>Ga0307431_1000165_pt1 | contig 52457 bp, 47 predicted proteins | sample SalMarWE160170MG_FD_202155 | JGI IMG/M metagenome (GOLD analysis project Ga0307431, IMG submission 202155) | Salt marsh sediment microbial communities from the Plum Island Ecosystem LTER, Massachusetts, United States - WE1603-170 | ecosystem: Environmental > Aquatic > Marine > Intertidal zone >...
GAGGATGTCATCTTTACTATTGATTACGTGAAGACCCACCCTAACCCCTTCGTCACATTGATAGGCCCCAGCGGGGTGAGGGAGGCAGCAGCAATTGATGACTACACCGTAAAACTGTACCTAGAACAGCCTTACGCTCCTTTCCTGCATGATGTAGCGGGAACCTTGGCTATCATTCCCAAACATATCTGGGAGGATGTTGCTCAACCTGAAGAGTTTACTGATGCACAGGCAGTAATTGGGACGGGACCCTATACGCTGGCTGACTACAGCAAGGAGCACGGCACCTATCTCTACAAAGCTTATGAGGACTATTACCTGGGCAAGCCTGCCGTGGATGAAATTAAGTTCGTGAAGATAAGTGAGGAAATGATTCCGGCAGCACTGAAGGAAGGTTCAATAGATGCTGGAGATGTACCTCCTGAAGTCGTCTCCGAGATGGAAGAAGCAGGATTTACTATAATTACGGCGCCCTATGCCTGGAATGCCAAACTGACCCTAAACCATCAAAAAGAGCCTTTATCTTCGAAGCAATTCCGACAGGCTTTGGCTTACGCCATAGATCGGGAAGCCCTGGTGCAAATTACTCAGCGTGGCCATGCCATGGCTGGTAGCCCGGGTATGATGCCCCCGACTAGTGACTGGTATAACCCTAACGCTCCACAGTATGAGTATGACCCAACCAAGACGGAGCAACTTTTGAAAGGACTGGGATATACCTTGGAGAATGGCTATTTCACTAAGGACGGTAAAGAGCTAAAGCTAGAGCTTATAGCTACGGCTGAGTTCAAGGCGGTTGGACAGTTTGTGAAACAGCAACTGGAGGAGGTGGGCATAAAGATAGACTTCACTACCTTGGAAGCAAAGACGGTTGACGCCAAAGTTGAAGCCTGGGATTTTGACCTCTCTGTCTATGGGCACGGAGGTCTCTATGAACCATCTATTTTAAAGAGGGTCATCATGGACAAAGGCTTTAACAGCGCCCGCTACGATTCAAACCAAGCATTAAACCAGCTCATCGAGGCTCAGCTAAGCGAGATGGATGCTGAAAAGAGAAAAGAGCTTGTATTCCAAATTCAGGAGATTTACGCTGAGGACTTGCCTGCTCTTACCCTCTACTATCCTGACTGGTACTGGGCGCACGATGGCAGCATACTCCTGTATTACACTATGGATGGCATGGCCAGCGGCATACCCATTCCCTTGAACAGACTATCTTTTGTGAAATAGCCAGGAAGGAGAAATGGAATTACCAAAGAACAAGTCCAAAGGCGAGCCTACACATGACATGCGGCTGAGGCCAGTAGGGGTAGTAAGAAGCCCGTTGAAGGAGCCAAGCATGGTGGCTAACTCAGGTGATTTAGAATGGCGGTCAAGAGTAGCGGGGGCAAGAGGGGGCCGGAAGGTAATATCTGAGCTTGTCATCAACAGTGACCTCGCTGGTATTCTTGATGGTATAGAAGACTTCTCTCATCTTCTGGTGCTCTATTGGACCCATCGTGTTCCCTCTGAAGGTCGCTCCCTGCTCAAGGCTCATCCCATGGGAAGAAAAAACCTACCGCTGGTAGGTATTTTCTCTACCTGCAGCCCAGCGCGGCCCAATACCATCTGTGCCACAGTGGTGCGATTGGTGAAATGCCAAGAGAACACCTTGATAGTAAAAGGACTTGACGCCCTCGATGGCAGCCCAATAGTAGACATCAAACCTTATAATCCCTACTACTATGCCACTGGTGATATGAAGATAGCCGACTGGATGGAACGAATTCTTAGAGAGTTCGCCGAGGATTCGATTGCATGTAGTGACAGCAAAGAAACCTAGCAATCTCAGGGAGACCATAACGAAATGTTCACCAAGCAGAGCATTATAACGTATATTATAGCTTTCTTATTTATTCTGGCGCTGAATTTCTTCCTGCCCAGGATGATGCCTGGTGACCCAATAATGGCAATCTACGGCAACGAGGCATTGATTGCCATGACGCCGGAACTCAAAGCTCATCTCATAGAGCGCTTTGCTTTGGATCAACCCCTGTGGCAACAGTTTGGTGCTTACTTACTGGCGCTGGTTCAAGGAGACCTAGGTTATTCTTACTATTACAACGCGCCGGTGTCATCAATAGTCCTGGGAAGACTACCCTGGACATTGCTTCTGGTAGGCACGGCACTTATTATCTCTACTCTTTTAGGCATTGTTCTCGGCATCGAATCGGGCTGGAGGCGAGGCAGCCGCCGAGATAAATCGCTACTCACCGGTCTTATGACAGTCAGCGGCTTTCCCGATTTCTTCCTAGGAATTTTGCTTCTCATCGGGTTTGGCGTGACCTGGGGAATTTTTCCATTATCTGGGGCAATTACTCCTTACGCAGGACTGTCTGGAGCTGCCCTGGTTCTGGACGTTATTCACCACCTCTTCTTACCACTAACCGCCCTGACTTTGTGCCACATTGGGGCAAGTTATCTGCTGACCAGAAATACTATGGTCTCTGTGCTGAAAAATCCCTATATACTCATGGCGAAATCCAAAGGACTGCCTGATCGGGCAGTAAGATACAAGCATGCCGGGAGAAACGCCTTACTTCCAGTAGTTACTCGAACAGGGATACAACTGGGTCGGTTGGTTACAGGCGCTATTTTTGTCGAGATCGTCTTCGCTTATCCTGGACTAGGATACCTGACCTACGAAGCACTGCTGGCTCGAGATTACCCTGTTCTTCAAGGTGTGCTGCTGATTGTGGCCGTTTCCGTCCTTATAGCTAATTTCCTGGTGGATTTAAGTTATTCCAAACTCGACCCGAGGATTCGTTATGCACATTAATCCCAAACAAGAAATAAGGCGCAGTAAGTTTGCTATGTTTGGAATAGGCATGCTTTTGCTTCTACTAATCATAGCTATATTTGGTCCTTTGCTGATACCATACCAGCCGCATAGCCAAACTCCCTTCGCTTTTGAGCCTCCTTCTTTCAACCATTGGCTGGGCACAAACCACGTGGGGCAGGACATCTTAAGCCAGCTTATCTATGGTGCCCGGACCTCCTTGCTGGTTGGGTTTTCAGTAGCCCTTTTGGCTATCATCTTGAGTGCTATTATCGGCACTTCGGCAGCTCTGGCGGGTGGCTTATACGACAAGATAGTTATGAGGATTGTTGATGCTTTCATTGTCATCCCCGCCATTATCGTCATTATTCTGGTAGCAGCATATCTCAAGCCTAATCTACTGGTGCTGATTTTGCTCCTTGCGTTGTTAGGTTGGCAGGATGGAGCTAGAACAATACGAGCTCAAGCTCTTTCCCTAAAAGAGCTGGGCCATATTTCAGCGGCTCGGTCTTTTGGGGCCAGCAATTTATATCTAATATTCCGACATATTTTGCCTGACCTTGTTCCTATTTTAGTGATGGGGTTCATTTACGGCGTAAGAAGAGCCGTTTTCATGGAAGCTGGGCTGGCTTTCCTTGGCATAGCTGACCCAACGATAGTCAGTTGGGGGATGATGATGCACGAGGCCCTTGACTTTTGTTACCTTGATGTATGGCGATGGTGGCTGATTCCTCCTGGGGTAGCTCTGTCTCTAACCATCCTTGCGGTTACTGGCATCGGTCATACTCTGGAGGGAGCTCTGGACCCAAGATTGAGGAGGGAAGCAAATGCTTAAGCTAGAAGCTCTGCAAGTGAGTTACGGCGAAAAGAAAATCCTCAATGGAATTGACCTCGAGCTCCAAGATGGGGAATCTTTGGCTGTAATTGGTGAGTCTGGTGCTGGGAAGACCACCCTTGCCTTGAGCCTGATGCGGTTAGTGGATGGCAGCATCAAAGGGAAAATTTTGTTTAATGGGCTGGACTTACTTTCCCTTCCTGAGGAGGCAATCACCGAGCTAAGAGGCAACCGGATAGCCTGGGCACCTCAAAATGCCAATAACATGCTAAACCCGGTTCATAGCATTCTGCATCAGGTAGCTGAGCCTATAACAGAGCACAAATTGAAAAATCGGCGAGAAGCCGGAAAACAGGCATCGATATTGCTAAGTAGCTTTGGGATTCCAGTAAATCGGTTTTCTGCCTACCCTCACCAATTGAGCGGAGGAGAACAGCAAAGAGTGTTACTTGCCATAGCTTCAGCCAATCAGCCTGAGCTTCTAATTCTTGATGAGCCGATATCTTCCTTAGATGCTCCAGCCCGGGCTGAGGTAATTGAATTGATTAAGCATATCAATCAAGACTGTAGCTTCATTGTAACGACTCACGACATTTCTACTGCAGCCAAGCTTGCTGACAAAGTTGCCATTTTATACGCAGGCAGAATCGTAGAACTTGGTTCGACAGGTGAGGTTCTTTCTCGGCCACGACATCCCTACACCCGAGGGCTAATTCGATGTTATCCCGATATGACCACAGGAAAAGATTTACAGGGAATAAAAGGAGTTATGGACCGCTCAGTAAGCGGATGTGCATTTCACCCTCGCTGCACCCAAGCCATAGAAATCTGTCGAGAGGAGGTACCTTCCTTAAGGCTAATTCAGGGAAGATATATTGCTTGTCATCGAGGAGGCATCATTCCTTTATTGTCAACCAAAAATTTGAGCAAACGTTTCGACTCCCTTTTAGCCGTGGATGCAGTCAACATAACTATTGAGGGGGGTGAAACACTTGCTTTAGTGGGTGAGAGTGGCTCGGGCAAAACTACTCTGGCAAAGCTAATTATGGGACTTATCGAGCCTACTGAAGGCGAAATCTATCTCGAGGATAGCCTGGTTAGTAATAGAGGAAAGGATTTTTACCGACAGGTGCAGATGATTTTCCAAAACCCTGGAGAATCGTTGAGCCATCGCCTCTCCGTGCTGGAATTAGTGAGGGAATCGCTGGACATCCAGGAGATTGGGACAAAGGACGAGCGAGACCGCCTGGTCAGGCAAGTCTTGAGAGAAGTTGAATTGCCTGATGCTGAGGCTTTTTTAAATGAATACCCCCACCACCTCAGTGCTGGGGAAATGCAAAGAGTGACTATTGCTCGGGCTTTAGTTTTAGAACCAAGATTGCTTATTGCTGATGAGCCTGTGGCTTTCTTGGATTCCAGCCTACAAGCCAAGATTTTGAAGTTATTGCTTAAACTACAAGAGCAACGAGGGTTAAGCTTGCTTTTCATTACTCATGACATTGCGGTGGCCAGAAAAATTAGCGATAGGATAGCAGTAATGAAGGATGGGAAGATCGTAGAACAAGGACCTGCCACAAAAATTATCACTTCGCCGGGACATGCCTACACCCGAAGGTTATCGCATGCAGCTTTGGATCTGTCTTGAGGATTAAGAGACTTAACCTGATTTGTCGCTTATCTCTAACTCTAAACTGATATCTAGAGCCTTGGCGGAGTGGGTAAGGGCGCCAATGGAGATAAAATCAACGCCGGTTTCAGCTACAGCCCGAACATTATCCAGCGTAATTCCACCCGAGGCTTCAATCAAAGCACGGCCGTGAATAGATTTTACCGCCTTACGCATATCCTCGAGATTCATATTGTCAAGCATGACGATATCTGCCCCAGCTTCAACAGCTTCTAAAGCTTCTGACACAGTCCCGACCTCCACTTCGACTTGAGTCTGCCTTGCTTGGAGATTGCTTCGTCGCTTCGCTCCTCGCAATGACAACGGAGCATTTTGTCTTGCTTTGGCTATAATCTTCTTGATATTCAATCCCTGGCTGCGGAGCGCCACCAGATGGTTATCCTTAATGAGCATGCCATCGCCTAAATTCATACGGTGATTTCCCCCACCCCCTACCCTGACGGCATACTTTTCCAGCGACCTCAAGCCCGGGGTGGTTTTTCTGGTATCCATAATGCGTACCGGCAGTCCTTCGACTCTTGTCACGTAACGGTTGGTCTCCGAGGCAATGCCGCTCAAGCGCTGGAGAAAATTTAGGGCTACCCTCTCCGCTTTGAGAATGCTGGCAATGCTGCCTGACACTCTGGCTACTTTGCCGCCCAGCTTAACTTTAGCCCCATCTTCTAGAAGAATCTCCACCTTTAACTCTGGATCAACTCGATGGAAAACCTGTTTGGCTGCTTCTGTGCCGGCCAGGATGCCTTCCTTCTTGGCCACAATAGAGCCAGTCCCTTGCCAGTCACCGTGTATTAAGGCCTCGGTAGTAACATCACCCTTACCTAGGTCCTCAGCTAAGGCGCGGTCGATAATTTCTTCAATCTGGGGCTTACTTGCTAGCATTTTTCCTAAAAACGATGTGCCGCTGCCATTCTGGCGAAGTCTGCGGGAAATCTGTGCGGAAGTGAGCGCCGCGGCTTTCTTTGCGAAGTAAAGCGGCCTCAGTCACGAGCCGGGCACATAATACCAAATTATTTAGTTCATAGGCGGGACGGTCACTGGGTTGGGACAGGAGGCTTTCCCAGGTGGCCAAAATGTTTGCCGCTTCTTCGAGGCTTTTGCCAGAGCGGATGATTCCTACTTTGTCCCACATGAGGGACTGCAGGTTGGGCAGGTTAAGGGGTGGCACCTTGGGTAGCACCTCTCTACTGGGGGGGCAATAGGAGATTGCTTCGGCGCTACCCTCCTCGCAATGACGGGGAGGGCCAGTCATTTCAGTCTTTTGCACTATCCTCTTGCTAAAAACAACCGACTCAAGCAGAGAATTCGATGCCAGCCTGTTAGCACCATGCACTCCGGTGCAGGCAGTCTCGCCAGCAGCAAATAACCCCGGGATATTTGTCTCTCCCCAACTGTTGACCTTCACTCCTCCCATAAGGTAGTGAGCAGCGGGGGCGACGGGGATAAGTCCTTTGGTGATATCCAGGCCGTGGTCTCGACAAAAGCGATATATGTGGGGGAAGCGGGTGGTAATTAACCGGGGTGACAAATGGGTAGCGTCCAGAAAAACTCTATCGCTGTGGGTTTTCTTCATCTCGTAGACAATGCTACGGGCTACTATATCTCTCGGCGCCAGCTCGGCCTCAGCAGCATAATCCGGCATGAAGCGATGGCCTTCCACATTTCTGAGTATTCCACCCTCTCCCCTGACCGCTTCAGAGATGAGGAAAGGAGCTACTCCGGGCAAGCGAAGAACAGTGGGATGAAACTGGAAAAATTCTATATCGCTTATTTCGGCACCAGCTTCAAAAGCCAGAGCTATCCAGTCGCCAGTAACCACATCGGAGTTAGTGGTATATTTAAACAACTTCCCAGCACCACCAGTAGCTAAGATGAGAAACTGGCAGCCATACTCTTCCACAGAGCCAGTCCGGCAATCGAGAGACTTTACGCCAGTTACCTTTCCATTCTGGACTAAAATTTCGCTAGCCAGGCAATTTTCCAGGATTTTGGTAGGAGTGGAGCGCACATGGCGACTTAAGGTAACCTCGATGTGCTCCCCGGTGGCATCTCCGCCGGCATGCATGATGCGTGGCACGCTATGAGCTGCCTCTCTGGTCAAGGTAATTTCACCGTCCAAAGTGTCAAAGGGCACTCCGGATTTGATTAAATCAGCAATGCAATCGGCAGCCTCATCGGTCAAAATACGCACTGCCTCGGCATCACACAGGCCATCCCCGGCAGCCATAGTGTCTTTGAAGTGGAGTTCAGGAGAATCATCCTTGCTCATGGCAACAGCAATGCCGCCTTGAGCATATTTGGTATTGCAGTCATCTATATTCCCCTTAGTCAGGATAAGGACGCTGCCCCGTTCTATAGCGAGCAAGGCAATATAAAGCCCGGCAATGCCACTGCCAACTATAATATAGTCGTAGTGATTCATTTACTCTACCTTCCCGTCGTCAAGAGGGAAACACAAGTACAGAGTCTCACGAAGACTGAACAGGTTTCAAAGGCGCATCACGTTCCCAACTTGTCTGATGGTGACCACCTGATGCATTCAAGCTCTTGATGTCAGAATACTCCCCCACCACTTTCCTCAACTTCTTGTTTGCCAAGTATACTGCTTCTAGCAACCCTCATTGTTGCTCCCGACTCTATTTTCAGAATTACAGTATCCTCACCAAGACTTTCAATTTGTCCATAAATCCCGCCAGCTATAATCACCTTTTCTCCCGCTCTCAGTTCCCTCATCATTTCCTCTTGTTGTTTTTGTTGCTTCTGCCTCGGCCTGATCATCACGAAATACATAAAGGCAAAAATTGCTACCAAAAAGATGACCATTCCCCATGTTCCTAGGCTTTCCATATACCCTCCTTTAATTAATTATTTTTTAACCTCGCCTCCCAGCGACCAGGGACTTGTTTTCTCAATCTGGATTATTGCTAATTGGCCCAGCCAGTCACCAGGGTCTTCGAAGAATACCAGCTTATTGCTTCGGGTGCGCCCAAACCATTTCCCCTTTTTCCTGCCTTCTACCAGTACCTCCACTTCCTTGCCTTGAATTTGAGAGTTAATCTCGCTAGCTATAGATGTTTGAAGTTCTTCAATCTTATGGAGTCTTTTCCTCTTCACTTCCGAAGGAATATTATCTTGGTATTCCCGCCAGGCAATGGTGCCAGGACGAGGAGAATAAGCCGCCACATGAACAACATCAAACCTCATTTCCTTGAGTAAAGATAGGCTGTGCTCAAATTGCTCCCCTGTCTCTCCGGGAAAGCCAACGATTATATCTGTGCTCAGAGATATTTGAGGGATCTTGCGGCGAATGGTGTGAACAAGTTCTTTATATTTTTCCACAGTATATCCTCGCCTCATAGCCCTAAGTATATCATCATCACCAGCCTGGACAGGCAGCTCCAGATGCTCACAAACTTTGTTTAGAGAAGATACAGTGTCAATGAGCTTCGGGCTTATATCCTTGGGATGATTTGTCAGAAAGCGAATCCTGACAATGTCATCTATGCTATTTAATTCGTTCAGCAAATCAGCAAGGTCGGGATGCCCGGGCAAATCGTGTCCGTAAGAATCAACATTCTGCCCTAGCAAAGTTACCTCTTTTATGCCTCGTCTTGCCAGCTCTTCCACTTCACAAACTATGTCCTCCAGGGGGCTACTTACCTCCCTGCCTCTTCTGTAGGGGACAATGCAATATGAGCAAAAATTATCACAGCCCTGGATAATGGAGATAAAAGCGCATGGTGAGGGGGCCCCGCGAGTGCCATTGTTATAAGCCGGAGCCATGAGCGAAGCGAAGGGGTAGCGAAGTGATCTCTGCTCAATAGGTATGCCTTGCTTTTGCCCCCAGTCAATCAGTTCCTGGTAATCACCAGGCTTAAATAGTAGGTCAACGTGAGGAAATCGTCCCTTCAATTCCTGGGTGTCGGAATCGACCAAGCATCCAGTAACAAGTATCTGGAGATTGGGATGTTTATTCTTTAGACCTTTTAATAAACCCAGTGTGCCTAAAACCTTATTCTCAGCGCTTTGTCTCACCACGCATGTATTGAGAATCACTAAATCGGCATTGAAAAAAGAAGTCGCAGCCCGATGGCCAGCAGAATCTAGGTAGCCAGCTATTTGCTGTGATTCTGCCTTATTCATCTGGCAGCCGATGGTCCAGATAAAATAGCGTGGTATAACACTATTGCCTTCCTTCCTATTTTGGTTGCAAGGCTTAATTTTGGTTTCTTGTTCAACTTTCGGCATTTCGGTTTCCACCAATTATAATTTAAAATACCCGATTTAGGAAAACCAGAGTCCTTTCCAATACAAGCTGGGCTTGGAGGGAGTGCCGATTTCTAACACAACGACGACGGATAATTACAAGCGGTTAAATGACCCCCTTCTGTTTCAGCTCCTTTAGCTTGGACGGTCTCCACCCTAGATACTTGGGATAGATATACTCATTATCATAGCCTACTGGTCGGCATACCCACTTTGTTCGTATTGGACTTTCTGTCATCTTGTGCTGTGCCTGAGCTGCGATAAGCTCTCCATAGAGGGGGTCTTGAATTGGAATAAAGATGCCTCTATCCAACCAGTTGGCATCTTTCATGGCCTCCTCAGGGGAACACACCGGGGCCACCACCGGAGTAATGGGCGCTAGGCGCCCCTTCTTGGCATATTCGATGGACATTCTTACGAGTTCTTCATTGGTATACTTGCGCGTCTCCTCAAAGATCAAAGACGCCCATTTCAATTGCTCCTCCCTCTGCATAAAAGGTGCAAGGCTGGTCCAGCTCGCGGCACCCCACTCATCCCATTTTCCCACCATGTCGACAAAGGCTTGCCACATCTCCAACCTCAAGCCACCCAGGAAAACTGCGCCATCCTTGGTCGGTGCGAAGCAGTAGAGAAAGGCGCAGACGTCTAGGTTACCAAACCGCTCAGCAATAATTCCCGTGTCGTAATACCACAGCGCCGCATAGTCATCTAAACGGGCATAAGCCTCACCACTAGCCACATCCAGGGCTTGTCCCTCTCCAGTTATTTCTCTCCAGTACAAAGCAGCCAGAATACCAACCGCCATAAATGTTCCGGCTACGGACCAGGCTATCCAGGAGCCAGCCTTGGTGGGAACTGCCCATGGGCATTCATTGTAGCTCTTGCCCTCGGGCATAACCTCTCCTGTGCCTGACTGTATCCCCGACCTGGCCTGAGCTATATTATCATAGTCCGGCATTCGGCTCTGGCTCATAGGTCCAAACTGTCCGTAGCCCGTTATGGAAGCAAATATCAACCCTGGGTTGATTTCTTTCAACTGCTCATAACCAATACCCAATTCATCCATAATGCCTGGTCTATAGGTCTCTATAAGCACATCGGCATGTGTTACTAAATCTTTAAGTATCTCCCTACCTTCGGGTCTACTGAGGTCGAGGGTTATATGAAATTTGTTCCTGCCCTCGGTCAAGTAATTAAGGCCTTCACCCTTATGCAGCATGCCGTAAGGGGTGCAGATTCTGAGGAAATCGCCCTCCGGGGGTTCTATTCTCAGAACTTCAGCACCAAACTCGGCTAAAAGCGAAGAACAGAGGCAGCCAGCGAAACTCTTGGAGCTTAGGTCCAACACAGTTATATCGTCCAGAGCTTCGGGCTTTGTATGAGCAATCCGGGGGTCGTCTCTTTCCCTTACCCAATCTGACCAGCTCTGCTGTTTCGTCTTGGATGTTCTTGCTGCCTTTTTCATTGCTGCTAGCGAAATAAAGCTCAATCCCTAGCCTTAATTATCCCAGCCTTGCCATCCCAGTGAGATGGCGGTCGGCATCCCTGTACATCCGCCCATTTGCCCAGGGCGCCACACTGGTACAGTTCCTTAATATCGTCTTCACTCTTATCCAAAAAATGTTTCATGATATATTCGTTGTCAAAGCCGACTGCTCGCACGGACCACTTGACCTTGGGCGGGCTCTTGGACATCATCACAGGAAATTCATATTCATCGTAGGGACCAAGAAAAGGGTCATCGATTTTGGTTATGAAGCCTCGCTCCCGGAAGTGAGCATCCTCCACGACGTCCTTGCTATTATACACGCGAGATGCAGCGAATCCATAGCGCTTAGCCAGTTGCTCCACCTCTTCAGGTTTCTTGGTTCTGACCCAGGCGGCAATAATTTTGAGGATAGCGGTGGCGTTTTTTTCCTTTAGCCGGGTCAAGTGGTCTTTAAATCTGGGGTCTTCAGCCAGTTCTAGCTTGCCCATAGCGGTACACAATCCCTTAAACTCCTCCGGAGCCGGTGCTGCAATAGCCATGAAGGTATCATCGGCGCAGCGGAAAGTATCGGCAGGACAGACGGATACGTCCCTGTTCCCCTTGGGCCTGGCCACTTTGCCGGTAATTTGCTGGTAGGGCCAGATCCACGACATTGTGCGCATGATATTCTCGGTTTGTGACAATTCGATGAACTGTCCTTTGCCTGTCTTGCCCCGATAATGAAGGGCTGCCAGCACTGCCAATTCGCCCATCAAGGCACCGTAAGTGTCACAGACATACAATCGACTCTTTAGAGGTGGCCGGCCGGGAAAACTCGACATCCAGGCATAGCCGGAAAGTGCTTGGGCAGCACCATCATTGGAGGGCCTGTTCTCTTCAGCATATTGCCCCCACTGCCCAAAGCCATTCTTCGAGATGTAAATAATACCAGGGTTAATTTCCTTGAGCTGGCGGTAGCCTACGTTCCATCTTTCCATCGTACCCGGCCTCATATTATCCTCTACAATGTCAGATTTAGCTGCCAGTTCGCAGAAAATCTTCTGCGCTTCTGGTTTATGCAAATCTAGCCCCAGCCAGTATTTGTTGGTGTTGATATGCACTGCTGCCGGTGCCTGATCCCTGAAAAAGTGACCAAAGGGGACCATCTGACGCACTGTGTCTCCCCTGGGTGGTATTTCGCACTTAATGACCTCAGCGCCCATGGCTCCGAGAAAGGCTGGCCCGGCCGGACCAAGTAATATAGTGCAAACCTCGAGTACGCGTATACCTTTTAGAGGGGGTGGTTTGAAGGATTTATTTTCCCGGTAATTTTTCCACGTCTCTTGCGCCATAAATGTCCGCTCTTATAGAGGTTGATTAATTATTCGAGTTTCCAACCGAGTCTTGAGTATAAGGCCGTACCGACAAGAAGAAGTGCGAAAGAAAGAGCTATAGTCAGAGTTATCTGGCCGGAAGTTAAAGGATTATACGCAACCATATCTGGTCCGGCCAGTAAGTATGCGATTGATGCTTGTGCCGAGGAAATGGGATAGATTCGGGCAAACGTCTGAAGTGGCGCTGGCAGAACCTCGTACGAAACAAATAGGCCTGATATGAAGGATGTTATTACTGCAATGCCGACCCCTGTCATAATTGCGCCCTGAAGGTTCTTAATCAATGTACCGGTTATAAGCCCCACTCCAGCAGAGGCACAGATTACCAGAAAGACGAAGCCAATCGCCTGTAGAATCTCGACTCCAGCTCCTGTGAAGCGTGCGCCGACTATGGTACCGATTACTATAACCAGAGCTGCTGCCAGCAAGGAAAAGGTAATAACAGCAGAGATTCTACCAATGAAATCCTTGTAAGGTTTAATGGGCATTGATTTCAGCTTGGCAAGCAGTCCATTCGCCCTATCTCCAGCAATACTGGCGGGAAGGTTGGACATGCTGGCTATCATCAGTGCAAAAACCATCATTGAGATGGCAATAGAACCCTTGACATAGGGAATCACTTGTTGAGGGGCGCTGCCTGTAAATATGAAGCTTCCCATGATTAACCAGATTATCGGCCATGCTATAGTCCAAAACAGTGCCGCCTTCTCCCTGAGTAGCTCCTTGACTGTCTTGGTATAGGCTGCAGATATCTGCCTCAATTATCCGGTTGCCTCCTGTAAGTGTCTTTCGGTAAGTCTGAAGAAGACGTCTTCGAGGGTGGGCCTCGCCATTTCGATACGCATCACCTTATGCCTGGCCTGGTCAAGGCTTCTTACCACATCGGCCAGTACTTTATCTCCGTTTCGCGAGTAGATTTTGTAGCCAGCCTCCGATTCAGCTACCTTCCCATTGATGCTGTAACTCTTTAAAACTGAGAGCACACTATCGTTCTTCACAGCCGTCTCCACTGTAATCACATCCTCGACAGTATGTTTCCTCTTGAGTTCATCGGGAGTGCCTTCGGCTATCATTTTGCCATTGTCTATTAAACCTACTCTTGAGGCTAGCTCGGCATCGCTCCCGATATGAGTAATCAAGATAATACTGGTTTTCTTATCCATAATCTCTTGAATCATACTGAAAAAGGATCTTCTGGCAGCAGGGTCAAGTCCCGTCGTCGGCTCATCCAGGATAAGGACCTTTATACCAGGGAAAATTGCTGTGGCAACTTCTAACCTTTTTCTCATCCCACCAGAGTACTTGGCCACTCTCTTATCCGCTTCTTCAGAAAGCCCAAGTTTGTTTAGCATTCCAGCCGCCAGTTGATTTGCCTGGCTCCAGGAGTATCCCAGGAGACCAGCGAAATAGACGAGGTTTTCTTTTCCTGAAAGCTTGGGCGAGGAGAAATTCTCCTGCGGTACATACCCTATGAATTCCTTAGCCTGTGCCGGCTTATTTCCATAGACTTCAACAATACCGCTATCTTGCGTTTTCACCGCAGCAATTATTGAAGCAAGTGTAGTCTTACCAGAACCATTTGGTCCCATCAGGGCATAGAACTCGCCTTCTGGCACATCAAGGTTAACTCCGTCGAGCACACGTCGGCTATCATACGTCTTGACTAGATTCTCTACATGTATGGCAAACACTTAGAAATGCCTCGATTCTGTAATTGGATTCGGTGGGATATGCATAGAATCTTCGGTGACACAATTAAGCAGTATTATACCTTAGGAGTCGACTTATTTATATAGACAACTGATTACGAGACCTGAAACGTGGTGGGAAGTGAGGAGTAGAAGTAAGCTCAGTGTAGAACTCAAGACATAGGGACTTTGAAGTGGTGTGATGTATTGTACAAAGATATGCGCCCTAGACCGACTGGCCAATGCCAGCTATGGGTATTTTTTCTCCTTTATGCCAGAATCTTCTCTGTCTCTTCTCTATAAGCATCCATGACGTAAGGAATACCGGAAATCTTTGCTGCCTCTTCTGTCAATGCCATGAGGTCCTTTCGGGAGATTATGGAAAGTTTGAAGTTCCTACTGCCGGCCATCAATTGTTGCAGCCCTGTTTTAATTTTTTGGCAGAATGTATATATACCAATTGCACCGAGTGGCATGTTTTCAATTTCCTTACCATACTTGTCTTTCAAAGTATCATAAGTGACAAAGATTTCCTCTGGAGTGTTACCATACTTGGAAACTGTCTTCGGCAATTTGTCGTCTTTGATCCACTGTCCAATATTCTTCCCAACCATACCCGGAATCATCAAAGCTCTACCCATGCAAACTGCCTTCACATACGGAGCCCCCATAGCAATTGCCTTAAATATCCCAGCTTCCTCGGAGAATCCGCCGGCCATGGCCAAATCCGGGACTCTTAGTCCCTTGCGGGCAAGCCTTTCGGCAAACTTATAGGCAAGGCAGTGTAGGTAGAAAGTAGGGATGCCCCATTCGTTCATCATCGACCAGGGGCTCATTCCTGTTCCACCAGGAGCACCATCTATTGTAATAAGGTCAATCTTCGCTTCTGAACCATAGCGTAGCGCCATGGCAAGCTCTATTGCAGAATACGCTCCGGTCTTAAGTGTGATTCTTTTAAACCCGAGTTTGCGAAGACGCTCCACCTCTCCTATGAATGCCTCTTTGGTAACAAAGCCCAGGCGCGAATGTCGTTCAAATTCCTTAATCGCTCCGGCTTTGTATGCCGCTTGAATGTCGGAGCTTGTTGGATCAGGGGTAATGATGTAGCCTCTCTTCTTAAGCTCCAAGGCTCTTTCAAGTGAGGTAACCAGTATTTCGCCCCCGATAGATTTCGCGCCCTGCCCCCATTTCAGTTCAATAGTATCTAGGTTGTGCTTTTCCAACACATATTCAGCCACACCAAATTTCGTGTCTTCCACATTCATCTGGACGAGCATTTCTCCGTAACCCTCGTGATATTTCCTATAAATTTTTATACGGCGGTCCATCTCCGGCGATTTTTTAATCTTGCCATTGTCATCTAATTCAAGTTCGGGATCGATTCCGCACACGTTCTCACCACATACCACCGTAATACCAGAAATAGCAGCCCCAATGGCAAAATGCTCCCAGTTCTTTTGGGCTATTTCCGTGGAACCCAATGCACCAGTGAAAATGGGTATCCGCATCTTGACCTTTTTGTCCCAGCCATACTCTGTTTCGGTATCAACATTGGGAAAGAGTGCTGTATCAGGGCCAGCTTCAACTCCTTCGGGCAATCCTCTTGCTCCAATTGCGTATCCTTGAATATTGAGGTGGGAGTAATCGACTGGATAGTTCTTGTCAGCACCAGCAGTTATTTCCCCGAAAGGCCCCGGATAGATAACCTCTCGACCTCGAAACGACGCCAACCAAGTCTCACAACGTCCTGTGCACCCATCAAGGCATGTTGTGCAAAGCCCAGACATGGGTACGACATTTTTCGAGCGATTAACAGTTCCTGTTGCTTCATTGGCATTTGGTCGTCTTAAGTTCACAGTTCTAACCTCCCTTATTTTTTATTGATTTCCTTATTCGTTTAATATTTTGCTGAAGTTACCTAAATTTTTACTGTCAACCCCTTGGCTTTGAGATACTCCTTCACTTCCCTAATAGAGATCTCACCAAAGTGAAACACGGAAGCCGCAAGGGCAGCTGAGGCCTTGCCGATAGCTATCCCTTCGTAAAAATGCTCCAACTTTCCTGCTCCTCCCGAGGCAATAACCGGAATTTTGACGGCCTCAGCCACGGCTCTAGTCATCTCCAGGTCATATCCCTCCTTTGTGCCATCAGCATCTTTGCTGGTGAGCAAAATCTCCCCAGTTCCCAGTTTCTCCACCCTCTTTGCCCACTCAACAACATCTATCCCTGTAGCCTCGCTGCCGCTTTTGACTACCACTTCTAATCGGGGAAGACCAGTTCCAGGCTGGTTTTTTCGACCATCAATGGCAACAACGAGTCTACCCTTGCTAAACTTGTTCGAGGCTGCTCTTATCAGCTCAGGATTCCTAACCGCAGCCGTATTTATCGAAACCTTACTCACTCCAAGGTCAAACAAGGTCTGCATGTCCTCAAGGCTAGCGATACCGCCTCCCACGGCAAAGGGAACCGTAACCACCTCACAGACCTTTTTCACCCATTCAAAACGCGTCTTTCTACTCTCCACGGTGGCGAAGATATCAAGGAATACCAGTTCATCAGCTCCTTCTCGGCAATAAGCCTCCGCTGCCTCTACAGGGTCTCGGGCATCCCTCAGATTCGTGAAGTTTATTCCCTTGACTACCCTGCCATCCTTAACATCCAAACAGGGTATGATTCGCACTATTCCCATTTCACAGGTTCCAGAATCTAATCAGCTCTCGATACTCCATAACAGTGCTCATAGCGTGATTTTTCACTTCTATGCCGGATTCAACAGCAGCAGCTACAGAGTTAAGCCCCCCTGTGAGTATCATGCCGACCTTATTTAATTCCACAGGAATCTCACACACAGACTTGCTTACCTCGCCCATCATAAGCACTCCACCCAGATTAGCTTCTTTTAATCCGGCAACGACCTTTTCTGCTTCGGGTTGGCATAGAGCCGGTATTTCTCGGAAATTGGCTAAAATCCTCCCTTCCCCTTTCCTTGCCACTTGACCAACGCTAGTCATCTTACTGGCAATATATATCTCTGAAGGGTCTAAGGAGGAGCCTGAATATTGGATAAGCTCCACAAATCGCAAAGGCTTGTAGTTCTTAATTTGCAAAATACCACCAAATTTGGAGTCCATAGGAATGCCAGCTTTAAGCAAAGCACCATTAATTATAACGCTGCAGACAGTGGCTAGACCTATTTTACCTTGGGGCACGATTATTTCCCCTAATTTTTCACCCTGGCGAGCTATAGCCACAAGATCACCGACACAAATCTCGGCCTGAAAAGTTCCCTTCATAACTTCAATCGCCTTCTTAAATTGTCTCTCAGGGAAAAGGGAGATATTTACAGGAACCTTGCCTTGATGCTTATCTAGGTCAAAGTCCGTCTGATAGGCTAGAAGCTCAATTTTGGAAGCCACAAAACCAACCTTGTCGCTGACTAGAGCACTCTCTAATTCTTCGCGGCCTAGCTGTGTAATTAACCTTCCATCTCTCCCCACGCTCTCTGTGAACCCGCGCTCATCCATTAGCTTGAGATGATACCTGACAGCTCGTTCACTTAACTCGATGCCATGATCCTTAAGGTGATGGGAAATAACCCTGGCTCCAAGAGGCTCCGGCGAGTCCCTTAGAATTCTCATGATGGTGATTGTCTTCCTTTCTACATCCTGTGTTTCGAAGCCCATAGTAAAACTCCGGTATTCTGGGTAATAGGAAACCGTTTTCCACAATACCAGAGCAAAGTCATGCTTGTCAAGTATGATAAGAGCTTGCTTAGTTCCGTCGCTTGTTGTATCATGAGCCTTTCAGGAAATCGACAAGATATGAAGGTGGGGGTTCTCGCTTTACAGGGAACGTTCATAGAGCATATTGACATTCTGCGGCAATTGGGTGTGGAGGCCCCTCCAATTCGCCTGCCCGATGAGCTCGATACACTAGAGGGGCTTATTATCCCCGGTGGGGAAAGCACTACCATGCTGAGGCTCATGGGGAGTTTTGGGTTGATTCAGCCCATAAGGGAGATGGCCCGAGATGGTTTACCTATTTGGGGGACCTGTGCCGGGATGGTCTTGCTTGCCAAGGGTATCTCCAACTATGAAATGGAGACTCTAGGCCTCATGGATATGGAGATCAGGCGCAACGCCTTTGGCAGCCAGATTGATAGCTTTGAGGTGGACTTGGAGATACCGCTTGTGGGCGAAGAGCCATTCCATGCTGTTTTCATTCGAGCCCCAATTATCAGAGAGGCCAAGCCATGTGTAAAAATCCTGTCCCGTCTCCCTGATAGCACCATCGTCGCAGCTAGACAAAATCGGCTGCTGGCCAGTGCTTTCCACCCGGAGTTCACCGATGACTTAAGATTCCATAGCTATTTCTTAAGTATGATCAGCCAAAAACTGTCCCACAACTCCGAGGATATAATCCTTCACGGGAGCCAGCTTGGGCATTGAAAGCTGTTGAGCTCCTGGAAATTGTAGAAAGGTAAGTCTCTTGTTTCGAATCGAGGTTTCAGTAAAGGCCGGTTTCCCCGACCCCGAGGGAGAGAGGCTAGAGATGGACATCCGTGACATTGGCGTCACGACTGTAAAACGGGCCAGGGTCAGCGATGTATATCTTCTGGAGGGAGGGTTGGATGAGGCGGAGGTGGGAAAGATCGGCCAGGAACTACTGGCTGACCCTGTAGTTGAAGACTTTTCTTGGGGTGAAGGGCCCTTATCTCGTATTGAGGGTGGGGATGCCCACGTTATTGAGGTTGCCTACAATCCTGGTGTGACGGATCCCGTGGAGGAAAGCGTTGGCAAGGCAATCCTAGATCTCGGCATAGATACGGTTACGTCAGTGAAAACCGCCCGTAAATATTCCTTACGGGGCGATCTCTCGGAGGAGACCATTCAATCTATCTGTGATAAGCTGTTGGTCAATAGCCTGATCCAGCACGTGGTCACGAAACGGGAGGCGGTTGCTCTCCCCTCCACAAACTACAAATTTGTATTAACTCACGTAGATTTGCTTAACCTGGACGATGACGGTCTAATGGGGGTGAGCAAGGACAGACTCTGGTTGAATCTAAACGAGATGAGACATATCAAAGGTTACTTCTCGAAGTTGGGCCGCAATCCCACCGATGTGGAGCTTGAAACTCTGGCACAAACCTGGTCCGAGCACTGCATACACAAGACCTTCAAGAGCAGAATCAGGCTAGGTCAGTTTGTTGTCGACAACCTGCTTAAGAGCACCGTGATGAAGGTCACCGAGGAGTTAAAAAAGCCCTGGTGCCTTTCGGTTTTTCGGGACAATGCCGGCGTAATAGATTTCGATGGCCGCTATGCCGTCTGTTTTAAGGTAGAAACGCATAATCATCCCTCGGCGGTGGAGCCCTATGGAGGGGCAGCAACGGGGATAGGTGGTGTAATTCGCGATGTCTTGGGGACGGGACTGGGGGCCAAGCCTATCCTGGACACCGATGTATTCTGTTTTGCCCCTCCTGATTTCCCCGATGATAAACTCCCCCGTGGAGTGTTGCATCCCCGCCGCATTTTCAAGGGCGTCCGCGCCGGCGTGGCTGACTATGGGAACCGACTCGGCGTACCTACGCTAAACGGTGCTATCCTTTTTGACGAGCGCTACATAGGCAACCCCTTGGTCTTCTGCGGGACAGTGGGTCTGTTGCCCGCAAGCATGAGCCAGAGGGGCCAGCAGCAGATTGGAGATTTGGTGGTTCTGGTGGGGGGGAAAACCGGACGTGATGGCATCCATGGCGTCACCTTCGCCTCGGGAGAACTTACCAAGGAATCGGAGGCTATCTCCGCCAGCTCAGTTCAGATTGGCGATCCCATTACGGAGAAGAAGTTGATCGATGTCCTCCTCAAGGCGCGGGACCAGCAACTATACCGGCGGATCACCGATTGTGGAGGGGGTGGACTTTCATCGGCGGTGGGGGAGATGGCTGAGGAAACGGGCGTGCGTGTTTACCTGGAACGGGTCCCTCTGAAGTATTCGGGGCTCTCCTACACAGAGATATGGATATCTGAATCTCAGGAACGGATGGTGCTGGCTGTGCCGCCAAACATGGCCGACCAGTTGATTTCTCTTTTCCAGGGTGAAGGGGTGGAAGCTACCATCATCGGAGAGTTCACCGATACTCGACGGCTTGAGCTTTTCTACGAAGGCAATCTGGTTGGCGACCTCGATATGGAATTCCTGCATAAAGGGCTGCCTCAACTGGAGAAGGAGGCTGTCTGGGAGCTGTCACAGCATGCAGAGCCGGACTTTCCCCAGCCAACTGATCTGAGTGAAGACCTGTTGCGTATTCTGGCCTCGTGGAATGTTTGTAGTAAAGAATGGGTGATACGCCAGTACGACCACGAGGTACAGGGTGGTAGTGTTCTCAAGCCCCTCACGGGGGTAAACAATGATGGCCCCAGTGACGCCGCTATCGTCAGACCGATACTCGATTCAGATATGGGCGTCGTCGTCGCCAACGGCATCAATCCCAGGTATGGGGACATTGACCCCTACTGGATGGCCGCCTCTGCTATAGATGAGGCGTTGCGGCAAGTTGTGGCTGTTGGAGGCAGCCTGCGGAAGGTGGCACTGCTGGATAACTTCTGTTGGGGCGATCCAGATAAGCCGGACAGACTCGGGGGTCTGGTGAGGGCGGCACAAGCCTGCTACGATGTTGCTCTCGGCTACGAGACTCCCTTCATCTCCGGAAAGGATAGTCTCTATAATGAGTTTGAGACCGAAAAAGAGAGCATCTCCATTCCGCCCACGCTGCTCATCTCCGCAGTGGCGGTGATGGATAATGTGGAGAAGGCAGTTACAATGGATTGCAAGCGAGAGGGCGACCTGGTCTACATCATCGGCACTACGTGGAACGAGCTTGGCGGTTCACAGTACTACGGCATTCATGGTTATGTGGGGAACAGGGTACCCAGGGTTGACTCCAAGGAAGGGAAGAAGCTCATGGATGCTCTCAGCGCCGTCATGGAGAAGGGCCTGGTTAGGGCTTGCCATGACCTGAGTGAAGGAGGTATTGGGGTGGCTGCCGCCGAGATGGCCTTCGCCGGCGGTTTAGGGATGGTAATCAATTTGGGGCAAGTGCCTCTGGGCGAAGTCGTGAATCGGGACGATTACGTGCTCTTTTCCGAATCGAATACCAGGTTCTTGGTAGAGGTAGCCCCCAAGGACAGTCACCAGTTTGAGGGTATGATGGCTGGGGTTGATTTCGCCGCCATCGGTCAGGTTACAGGCAAAGGAAGGCTCGAGGTCTATGGTCTTAATAGGGAAATAGTCCTTTCAGCTCTCATTGTTGAACTCAAAGAGGCCTGGCAGAGACCTCTTCGCTGGTAGGACTTGATATGATAAGTAAGGTAAAGACATTGATACTGCGAGCCCCCGGGACAAACTGTGACGTGGAAGCCGCCTTTGCCTTCGAACAAGCCGGGGCACAGGTGGACTTGACCCATGTGGATGAGCTTATCCATCGGCAGAAGTCTCTCTCCAATTACCAGATAATGGTTATCCCTGGCGGTTTTACTTATGGGGATGATATCTCGGCCGGGAAAATTCTGGCCAACGAACTAAGGCTCAAGCTAGGGGGCGAAATTCAAAAGTTTGTTGACGATGGCAGGCTCATTTTGGGGATCTGTAACGGTTTTCAGGTCTTGGTGAAGGCTGGCATGTTGCCTAAGTCGAAGGGTGAAACCTCGCAATCGCTAACCCTAGCCAGCAACGATTCCGGCAGATTTGAATGTCGCTGGGTCTATCTCCGCGCAAATAAAACAAGCCCCTGCATTTTCACTCGGGGAATAGACCTTATGTATCTCCCGGTTGCCCATGGAGGAGGGAAGGTGGTAATTGAGCCGGAGGCGCTAGAAGAGCTAAATGTGGCACTTTACTACGCTGATGATACAGGAGACATTCGGGCCGGATATCCTCACAATCCTAATGGTTCAGTGAACAATATAGCCGGCATCTGCGATGCTACTGGCCGCATATTTGGTCTGATGCCACACCCAGAACGATTCATCCGTTGGACGCAACATCCAAGGTGGACCAGAGAACCCTGGCGGGATTATGGGGACGGCTTCCGCGTTTTTCTGAACGCTGTGGAGTGGGCCAAGAGCATTTGAATAAAATTCGATCTATCTTGCATTAGCCACTGTAGACTACGGAAAATGCTCATTAATGTTTGATATACTATTTGTTGCCATGAGGAGGCAGATTGCAAAACATCAGGGTTGGCATAGCTCAGATTAATTCCACTGTAGGCGACCTCGGCGGTAATACCCGGAAAATAGTGGAATCCATTGACCGGGCGAAATCGCTGGGAGTTGACCTGCTCACCTTCCCTGAGTTGGCTATAACCGGCTACCCTCCTGAAGATTTGCTGTTTAAACCACAGTTCATTAAACAAAACAAAGAAAACCTTAACAAAATAATCGAGCACAGTTCAGATATAGCGGTAGTGGTGGGCTTCGTTGACAGCGATGGCGATATATACAATGCTGCCGCGGTGCTCTATAACAAAAAATTGGTTGGTGTTTACCATAAATTTTATCTGCCGAACTATGGTGTGTTTGATGAAGATAGATATTTCCAGGCAGGAAGGGAATATCCCGTTTTCATCATTTATGGCATCGGCATGGGCATAACCATTTGTGAAGATATGTGGTATGAAGCCGGGCCGGCAATTGTCCAGGCCTATGCCGGAGCTAGGGTGCTGATTAATATAAGCGCCTCCCCATATCATGCTGGAAAAGGGCTCTCTAGAGAGAGGATGCTTGCTACCAGAGCATCGGACAGTTTAGCTATTGTTGTCCATAATAATTTGGTGGGAGGGCAAGATGAGCTTGTATTTGACGGCAATAGTCTGATTATCAATGAAAGAGGGGAAGTTGTTGCTTGGGGGAAGCAGTTTGAGGAAGACTTTATAATAGTTGATTTGGATGTGGAGTCAGTGTTTCGCTCTCAGTTGCATGATTCTCGAAGAAGAAAAGAAACACCATGGGTTAAGGAGAAACTAAAAGAAGCTACCAAGATAGAGGTGTCAACTGAGTATCCGGCAACTGCTAAGCCCCCTTTGTCGCCAAGACGAGTTGACAGACTGGATGAGCTTGCTGAGATTTACCAGGCCCTTGTTCTCGGCACCAGAGACTATGTGCGCAAAAATGGCTTTGCGAAAGTAGTAATTGGTTTATCCGGTGGGGCTGATTCAAGTCTGGTAGCTGCCATAGCAAAAGATGCTCTTGGTGCTGACAATGTTATAGGTATTTCCATGCCCTCACGCTATTCATCACCGGGCAGCAAGTCGGATGCCGAAACTTTAGCAAGAAATCTAGGAATAAAGTTTAAGGTAATACCTATTGAGAAAACGTTTAGCTCCTATTTGAAAACACTGGCTGAGCCTTTCAAGAATACTCAACCGGATGTCACCGAGGAGAACATTCAGGCAAGAATTAGGGGCAACATTCTCTTTGCCTTGTCCAATAAGTTTGGCTGGTTGGTGCTTGCTTGCAGCAATAAAAGCGAGACAGCTACAGGCTATACTACTCTTTCCGGGGACATGGCTGGAGGGTTTATTCCCCTGAAGGATGTTCCTAAGACGTTGGTCCTTGAATTAGCTAGATACAAGAATCGCCAAGCTGGAGAAGATGTGATACCACCTAATGTCTTAACCAAAGCACCATCGGCTGAACTAAGACCTGACCAAAAGGATACCGATACCCTGCCTCCATACGAAGTATTGGACCCTATTTTAAAGGCTTATGTGGAAGATGACGTGACGATTGACCAGATTATCGCCATGGGTTTTGACCGTGACATAGTTACAAAGGTAGCTCGCTTGGTGGACAAGAGTGAATATAAGCGCCGCCAGGCTGCCCCCGGCATAAAGATAACCCCCAGAGACTTTGGCCGAGATAGGAGATTACCAATCACTAATCGATTCGGGGAGGAATAGCTTGAGGAAAGTCGGCGGTATTTTGCTGGCAGTCGGCTTGGGCATTTTGGTAGGCTGGGGGCTGTACTGGTTCTTTCGTCTAGCTTTTCTATCATTGCCCTTGCCAGTTAAGATTGCTATTGCCGCGATAGCTGTAGGGCTTATTATTCTTCTGGCATCGCTAGGTTGGGAGAGGTATCGAGCATCCAGGGAGGAGAAGGAGAAATTCAAGGAGGTGGAAAAATGATTGTGGTTACCACAGAGCAGATAGAAGGCAAAAAGATAACGGAAACCCTTGGTTTGGTTAGAGGCAGCACTATCAGGGCCAGGCATATGGGGCGTGATATTATGGCTGGCTTGCGCAACATCGTTGGTGGTGAAGTCAAGGATTACACCGTAATGTTGGCACAGGCTCGGGAGGAGGCAATACAGAGGATGATTGAGCGAGCCGAGAAAATGGGTGCTAATGCCATAGTAGGTACCAGGTTTGTAACCTCGATGGTGATGTCCGGAGCTGCTGAGATGGTAGCCTATGGAACAGCGGTGAAGGTGGCGTGAGCTTGAGTTGGCTATGATAAACGCTTAGTGCAAACTTGGCTTCCTTATGTTAGGTCATATCCACCCTTTCTTAGGCGATTCAACTTGATAATTGGACAAAGGGTGGATTTTATGATATCATACCTCAGCTTATGATCAGGAAAGGAGGGAGAAAATATCAGAAGGAGGATATGAGATGTTGTGAGCCAAGCAGGATGAGATTAATCCGGGGCTATTTCTGTGTTTTTCTCTTACGGTAACTGGATCACCCTGTTCATAATATACTGTTGATTTTGTTTACAACCTAATTCTAATTTTTAAGGTTTTTCAAATGATCAAAATTGACCAAAATTTAATTTTTCCTGCATTCCCCTAAAATAACCCCTCGACTGAATATTCATTATTCCCAGATTGTGCCCTATACGAGGCAAACGCGTTAACGCGTAAAATACCAAATGGAAGGAGGGCTATAGTAGTATGTTGGTTACTGATGGCAGTCTCGGTGCCGATATTGAAATCGACAAAGACCAAATATGTCACTATATAGGATATGATGATAATCACAACCTCTCAGCACGTATTGCATCTTTAATTGATGATTATGCAGAGCACGCCCATTACCTTATTAACCCCTTGCATTCGTATGTCATCAAGGATGTGGAGTGGGCTCGAGGCTCCATCGCCTTGATTGAAGGTTCGGTTATCTTCAAAAGCCGAATTATCGCCCGGTTGCTGGAGCGTTGTTCCCACGTGGCGATATTCGTGGTGACAATAGGCAAATACCTGGAGGAGACAACAGCTCAACTAGCCAAAGACGGGCTCATACTCCAGGCAACTGTCTTGGATGCAATAGGTTCGGATGCTGTGGAGAAGGTGGCAGACTTTGTCCAAGACCGAATAAAGGAGATGGTTGAGGCTCAGGGACTTGTTACCAGCCAACGCTTTAGTCCTGGCTATTGCGACTGGAATGTAGGTCAGCAACGGATGCTCTTTTATGCTCTAACCGGTAATACGTTAGGGATTCGCTTGACCGGGGAGTGTCTAATGAATCCCCAGAAGTCAATTTCGGGCATTATCGGGATTGGACCTTCAATCGACGATGTGGAGAACTACAACCCTTGCAAGACCTGTACGAAACAAGATTGTCCAGGAAGGAGGTAAAGTCGAGGATAATGACCCGCAAAGGACTTGAGGGAGGCAGTTTTAAGGTTCTAACTGAAGATTCTATATTGAAGGTTCATCAGACTGCGATGCAAGTGATTGAAGAGGTGGGCTTTGAAGTGCAGTCGGAAATGGCACTGGAGCTTTTCAAAGGAGCTGGAGCCAGGGTGGATCGGGAAAAGCAACTGGTGCGGCTGGATGAGAGTAAGGTTAAGAAACTTATTGAAGCAGCACCATCGGAAATTAGACTCTGTGGACAGGATGAAGCAGATGATATTATTTTGGGTGGCCGGCGGGTGTATGCTGGAACGGGTGGCACGGCACTTTATGTCTATCAGCCTGATGTTAACCAGAAAAAACTGGCAAGTATGGAAGACCTGCGATGCATCGCCAGGTTGGTTGACAAGTTGGATAACATCCACTTTTTTTTGCTGCCGACATATCCCAATGAACTGCCTTTGGAACAGGTAGATGTAAACCGGTTTTTTGCCGGGCTAGATAATACCACCAAGCATGTTATGGGAGGTGTTTATACGCTTGATGGTGCGGAGCAGGTGATACGGATGGCACAAACCGTTGCCGGCTCTGCTGAAAACCTCCGCCAGCGTCCCCTGATATCCATGATAACATGCATTATAAGCCCGCTAAGGATAGACAAGACATATGGCGATATGATCGTGGCCATTGCTAGAAACGGCATACCCGTAGCTTGTCCCTCCGAGCCGTTGTCCGGTGCCACTTCACCGGTTACGCTCGCCGGAACCCTTGTAGTCCAAACCGTAGATTCGCTGTTGGGGGTAATGCTTACCCAGATTGTAAACCCGGGGACACCGGTCCTCTTCGGTTCGGTCGCTACAAATACTGACTTGAGGGATCTAAAGTACCTGGCAGGTTCAGTTGAAATGGGTTTGCTCAACGCAGCTGGCGCACAGATGGCGCAGTTCTATCAACTTCCTTTCTATGCTACTGGTGGCATGACTGATTCTAAAGTTCTCGATGCTCAGAGTGGCTATGAGTCTGTTTTGACCAACCTGCTCTGTGCACTTTCAGGAGCTAACTTCATTCATGATGCTGCTGGGCTTATGGAGTTCGCAATGACTGTGTGTTATGAAAAGTATGTCATGGATAACGAGATACTGGGCATGGTGATGAGAGCCGTGGATGGAATCAAAGTGAATGATGACACTCTGGCCTTTGACCTCATAAAACAGGTAGGACCGGGAGGTGATTTCGTAGCTGCCAGACATACAAGGCACTTCATGCGCAGCGAGCACTACCAGCCGTCTCTGAGCGACAGGGATAGCCAGGAGGAATGGCTAGCCAAAGGCGGAAAGGTGACATGGGAAAGAGCTTCAGAAATTGTAAATGAGCTTCTGGCTAAGCCTAAATACAGCCTCCCCTCGCCGATAAGACAGCAAGTATTATCACAAATCAAGGGGATAATTGCTTAAAATATGCTTATAATCGGAGAAAACATAAATGCAACAAACAGGTCAGTTGCTGAGGCGATTGCCAGGAGAGACGAGGCGTTCTTGGTAAATCTGGCTAAAGCTCAGACGCTAGCCGGAGCTGATTTCATCGATGTAAACGCTGGCAGTGGCAATGGCTCATTACAGGAAGCAACTGCAGCTATCAGGTGGCTGGTAGGAATAATCCAGGTTGCTGTTGAGCAGCCACTGGCTATTGACAGCGATTCTCCGGAGGTTATCAGGACTGCCCTACAGGAATACCATGGTGAGAGATTAATAATTAATTCGGTCACTGCAGAGCCAGCGAGGTTGGAATCTATCGGCCCATTGGTAGCTGAGCGGCAGGCCTGGGTAATAGCACTGGCCATGGGAATAGAAGGAATACCTGACCGCGTCGAAAAGCGTCTGAGTGCCTGCGAACGGATAATGGCATACCTAACTGGTTTGGGGGTAAAGTCAGAACAAGTATTATTTGACCCGCTTGTATTACCTATCGCTGTGGATACACGCCAGGGATTGGTCACATTAAAGACCATAGAGCAAATCAAATCACGCTATCCTGATGCCAAGGTAGTTATGGGACTGAGTAACATTTCATATGGCCTGCCCGCGAGAAAAGTAGTGAACCGCGCCTTCTTGCTAATGGCAGCTTATGCTGGCTTAGATGCAGTAATTGTTGACCCGCTTGATAGTAAAGCGATGAGTCTTATCAAGGTAGCCGATATGCTCGTAGGGAAAGACCCTTCATGCAGAGCATACCTGAAGGCACATAGAAAGGGTAACATAGTAGATTGAACCCGCCACAGCTTTCAGAAATACCAAAAGAAACCGTATGGTTCAATATAAATTTGAGTGAGCATCTACAGTGTTATAACTGATGTTCAATAAGTCAGGCAGCTTGATAAATTATTGAAACTGGAGGATGGCAATGCCAGAGGACATAATCAGCTTAATCCAAGAAAATGTTATCCAAGGGAGAATGACCAAGGATGACGAAGGCATAGATGAAGAGATGGTGGGTCAGCCCGGCGTTACTGAGCTTATTGAGAAAGGCCTTGCCTCCGGCTTGAGTATTAAAGACATAATCACTAAGGGGCTCTCTGGTGGTATGAATATTGTTGGGCAAAAATTTGAAGCGGGGGAATATTTTATTCCTGATATGCTAGCTTCGGCACAGGCAGTTGGAGCAGCCATGGAAATACTTGAGCCATATCTTGCCGGAAGTGGTGTTAATGTCAAGGGTAAGGTAATTGTGGCTACGGTAAAAGATGACCTTCACGATATTGGCAAGAATATAGTATCCATTCTGCTTCGTGGGGCAGGATATACTGTCAAAGACTTGGGAAACAATGTTGACATTCAGGTCATTGTAGACGCAGTAAGGGAGGAAAAACCACAGTTCCTAGGTTTGTCCGCTCTGCTCACCAGCACCATGGCTTGCATGGCAGATGTGATACAAAGGCTTGAGGAAAATGGGCTTAGGGATCAGGTTAAGATTATAGTCGGCGGAGCACCTGTCTCAGAGGAGTTTGCTAAAAGCATCGGTGCTGATGGATATGGTGCAGATGGCTTTCAGGCTGTAGCTGTGGTGGAAGCTCTTAGTTCCGGCACAGGGAACTAGAATAGCAATCATTCCATTGCAGACTTATTATCTTAAGGAAGGAACTGGTGCCAAGAAAAGGAATACTTATTGATAGACCTTATGAGAGGTTGACCAGGGAGCAGGTGGAGCTAATTCACCAGGCTTCCATGCAGATACTGACTGACCCCGGGCTAATAAGCTTCAACCGGGAAGCGGTGGATATACTCCATAGTCATGGCGCAGCCGTTGAGTCCATTGCTGGTGACCATCAGAGCTGGAAGGTGAAGATACCAGAGCAGTTGGTATTAAGCGCGATAGATTCAGCTCCCAAGACTGTGAAATTGGGGGCTCGGAACCCGGATAATACCCTCATTATGCATGGTGACGAACCAAGAGTGTACTTAATCACCGGTTCGGAGACCAATATCTGGCTGGACGTCGATTTTCCTACCTATGTGAATAAGGCTGACTCTACCAGGGAGATTAGAGTACCTGATTTCAAGCCCAGGCGGGGCACAGTTGATGACCTGTGCCAGTCAGCCCATGTCTGTGAGCACCTGGAGATGGTAGATGGCTACATTCGCACTGTGAATATCCAGGACCGCGATATAACTGAGGAGAACAAGGACGTCAATAAATTTTTCGCCTCACTCAATAACAATACGAAGCACTTCATGAGCGGGTTGACCAGTTTAAAACAGCTTGACAACGTAGTGAGGATGGCAGAACTCATCGTTGGAGGCAAAAAGGCGCTTGGAGATAACCCCATCATCTCGTTTATTACCTGCCTGGTGAAGAGCCCACTCCAGTTTGTCGATGACACTACAGAAACTTTCATTGAAGTATGCCGGCGAGGATTGCCAATTGTTGTATCAGCGTCACCACAAGCGGGCACCACCGCACCTATCAAGGAAGCCGGTATCATGGCTCAGATAAATGCGGAGGTGTTGGCAGGCATAACTCTGGGGCAACTGGTAAAACCGGGGACTCCAGTGCTTTACGGCAGCGTGCCTGTCAGAGCCAGGATGGACACCTTGGGTGATTCCTACGGTTCTGCCGAGACCAGTCAGTACAACATCGATTGCGTCCAGATGGCACGTTTCTACCGGCTCCCTAACTACTCTACTTCCGGCGTTTGTGACCCCAAGATACCTGGCCAGCAATCATCAATAGAAAGGCTGTTCTCGAATATAGTGGTTGCCATGTCAGGACCTCAGTTTCTGCACTGTGCCTTTGGTCTGCTGGATTGTAATTCTGTCTTCTGTTTGCTTCAGGCGGTCTTGGACGATGCCCACTTTAAGATGATAGAATTTTTTCTGCGGCAGCCGCGTATCGACCAGCTGGAACTGAAAGCTATGCTGAAGCAAATACAGGATGTGGTGGCTACGCAACAAAAACTATACATAAGCTATATTCGTCCTCTATTGCGCAGTGGGGAAATATCTGGAGTATACCCCTTTGAAGGAAGTGGTGAGGCGGATGATGTTTTCGAGATTGCCTATGAACGGATGAAGGAATTGCTGGCAAGACCGGTGGAACACATTGATAGAAAGACAACTGCCAGAATATTCGAAGAAATTCCCGGCATACTACCAAGACTTAACATTTATGAAACGGAGAGTTAGCATGAGCAAGGATATAGTTGCGACAATTAAAGAGAATGTGATACAGGGAAGAAAGACGCAGGAGGATGAGGGGATAGATGAGAACCTTACCAGCACACCAGGCGTGGTGGAACTAGTACAACAAGCTCTTGAGAGTAATATCTCCCCACAAGTAATAATAACCGAGGGCTTGACTGCTGGGATGCAAGTGGTGGGTGACAAGTATGCTACCAAAGAGTATTTTATTCCGGACATGCTTGCCTCAGCTGAAGCGGTAGGAGCGGCGATGGATATTATGAGGCCAGTGCTGGAATCAGCGAATGTGGAGAGCAAGGGGAAATTCGCCATCGCTACAGTGAAGGGAGATATCCACGATATCGGCAAAAACATCGTCGCTATCCTGTTGAGAGGCGCTGGTTACGAGGTGCATGACCTGGGAGCGGACGTGCCTACGGAGGAAGTGGTGGAGTTCGTGAGAGAAGAAAAGCCGGGATATTTGGGACTATCAGCCTTGCTTACCACCACCATGACTGAGATGGGCGTTGTGATCGAAGCTCTTGAGGAAAGCAAGCTCAGGAGCAGTGTAAAAGTGCTCGTCGGGGGTGCTGCTGTCTCCAATGAGTTTGCCCAGGAGATAGGGGCCGATGCCTACTGTATTGATGCATTCGATGCGGTCAAAGTGCTCGACAGCTACCAATAGACAGTCTAGAGCGTAGACGTAGTCAGTATAAATAAGTGCGACAAAGGAGCGTCGTATGGCAAGTATAGCCGGAATCTTTTCACTGAATGGAGACGTGCTGGAGGGATGCGGACAACAGGTTGGCAAGATGCTGGAGCGGATGCGACACCGAGGTCCAGATAATACGGTCGTTCGGGCACTGCCTGACCGCCACGGCGCTCTGGGTGCCAATGAAGTCAATCTGACTCCGGAGAGAACCTGCTGCACCTCACTCTCAAGACCTCCATTCATCGTTTTTGATGGGGAGTTGTTCAATGAAAGAGCCCCAGGCCAGCATGATGTTGAGCTGTTCAAGGAGTTTTATGAGAGGCACGGCAAGGAGTGTTTCTCCCTGCTCGAGGGAAGCTACACGTGCGCCATCGCTGACGCAGGCGAAGTAATCCTGGCACGAGACCCTGTGGGTGCCAGACCTCTCTTCTACGGGTCGGAGCATGGCTTGTTGTGCTTCAGCAGCGAGATGAAGGGACTGATAGACCACATTCGCTTTGACGTTAATGAGTTGCCTCCTGGCTACATCTACAGCACCAACGAAGGACTGAAGCCATTTGAGCCTTTTGTCCCTGACGTGCCTGAGCCGGGAACCATGGAGGAAGCAGCTATGACCCTACGTCAACTGCTCATAGAAGCGGTGCAGAAAAGAATGCCAGGCGTACTGGGCGTCTCGTTGAGCGGTGGTCTGGACAGCTCTATTGTGGCCGCCATCGCCAAGGAGTACAATCCGGACCTGCACTTGTTCACTGCCACCATTGACAGCGCACCCGGTCCCGATCTGGAAAATGCTGTGTTGATGGCTCAATTCCTCGGTCTGGAGCACCAGCTTCACATCTACCGCATAACCGATTCTGACATTTGCGATTTGATTCCCCAGCTAGTTTGGCACCTTGAGAGTTTTGACGAGGATTGTATATCGGGCATTATCTCCAATTACTACGTTGCGCGCATGGCAAAGGAATACACCGATGCTATCCTGGTTGGTGAAGGGGCCGATGAGCTATTTGGTGGATACCGTATGGTTCTAAAAAACCCCAAAGTGACCAGCGATGCACATCGAGAGCAGCTTGCCCAGAAATTGCTGGACATCGCCTACAACACTGCTCTGAGGCGTCTTGATCGGGGCTGGATGGCGAAGGCTGTGGTGTATCAGGTACCATTCCTGGATGCCAAGGTTGTCGCTTTCGCCAAGAAGATACCGATGGCCTGGAAGATTTACGGTGAGCAGCAGATAGAAAAGTTCATTCTGCGTGAGGCGTTCCGCGATATGCTTCCTGAAAAGACTACCAATCGTGAGAAGCTCAGGTTTGCTATGGGGGTCGGTACAGATAACGTCATGGATATGCTGGTATCTAAGGTAATCGACCCCGAAGAGATAAAGAGGCGTCCAAAGTCAGCCTATGGCCTGCCGTTCGCCACATTCAAGGAGCTCCTCTATTACGACGAGTTTTTGAAGTTGTTCCCGCCTGCGTATGAGAGGCAGACGGTGCGGTGGGACCCCTTCAAGTAGAAGGGTGTTCCTTACGCAAGAACAGGACCTTCTACTCACAAGATTGGCAAATAGCTCTTAAGCTCGTATTCGGTTACCTGGCTCCGGTACTGGTCCCATTCGATTTTTTTATTCTTGATGAAAGCATCAAAAACATGGTCGCCAAGGGCTTTTTTCACGAGTTCACTTTTTTCCGCGAGCTGGATCGCTCCAATTGGCAAAAAACTTGGCATAGGCCACAGCCAATGCAGACCTCTTCCTTAACATATACTCTTTTCATACTCCAAATACATCTCGATTCTTATAATGAACGTCGGTAACCGTTTACCTACCGTAGCACCCTTAAAATATTTTGTCAAGTCCCTCACCCATTAATATTGCCAAGGGAGGGGCAATTATCCGGTTGACTTCCGATCTAACTTGTGGTTTGATAGCAGCCAACTACTCGAAGAATCAAGAGAATTGATGCGAAAGACCAAGCCATTGTAAGTTGTGTGTAGCACCAAAGGTTATGTAAATCCCACTAATAGGAGGCAAATATGGTTCCAACGAAGGAAGAAATACTCAAGTTTGTTAAGGATCAAAATGTTGAAATGGTGGATTTCAAGGTTGTTGATCTAATCGGTCGTTGGCATCATGTAACTATCCCTGCAAGCCAGTTAAGTAAGTCTACGTTCATCGATGGTATCGGGATAGATGCCTCTAGCTATCCTGGTTATAAGAAGGTTACAGCTGGAGATATGAAAATAATACCGGATAGTAGTACTGGTATCATTGACCGCTTTCCCGACCTTAGGACGCTCAGCATGGTATGTGATATCTTCGAGCCTGATGGAACACCCTACGTTAGATATCCACGCAATGTTGCCAGGAAAGCAGAGCAATATATGGCCTCGACCCGGAAAGGGGTCGCTCTCTTTAGCCCGGAGCTTGAGTTCTATGTCTTTGATGAAATCAGATATACCTCAGGCGTAAACCAGGCATCTTATTATCTCGATTCGACTGAAGCCTTTTGGAACACAGGAAGACAAGAGAACCCAAATTTGGGATATAAGTTCCCCCCACAGGCAGGATATCACGGCATCCCACCCGCAGACAGCACGTTCAACCTAAGGTCGAAGTTGGTCAAGCTAATAGAAGAGTCTGGCATACCAGTGAAATACCACCATCATGAGGTAGGCGCAGCCCAAGTGGAGATAGAGGTGCTACACGATACCTTACTAAGGGCAGCAGATGCGGTAATGCTCATGAAGTATCTAATCAAGAATATTGCCTACCAGAGTGGTAAAGTTGCTACCTTTATGCCCAAGCCGCTTTACCAGCAAGCTGGGAGCGGTATGCATGTCCACCAGTATCTATCTGATGGCAAATTTTCACTCTTTTATGATAAAAACGGCTATGCTGGCCTGAGCCAACTGGCATTAAATTACATTGGCGGCTTGTTGAAACACGGCCCAGCACTCCTAGCATTTACTAATCCCAGCACCAACTCTTATAAAAGGCTTATCCCTGGCTATGAAGCCCCGGTGAATCTTTTCTATGCTGCGGCAAACAGGACGGCAGCGGTGCGTATACCTATGTATGACGTTAATAGACAAAGGGCAAGAATAGAATTCCGCCCACCTGATGCAACCTGTAATCCCTATTTAGCTCTGTCAGCTATGCTGATGGCGAGCCTTGACGGAATTGAGAATCAGATAGACCCAACTGCCGAAGGATTTGGCCCCTTTGATATAGATATTGCTGAGATGCCAGAGCACCAGCGAGCTAATATTAAGTCTCTACCCAGCTCTTTGGAGGGCGCCTTAGATGCCCTGAGAGACGACCATGACTTTTTGTTAAAAGGCAAAGTGTTTACTGAAGATTTGATAGACGCTTGGATTGAGTATAAACTGAACAAGGAAGTAAATCCACTACAGGCCAGACCACATCCCTACGAGTTTGAGCTATATAGCGACATATAGTAAGCACAAGGAAAAATAGAAGTGCGCCGAGAAGGAGAGGAAATGCCAGCTATTGGCGTTGATATTGTGGAGATAGAGCGCGTTGAATCGGCGATCAAACGACGGGGAGAGCGTTTTCTAAACCGTATTTACACCGAATAAGTGTATAAAGTGCTTTATCTTAACTCTCTTTTTAATTTCTCCATCACTTTGGCAAACTCCTGGTTGTATCTTTTTCCCTGGTTGGAGAGAAAATCTCGCCATTGAGGAAGCTGTTTTATCGCCTCATCAACACTCAGTTGGACAACCATGGTGTTTTGTCCTTGCTGAACTTGTTTTACCCTTAGTTGGGGATTTCTTTCTACTTCCGCTCTTATGCCATTGTAGGCTTGCTCTATTTCTGCTTTATACCTCTTTTGTAAGTCCTCTATCAGGTTTAAATTTAACTCAACTACGGAAGTATTCTGTTCTTCCTTGAGGGTCTCTATGGCTAAAATTCCGTCTCTTTTCCTTTGCAACTCAGCTGGAGTACTCTCAAAACTAAGGGAATCTATCAATCTCACCTGGGCCTCTCTCAGAAGGGATGGCTTACCTTCTTCCTTTAACCTCTTCCACAAGCTTTCGGGGTCAATCTGACCTTGGTAAAATTCCGAGAGTAGAGAGTTCACCTTCTCAGAATCTATCATCTTCTCTTTTTCTTCTTGGGTCAACTCACCAATCCTGGCTAATCTTTCTCTAGCGATTGGTGGAAGGTCTTCCTCCCAGTTTCTCATTCATATCTCCTCATAAATAGGCAACGGCTATTTTTTCACCATACAATCAAGAAGATAGTATATAATATGGAATCAGATTTGGGGAGTGCGATGGGAATCAGAATTTATCATGAACTTTGGGAACAGAATGAACAAGTAGACCGGCTAAGGTCTCGTTTTCCTCAAATCGATGATTATATTAACAGGCTGGAAAGCAACCTTATGCTATCTTAGGAAGAGAACTGAACTTACTTAAATAAAGGAATTTTATCATCAAGATGCTAGCCAAAGTAAAAAGTGCTGCTGTGGTGGGTCTGGAGGGAGCCATAGTGGAGGTAGAGGTTGATTTATCATCAGGTTTACCTTCTTTCACCATCGTTGGACTGCCAGACAAGGCAGTCCAAGAGGCCAGGGAAAGAGTAAGGTCAGCCATAAGAAACTCCTACTACAAGTTCCCTAACAGGCGTATTACTGTCAACCTGGCTCCAGCCGACTTAAAAAAGGAAGGCCCTGCTTACGATTTACCCATAGCCATAGGCATACTGATGAGCTCAGGACAGCTAAACGCCGACCTCACCAACAGTATCTTTTTAGGTGAACTTTCTTTGGATGGCAAGCTGCGCCATACCCATGGGGTATTGCCTATGGTGTCTTTGGCCCGTGATAAAGGCTTATCTACTATATTCGTACCTTGTGATGATGCTAAGGAGGCTTCCCTTATAGACAATATACATATATTCCCTGTGGAATCGTTAGCGCAACTGGTTGTTCACCTTCAAGGTGAAGTAAGCATCCCGGAGTACCATAGCGAGCTGAATTGGGAGCAGGAATTTCGCCCTAGTTACGCCTCCGACCTCAGTTATATCAAGGGCCAGGAGCATGCCAAGAGAGCTCTGGAGATAGCTGCTGCAGGAAGACACAATATCCTCATGTGTGGCCCACCGGGAAGCGGCAAAACTATGTTGGCTCGTTCCTTGCCCGCGATACTTCCCTTGTTGACCATAGAGGAGGCTATCGAGGTAACCAAGATTTACAGCGTTAGTGGATTGTTGCCGCAAGACACCCCAATCGTTGTAGAGCGCCCTTTTCGCTCCCCTCACTATACTATTTCCCATGCTGGCTTGGTGGGAGGGGGGCAATGGCCAAGGCCCGGGGAGATAAGCCTGGGGCACCATGGGGTACTTTTTCTGGATGAATTCCCTGAGTTTGGGCATACCACACTGGAATCGCTGCGCCAACCAATAGAAGATAGGACAATTACCGTCAGTCGTGCTCATGGCAGTGTTACCTTCCCTGCTAGCTTTATGATGGTTGCAGCTATGAACCCTTGCCCCTGTGGGTATTATGGCGACCCGTTTAAAGAATGTAAATGCTCGTCAGGAGAAATCTCTCGCTATCATAAAAGGATAAGCGGACCATTACTGGACCGTATTGATATCTTTGTTGATGTTCCCCATATTGATTATGAAAAGCTCACTGAAGACAAGCCCGGGGAAAGCTCGGATAAGGTCAGGGCCAGGGTCAAGGCAGCACATGAAATACAGCTTGGTCGTTTTCGAGGGACTAAGCTGAAGTGCAATGCCGATATGACGCCCAAGGAGGTGAAGGAATTCTGCACGGTAGAATCGGCAGCTCAGAGCCTGCTTCGCGCAGCTATGAAGCAGCTTCATCTCACCGGCCGGGCTTTCCATCGCATCCTCAAGCTTTCCCGCACCATCGCCGACCTGGAGCATAGCGACATCATTAAAACACACCATATGGCTGAAGCTCTACAGTACCGGCATAAGGAAATAATTTAAGCTTAAAATCTGACCCTGAGGCGTGAAGGAATCTCTTCCTTCACGAGGATACTTTCATAATCCCGCCAATGATCAGCAGTATAATACCAACGATAAGGGAAATCCTGCCTCCTATTTGCCAGGCTTGTAGCCAAAAACGCTCGTGTTCACGGGTTATAGTTTCCTTAATATCTCTTCGGGTTAACAAAATAGAATTGTAGTATTTGTTCTTTTCCCTCTTGTTCCAGAGAATAAAAATGATCCCCAGAAGAAGGAAACATCCTCCCATCACTAAGATAACTTGGTAACTAGCCAGAGGCATGTTACTCAACCTCGCCTCAGGAATTCAAAAATTTTGAGATGACCCTACTTAACCTCTACAGTCGCTCCAGCAGCTTCTAATTTCTGCTTTGCTGTTTCAGCCTCTTCCTTGGGAACGCCTTCTTTTACTACCTGTGGAGCAGCTTCTACCAAATCCTTAGCTTGCTTTAATCCTAGAGTGGTTACCTCACGCACTGCCTTGATAACTTCGATTTTCTTTTCGCCGAAGCTCTTTAAGGTGACGGTGAATTCTGTCTTCTCCTCCTCCGAGGGTGCCTCTGCTGGCTTGCCAGGGGCAGCTGCCGGCGCTGCTGCCGCTACAGGGGCAGCACTAATTCCGAATTCATTTTCCAGTGTCTTGACCAAATCAGCCAGGTCCAGCACTGTCATAGTTTTAATGGCAGCGGTAATTTCCTCATTGGTCAAACCCTTGGCCTCTTTCTTTGCCCTTGGAGCTTCCTTGACCTGTTCTTCCTTAACTTCTTTCTGTGGCTTTGGAACTTCCTTTGCCTTTTCTTCCTTAACTTCCTCCTGTGCAGTTGGAGCTTCTTTTACCTCCCCTTCCTTAACTTCTTGCTGCGCTGTTGGAACTTCCTTGGTCTCCTCCTCTTTAACTTCCTTCTTTGATTTTGAAGCTTTCTTTACCCTCCCTTCCTTAGTTTCTTTCTTTATTTCTTCTGGTGACATGATGTCCTCCTTTGTTATGCGCTCATGGTTTGAGCCCTGTTTTGTAGCACGTTCAATAGCCCCAGCAGGGGACGGTTAAGAATATTATGTAAAGTTCCTATGGGGGCTTGCAATTGCCCGATTAGTTTGGCGATTAGAACTTCTCTAGGTGGCAAATTAGCCAGGCTTACCACTTCCTCCGGAGGCAGAACTTGGTCCTCCAACAATCCTCCTATAATTTGTAAAGGCAATGCCGCAGATTTGATATATTGGTTAAGAGCTTTAGCGGTATTAACTATGTCATCGCCGAAGGCCAGGGCCACAGGGCCTTCGATTATATCTCTCAGTTGTGGCTTGCCTGCCTGGTCAGCGGCACGGTAGACCAGAGTGTTTTTGACAACATGATACTCGACACCTGCTTTTGCCAATGCATTACGCAACTCAGCCATTTGTTTAGCAAGGAGGCCCTGATAATTAGTAGCGATGATGATAGTGCTCCGCGACAAATCATCGGCTAGATTGCTTACTATTTGCACCTTCTTTTCTCTTAACATATTCGCCCTCTTTTTAATTACCTCCCTTCGTGGGAGAAGAAGTCATAACAAAAATCCCTGTGCCAGCGAACACAGGGTTAACTTAAGCCTCGGCAGGCAAATCATTTAAACCCTCAGGGTACCTGCTGTCACTGGCTGCCGGTCTATTATAACATGAGAAATCAATTAGTCAAAGAATACATCGAGGAAGATGGCAAGTCTCCATAATAGCCATATCAGATGCTGAAGGGGCAGGCAAACTAGTCTTCAATGCCAATAGGGAGCGATATAAGCGGAAAGCATAAAAAAGGTGACCCCTGGTTAGGGGGCCACCTATCACACTTGTATACTCAGTACTTAATCCCAGCCGATATTACATCACAGGCCTATAGCTTGATCATACCTGTTTTTCGAGTAGGCTCCCACATATCATAATAGTAGAGGGCATGGGCGGGACAGGCGCTGACACACGCCGGCTGTTTCCCAATGTCAAGCCCTGCCTCACACGTACCACAATTTAAGCAACGTCTGGTTTCAGCTATCGCCAACTGCTCATCCAGGGTGGTTACGGCTCCTTTCTTGGTGGTTCTCTCCAGGGGTGGGCCGTTAACCAGCCTGAAGTTTATTATCCTGTCCTCCCTCGTATCCACACCACGGAGATAACGGTCAATGGAAATAGCTGCTTCCTTGGCGGCACCAATGGCACCGATAATATCACTCGGGCCGGACACCACATCACCACCGGCAAAGACACCTTCCTTGCTACTCGTTGCAAATGAGAAGCCGTCCACTTTGATGGTCCTGTCTTTATCTATCTCTTTGAAGGCCTCCTTATCCACTGCCTGCCCAATGGCAACTATGACCGTGTCTGCTTCTATATTACCACCTGGGCCGCCATACTTTGGCAGGAATGTGCCGTCCTCCTCCCGAACAGAGGTGCAGACCATAGTCTCAAAGCCGGTAACTTTACCGTCCTTAACCAAAAATTGCTTCGGGCCCAGGGAAGGGTGGATAACTACACCTTCTTTATCCGCTTCTTGAATCTCGTAGTCTTGAGCTGGCATCCTGTCCTTGCTGGCCAGGTCTGTGCATTCTAGGCAGACGAGGTGAACTTCCTTCGCACCCTGGCGCTTAGCGACTCTTGCCGCATCGATAGCTGCGTTACCACCCCCAATAACCGCTACTCGATTGCCCAGTTTGACATCAGCCCCGGAACTTACCTGGTTCAGGAAGTCGAGGACATAGATTATACCCTCGGCATCTTCATTGGGAATACCAAGCTTCAGGTTTACTGGGCAACCAGTAGCCAGGTATATCGCCTTGTATCCCTGCTTGAAGAGGTCATCCAGATCCTTCACAGCAGTATTTGTCTTTATCTCTACCCCCAACTCCTTGATATAGCTTATCTCATCGTCTACTATATTCCTGGGCAATCTGAACTCAGGGATACCCCAGCGCATGAGACCGCCGGCTTTCGAGCTAGCCTCGAACACAGTAACGGGATAACCCTGCCTTGCAAGGTCATAAGCACAGGAAAGCCCTGCCGGCCCCGCCCCAACAATGGCCACCTTATCCTTCTTTGTCTTTTTAACTGGCGTTACCTTCTTCCGTCCTGCCTTCATCTCATGGTCAGCCAAGAATGCTTTTACAGAACGGATAGCTATTGGTATATCGATATTGCCCCGTTCACAACTTGCCTCACAGGGTCGGGTGCAAACATAACCCAGGACTCCAGGAAAAGCCGTGGTTTTTCTTATCGTTTCCAGCGCTTCCTCAAATCTGCCGACTGCGGTAAGGTTCACATACTTCCAGACGTTTAACCCTCCCGGACAGGCAGCAGTACATGGAGGGGTGGCTGCACGATGGCACTCGGTAACGTGGTAAGTGAACCGCAACCCCCCATCCGTCTCTCTTATATCGGGATAGACCCTTATCCACCTTGGTCCTACTGGGAGGTGATGCTCCTGCTTGCAGGCTACTTCACAAGCCATGCAACCCGTGCAGTTGTCAGCATAGGTTACGCGTTTATATTCTTTAATCATTATTTTGCCTCCTCTTGCTCCACAGGATATATTTTACACATCAGGGTCCTCAGGTTGCTGGCACCGAAAGATATATCAAGGGTCTTTGGGTCATTATCGGTAAGGATATTGCTGTTGGACTGGTCCCAGCCATGATCCGGTGTTTTTATTTCGGGGAACCACCACCCGTGCTGGATGCATACCACCTGAGGGTTAATTCCCGGTGTAATCCTAGCCCGCTGTTTAATCCTTCCCCTCGGGCTTTCAATATATACCCAGTCGCCTTCCTTGATGCCGTGTTTTTTTGCTGTATCGGGATGTATTTCAATAATGGGGTCAGGGTGACACTCACGAAGCCAGGGAATCATGCGGTGCTCAGAATGGAAGAAGACAGGTGACCTGGGACCAGTTATCAGGATATACGGATAGTCCTTCGCCACCTTCGGATTGCTTACCGGGCTCTCTGGTACTTCCTTGTATGTCGGTAGCGGGTCATACCCCCACTTCTCAAAGGTAGTGCAGTAAAGCTCAACCTTGCGAGTGGGAGTGGAGAAACCCTTGTCCAGATATTTTCTATATCTCACCTCGCCTCTCAAGTAGGGCTTATCCCGGATATCAGCCCAGGTAAGTCCACCGGGAGCTAATATCTGGTCAAGGTCACCTATATGGTTGGCCCCCCACTGTTTCTGCCCCATCCTTCTCCCCAGTTCATTCCATATCTCAAAATCAGACTTGCATTCGCCAATCTGCACGATTTTTTTCCTAGGAAATATGTATCCGTGGCGGAAGAAGAATCCACCCGTGTAGTCCACTTCCAGCCAGGTAGCCGCTGGCAGGAAGATGTCCGCCAGTTCCGCAGTCGGCGTCAGGAAGAAATCAGCCACCGACAGGAATTCAGCCTGACTCAATGCCTTATAGGCCATCCTGGCATTAGGCCTGGTGATAACCGGATTAGAAGCTTGCAGAAGAATCGCCCTGATGGGGTAAGGTTTGCCGGTAAGAATAGCATTGTAAACGTAGTTTTCCGGTACCAAACCTATCATATGGCAGAGCTTGTGAGCCTCACCAGCCACATATTTAGCGCTCTGCTCCGGAGAGAGTTCTTTGTGAAAGGTGAACTGGCTTATCGTTTGCCCTTTCGGCGGCGGGAAAAGCATACTTCCACCCTTCACGTCCAGGTTGCCAGTGATTGCCAGCAGGTCAATGAGAAGACGGTCACTATCAATGCAATTAATATTCTGCTCGATAGATATTCCCCACTGAATGGTAGCTGGCTTCGTTGTAGCGAATAACCGCGCCGCTTCTCTTATCTTTTCTGCTGGCACCCAGGTAATCTCCGCTACTTTCTCCACAGGGTATTGCTTAACCCTCTCTACAAACTGGTCCCAGCCGTGGGTATATTTTTCCACGAACTCTTTATCGTAGAGCCCTTCACTGATTATTACATTTGCCATACCAAGAGCCAAAGCAGCGTCCGTTCCCGGTCTGAGCTGCAGCCATATATCCGCCCGGCTTGATGTATAGGTTAATCTGGGATCAATCGAAATCAGCTTTGCCCCTTGTGCTAATACCCGGCTCAGGTTCTCGCCGGTATATTCATCGGGATTAGTCCAGAATATATTGCTTCCCCATACCACAACACATTTAGGATCGCCATCATAATCACATATGGGAAGATTACCGCATGTGACCAGACTGGCACCAACTCTGGGGAGGTAGCAGAAATGCCCGGCAGCCATAACATTAGGCGTCCCCAGCAGATTGCCAAACCGCGCCAGGAAGGACTCGCCTTCTCTGGAGGTGCCCTGTGCCAGTACAACGGACTCCGGACCATTCTCTTTTATTACCTGCTTCAGTTTGTTAACAATGGTCTCGAAAGCCTCATCCCACGAAATTCGCTCCCACTTCCCCTCTCCTTTTTTACCGACTCGCTTGAGTGGATACTTGACTCTATCTGGATGATATACGAGTTGCTGGAAGGCGAGGCCCTTGCTGCACATGCTACCGTGGTTGGTAGGAAAGTCGGGGTCACCTTCAATCTTAATAATAGTGCCGTCTCTGACGTGAACGAGAACACCGCATCCACCATGACAACCTCGACAGTTGGTCCTGATTACTTCTTCTTTAACTGGTACACCCATATTACCTCCTTATGATTTAGTGGTATAGCAAAAAATGGTGGCATATCAAAGGGCTGACATTTCTTGGAGATCTCCCCTGACAGGCAAGCACCATGAGGTTGCATAATAACTTGTATTAAAAAGTTTGTCAATTATTCGATTTGACACGTACCTGATGAACCATATTGTGGTGAATTAAATGAAAGCCACAACTGGCAATAAGATTGTGTCCAGTCATGGCGCTGGAATCATCTGAAGCCAAAACACAACACAAGCCGCTATTTCAGACGGTTTGGCTATTCTCTTCAGTTCCCTCGTACCTGCCCCCAAGCATAATGACGAAGTGGAATATAGGCCTATCTACTTTCCTGACAATCAATGGGCAGTGCTTCATTCCCTTTGGGATGAAGACCAGACAGCTTTTGGTGATTATATGCTTTTCATCCTCCAACCATAATTCGACTTCTCCACACAAATCCTTGGGGTCTTCTCGATTAGTTCCCAAAAATGCTATGACTTCGTCAAAAGGGTGTGTATGAGCTCCGACTATGGACTGTTCAGACCCTTTCCAGTACCAGATACACTCTATATGGAAGGCTCCTTTTATGACCTCGTCATCCAAATATAGCAAGCGAGTGTGGTCACCAGCGGCTATCTCTGCAGCGTCGCGCCTGTACGAAGGGAGATTTAAGTCGGTTTTTGCTCCGGTGATAATGTATTTCCCGTATTTCGTTTCCGCCATTTTCTGTAATTCCCCCTTTCTAACTTTTATGACAACTCAGCGTATGTCTAGTCAATAATTATATCATCCAGGGGTCGCTTCGGCATATGGTGCACACCCTCGCTATCACGCCAGCACTTGATGTCTCATCTGTCTGTCACTGTGAGGCCTTTGTCTCTTGTCGTTCTGACATTCCAGTTAGTTTTTATTCGGTCAGTTTCAAGACTCCTGCCCCATGCATTTTCCCTTCCTTGAGAAGAATTAAGGCTTCGTTGGCCTCTCCCAATTTAAACTCTTGTGTCTCAGGGACAATGGGAATTTCGGCAGCTAGGGGCAGAAATTCTTGAGCATCCCTTCTGGTTACATTAGCCACACTTTTCACTTCCTTTTCATACCATAGGTGCTCGGTGTAGTCTAATTCCGGAATAGGTGTTGTCTTGCGAATGGCATTTATAACCACCCTCCCCCCTTTTTCCAGATTCCTTAAAGCTTCACGTATCGGCTCTCCCACAGGAGTAAAGTCGATGGCGCAGTTGAGCTTTTCCGGGGGAGTATCGCCCGTCGCTCCAATCCAGTCCGCTCCCAATTTCTTGGCTAAATCCTGGTGCTCTTTCTGGTGAGGTCGGGTAAAGACAAAAACCTTGCCGTCGGGGTATTTATATTTGGCAACCTGGATAATGATATGGGCAGAGGCTCCAAAACCATAGAGTCCAAGTGCTCCGCCATCTTCCATCCCTGAGAGTCTTAAAGCTCGATAGCCAACCACCCCGGCACATAAAAGCGGAGCGGCTTTTATGTCGGCAAATCTTTCGGGAATGGGATAGGCAAAATCTTCTGATACTACGGTATATTCGGCATAGCCTCCAGGGGCATCTTTACCTGTCCATTTTGCCGTGTCACAGAGATTTTCCTCGCCTTTAAGACAAAATGAACAGCGACCGCAAGCCCAGTTAATCCAGGCAATTCCCACTCTATCGCCTTTCTTGAATTTACTTGCCCCCAGCCCCAAGCCTTCCACCCTACCGACAATTTCATGGCCCAAAATCATGGGAAATATTGAGGGAGAGGCCCGGCCCTCAATCTCATCAAGCTCGGTGTGACAAACTCCGCAGGCGGAAACCCTGACCAAAATTTGACCTCGCCCGGGGACAGGCTCAGGCAAATCTACCAGCTTTAGAGGCTTTTCCTCGACTGAGGAGATTTTCTCAAGCAGCATTGCTTTCATTTTGTTACCTTCTTTCTGCATGATAAGTCCATCTGTTTCATGACTCCCTTGCCCCTCTTACCTCAAGAGGGGCAACTTAGAAAACTTTCCTAGCAACCTTCAAGAACAGGAGTTCTCGCTCGCGATATCTCTCTTAGCATAAGGATTATCGCCTTTGATATCCCCCTTAAGATAAGGGGGATAAAGGGGGTTATGAACGCTCCTCAGCATTTTTAAACAGCTTCACACCATGAAGATGCTTTCATAAAGATTTTCCGAAATTTCGGCGAAGTTATCTCTATAAAGCTTCATCGTGTCGGGGAGATAGTCCATTATGTCCTGTGCCGTTATCCCATCCTCACCTTTCTCTACGGCAGCAACATCGCCGGAAAATCCGTGGATAAACACACCCATCCTCACTGCGTCCTCAAGGGCTAACCCCAGACCATTCATGGCAGCAATGGTTCCTGTCAGAGCATCGCCGCTTCCAGCCGTAGACATGCCCGAGTTGCCGCTTACGCTGATGAAAACAGTGCCGTCGGGATAGCCTATGAAGGAATGGGCTCCCTTTAAGATAATTATGGCATTGAGTTCCTTCGCCGTCTGTTGCAAAACACCTATCTTGTTTTTATTTATCTCGCTTATCTCCATTTTGGTAATTCGGGACATCTCGCCGAGATGAGGCGTAAGTATCGTCGGGGCTTTCCTCCTTTTTATTTTTTCCAGGTCTTCAGCAATGGCGGTAATTCCATCGCCATCTATGAGCAGAGGCTTGTCGATTTTGGGGGTTAGTTCCCGCACCAGCTCTTGTGTCTCTTTGGCTAAAGAAAGACCGGGACCCAGGACAACCATATCCACCGTTTGGGCAAATTCTAAGAGCTCTTCCTTGTTTTCCAGTGCTATGCTTCCTGAAGACGTCTCTTTTTGCGGGACGAAGACGATTTCGCTTCCCTTGCTGGCTATGAATGACGAAATGGATTTGGGTGTTGCCAGGTAGGAAAGCCCGCCCCCGGCTTTGAGGAAAGATAGAGCGGAGAAATATGGCGCACCGAGATAACTTGAGGAGCCGGCAATGAAGAGAGTCTTCCCATAGCTGCCCTTGTGGGTATCTCTTGGTCTTTCCGGAAGCTTTATGGGATTATTGAATGCTACCTTTATGGGATCGGAATTATAGAGGGCAGGTGGAAAAGATATATGCGAAACATACAACTTTCCGCAGTGCTCATACCCCGGCAAAAGCATATTTCCTATCTTGGGAAGACCAAATGTCACAGTATAATCTGCCTCTACTGCCTCGCTCATCACCTCTCCGGTGTCGCCATTTATGCCTGATGGAATATCCACGCTGAATACTATCATTTGGCTCTCATTTATCAATTGAATAACATCTTTGTATATCCCGCTGACCTTTCGGACAAGGCCTGTGCCAAATATGGCATCCACGATGGCATCGGAATCAAGAAGCTCAGCTATTATAGAGTCGATTGAGCCAACCCTGGAGATTTTTATTGGCATTCTGGATACAATTTCAAAGTTCCTTTTTGCCGCCCCTCTAAATTTGGCTTCATCGTCTAGAAGAAAGACCTTTACTTCCCCACCATTAGAGTAAATCTTCCTGGCCACAACCAACCCGTCTCCACCATTATTACCACCGCCACAAAAGACAACGAATTTGTTGTTCTTTATTCCGAATTCCTGCAACATCACGAAGTACACTGCCTGCCCGGCGTTCTCCATTAAAAGGTCTTGCGAGATGCCAAATTCATCAGTGGCACGCCTGTCCAGGTCTCTCATTTCGTCCACTTTAGCTATTTTCATTTTCACCCCCTTGCTTTCTGGGACACCATACTCATATCTTATGTAACTTATAGTCTTCGTCTATTCGTGCCAGCCTTGCCATACACAGATAATACGGTTTTTATAATCTAGGGTCAAGGAATAGATATGGTGTCCCCGGAATTTAGGTTTGTTACATATGAGGGCACTGCAGCCCCCGGCTGGATTATCGGCTCAAGACACTCGACACAGCAAGTAGAGATGTAATATCCAGCTTAAATCCCGGTCCCATGGTGGTAGACAGGAATGCGCTTCTGATATATTGACCTTTAGCCCCACCGGGCTTTGCTTTGACAATAGCTTCGACCGCCGCCGCCAGGTTCTCCAAAAGCTTGTCCTTATCAAAACTGATTTTGCCAATGGGCAAATGGATAATAGCTGTTCTATCCAAACGAAATTCAGTCCTACCCTTACGGGCCTCGTTCACAACTCGAGCTAGGTCCTGAGGTGGCACTACGGTGCCAGATTTGGGATTGGGCATCAAACCTCGCCGCCCTAAAATCCGACCGAGCTTGGCGACTTTAGGCATCATATCAGGGGTAGCAATAGATACATCGAACTCAAGCCAGCCACCTTCAATTTGTTTGATAAGTTCGTCTGCTCCAGCGTAATCAACACCTGCTTCCTCCGCTAATTTTACCCCCTCACCCTGTGTAAAGACGAGCACTCGTGTCTTCTTCCCCAGTCCATGCGGCAGTAGAATTACACCACGCACTTGCTGGTCAGCACTGCGGGGATTGACCCCCATCTTCAAATGGAGTTCAACGGTCTCATCAAATTTGGCGTAGGAAGCCCCCTTGGCTAACTCAATTGCTTCTTCTGGGGAGTAGGTCTTCGCTCTATCTACAAGTTTACTGGCTTCCTGGTGTTTTTTACCATGTTTTGTCATTCACTTATACCTTAAAATCCTGCGAACTTTTAAGAACTTAAATTTATTCTATCTCGACCCCCATGCTCCGAGCCGTGCCGGCAACAATGCTTGCAGCCTTATCAATATCAGTCGTATTGAGATCCTTCATCTTATTTCGCGCGATCTCGTAAACTGTATCTTTGCTTATCTTGCCTATTTTCTCGCTTACGGGATTACCGCTACCCTTTTCCACTCCTAAAGCGCGCCGTAATAGATCAGAAACAGGTGGCATCTTGGTCACAAAGCTAAAGGAGCGGTCCTCATATACAGTTATCTCAGCAGGAATGATGTAACCTTCTTGGGAAGCAGTTCGCTCATTATAGTCCTTACAAAAAGCCATGATATTAATACCATGCTGACCTAAAGCAGGCCCCACAGGTGGTGCCGGAGTAGCTTTACCCGCAGGTATCTGCAACTTAATGGTAGCTTTAACCTTCTTTGCCATCAGTGATTCTCTCTTTCATTGCGTTCTGGGTTCATACTCAGGGTAAGTTATATCCTTTCCACCCCTAAGAGGTCTATTTCCACGGGTGTTTCCCGGCCGAAGAGCGATAGTAAAACTATTGCCTTACCTTTGCTCAAGTTAACTTGCTCCACTTTGCCGATGAAGTCAATAAAAGGTCCACTCGTTACACGTATACTATCTCCTTCCTTGAAAGTCATCTTAACATCGGTAGGAGCTTCGTCCATGCGTTGCAGAATGGCGTTTGCCTCTTGCGTAGGTAAAGGAACGGGTTTGGTACCAGCGCTCACGAAGCCAGCGACACCAGGAGTGTTGCGTACGATATCCCAGCTATGCTCGTCTAATTTCATATTTACCATGATATAGCCCGGGAAAGCCTTTTTACTTATCGTACGACGCTTTCCAGCTTTGATTTCAATCTCTTTTGCTGTAGGTATCACCACATCAAATATCTTGTCACCTACATCCATATATTTGATACGTTGTTCTAAATTCCTTCTAGCCTGCTCCTCGTGACCCGAAGAGACATATAATAAGTACCACTCTCCATCAATCATTGACTACTAACCACCCAGAAGCAAAAATAGTCTTGTAAAGCCCAAATCTAAAACACCTAAAATGCCCCCCACAATAGCACACACAACAAGAACTAAAATACTCAACCTTAAGGTTTCCTGCCTTGTTGGCCAGTGTGCTTTTCGCAGTTCAGCTACTACCTCGGTAAAGAAACTGAACCTTGATTTTTTAACCGGAGCGGGCTTAGTACTCGCTTTTTTAACGTAATTTGTCATAAGTTACTTTGTTTCTCGATGAATAGTGTAGCTACGACAATGAGGACAATACTTACGCAGTTCCAGCCGTTGCGGATCATTCTTCTTGTTCTTCGTCGTAGTATATGTTCTCCGCAGACATTGACTGCAAGCCAGGTGGATAATTATGCGTAAATCGCCTTTTTTCTTAGCCACATTTATCTAGAGGTTCGCAAAAATTTAGTGAACCACGCTTATGCTATTACCTTGCCAATCACGCCAGCACCGACTGTCCTACCACCCTCTCTGATAGCAAAGCGTAATCCCTCTTCCATAGCTACAGGGTAAATGGTCTTAATCTTCATGTGAGTCATGCTGTCACCGGGCATAGCCATCTCTACGCCCTCAGGAAGACTTATTTCGCCTGTAACATCCATAGTCCTGATATAAAACTGGGGCTTATAGCCATTGAAGAAAGGTGTGTGCCTGCCGCCTTCCTCCTTGGTCAAAATATATACTTCAGCCTCAGCTTCGGTATGGGGCTTGACTGTGCCTGGCGCTGCCAGAACCTGCCCCCGCTCTATTTCATCCCGGTCTACGCCTCGCAATAGCACTCCAACAGCATCGCCAGGCTCTGCTTCGTTCATAGTCTTATGGAACATCTCTAAGCTGACCGCCACTGTTTTCTTCGTATCCTTTAATCCTACTATCTCTACTTCGTTACCGGCTTTGATCACTCCACGTTCTACTCGCCCTGTAGGCACAGTCCCCCGCCCTTTGATACTGAATACATCTTCTATTGGCATTAAGAAGGGTTTATCCTTTTCTCTCTGTGGTAGTGGAATGTAATCGTCTATAGCATCTAACAATTTCCATACTGGTCCGCACCATTGGCATTCTCTTTTCCCACAGCCACATTCCAGAGATTTAAGAGCACTTAATCGCACAATAGGGATTTCATCACCAGGAAAATTATACTTCTTAAGCAGGTCTCTAACCTCCATCTCCACCAAATCTAACAACTCTGGGTCGTCTACCAGATCTACTTTATTGAGGGCCACCATTATACGGGGTACCTCTACCTGCCGGGCTAGAAGGATATGTTCTCTGGTTTGTGGCATAGGACCATCATCGGCAGCGACCACCAAAATAGCTCCATCCATCTGAGCAGCTCCCGTTATCATGTTCTTGATATAGTCAGCATGTCCGGGACAATCAACATGGCAATAATGGCGCTTCTCAGTTTCATATTCAATATGGGAGATGGCAATCGTTAGTCCACGAGCTTTTTCTTCAGGAGCATTATCTATGGAATCAAAGGGCATGAATTGTGTAGAGCCGACTTTGGACAATATCTGTGTCATGGCTGCAGTTAGTGTGGTTTTCCCATGATCAACATGTCCTATGGTGCCCACATTGATATGTGGTTTAGCCCGCTCATAAACTTTCTTAGCCATTTTAACCTCCTTTTATCTCAAAGCCCACAACCAGATTCGAACTGGTGACCCCGTTCTTACCAAGAACGTGCTCTACCTACTGAGCTATGTGGGCAGTATGCACGAAAATATATTGTAAGTCAACATGGGTAAAGAGTCAACAAAATATAAGTTTCTACTTTAGAACGTGATGTACATGTTCAATTGGCAAACTAACGGATGGATTTTAAAGGAATGCTTTGGTGAAAGTCAAGCAGGAGGTGAAGAAGATGGCGAGCTTAGCTGCTGTTGATGATGTTGATGGTGCTGCTAGATACATTGGAAAATATCTGCATATGCAGTCGTATCATGTGCGTAAGTATATTATGAGCGCTGGTTGGGTGTTCCCAGGTTGGGTAGGCTTCTCCCAATGGTTTAAAAAGGAATTTGGCGACTACCCGCCAAGAGAGATGATGGTTGAGTTAAGCAGGATGAGCAATACGGAGCGTGAAGAGCATACTTGGTTTGGGCTGTATTTGTGGGAGAAGAAACATCGTAAAGGAAGAAATAGAACTGATATAATTAGGGTATGAAATTATCGCTAGAGTGTAGTGTTGAAGGAAAAATCAAGATTGGAAAGCAGTTCAGGGCAGTAAAAGGGTCAAAAGAGTACTTACTAATACCGGATGATAAAGGATGGCTGTCGAAAATAAAGATAATCAAGAAGGTAGCCGAATCTAATAAGTATTCTGCAAAGATTGGACCGGGTAAAGGAAAGGTGAAACATGAAATAAGAATAACTGGAGACCGTGAAGAGCGTTTAGAGTTGATAAGAGAATTTCAAGAATTGGAGGGGATATTGTCATTTGACACTGCTGGTAGCCTAAAAAGCATAGAATGGGATGCGCCAACGGAGGATTTTATAGCGGAAACAGAGGAGGAGGAAAAACAAGTTGAGGTTCATAATCTTGGCTTTGCAAAGGAATATCCGGACTACCCAGCGTCTTTGGACGAGGAAGGTTTCGGTAGAATTATTAGAAGTAAAGAACACTATGTGTCACTGATAGTACCACAAGCCTTTTATCGGGAAGGAACAAATGAATTTGCTTCTAGGAGATACATTAATGCGTTCTATAATTTCTATTTTATACTGGAAGATCTCTACGGTAAGGGCAAAACAAAGAATAAGGATATTGCTGAAGAGTTTAGAAGTTCAGAGGAGTTTAGGGGGTTCGTGGATTGGGTGATTAAAGATATTAATGATAAATATGCTAAGCATAGAATAAGCATTGAAAGATTTTGCAAAGAAGAAAGAGTTGCATATGATACGGACGGTTTAATTGAATTATTATTGAAGGTGAGGGGTAATTTACATCATTATTCAAGTAGAAGCTCGAAACATAAGGGTACTCCGTTGGACAATGAGGATTTTGAAAGTATTGCCTTTCTGACAATGGGACTAGCAGCTAGGTGTATCCTACAGAGGATTCTTCGGATAAATCTCAGTCTAAAGGCTAGAAGGAAAGTTTTTGGGTATTAAAAGTATATTTATAAAGTTGAAGTGAGTTGGTTATTGAAATTAATAGTGCGTATGATGACCGTTATGCCCCGTTGTTATCTGGAACGTGTATTGACGTGTATTTTTGTCAAGATATAATAAAGTAAGGTAAAAAGGTATTGGCTTTGGAGTTTCTAGAGTTTGGTCGGAAAGGAGGCGATATGTAAAAGTTTCCATGGATGGTAAAATTGGTGGAGAAAGATAGATTAGAATAGTAGAAAGATTGAGGAGGAGTAATTTGTAATGACTGTTTTTGGAATTGTTTTAGGTATAGCTTTTGGTCTGATTCTTCTAGCTCTGGCGATTTTTGTAGTTAGGCAGCAGACATTTGCCATTATTGAGCGATGGGGAAAGTTTAAGAGAGTCGTTGGTCCTGGTATTCATCTTAAAGTTCCTATAATGGATAGAGTGGCTGGTAGAGTTTCTATTAGAGTACAGGAACTAAATGTGAGTATAAAAACCAAAACGAACGATAATGTTTTTGTAGACTTGCTTATTGCGGTTCAGTACTTTGTTGATGGAGAGGATAAGGTTTGGGATGCATTTTATAGACTTACGAATCCAAAAGCTCAGATGGAATCTTGGATATTTGATAATGTGAGGGCAAAGGTTCCCGGGATGACTTTAGACTCTGTGTTTGAAAATAAGGAAGAGATTGCTAAAGAAATTGAGGTGAGTCTTAGTGCCAGGCTGAGTGAGTATGGATATAAATTGGTTCGTGCTCTTGTTAATGACATCCAGCCAGATAAGGGTGTTGCAGATGCTATGAATGAGATTAATAGGCAACAGCGTTTGAGAGTTG
>Ga0307431_1000168_pt1 | contig 52182 bp, 47 predicted proteins | sample SalMarWE160170MG_FD_202155 | JGI IMG/M metagenome (GOLD analysis project Ga0307431, IMG submission 202155) | Salt marsh sediment microbial communities from the Plum Island Ecosystem LTER, Massachusetts, United States - WE1603-170 | ecosystem: Environmental > Aquatic > Marine > Intertidal zone >...
TTACTGGAAAGCGACTTCCTCTGGCTCGGAACCAGAAAAACTCATTGAAGCCAGGATGGGTGAAGTGTTAAAAGAAACATTGCCATCTATCGCCGACATGAATAATCTTATATCTTATCGGGGAGCGACTTCCTTTGTCCCAGAACCGAGAAAACTCATTGAAGCCAGGATGGGCGAGGTGTTAAAAGAAACTACCCTGGGAAATACCCCAGAGTGGTTTAAAAAAATGCTTCAAGGAACAATGCCGATACCTTCTTTTATCAAAGATAGATTTGACGAGAAGGCTAAAAAATTGCTTCAATCTTTTTAGCTTCTTATTGAAGCAAAAAAAGAAAATAAAAGTCCCGACCAATATAGCGTAATAAGGTTGGGACTTTTTGTATTTGATTAATATTTAACAGTTTGCAGGGATCGGGTCTCTGTAAATTTGCAAATTCAAAATAAATTGGAATAGAAAAAGTTCACTTCAAAGCGTGTTAGAAGCACCTGTTTTTTTATTTTGATTTTTTATGCTATATTAAACCTAATATGTAATAATTTTGATTTTTGATTTTCTGTTGTTTTTTTAATCATTGGATAATTAGATTTTTATTAGAAATTAAAAATTTTAAATTTTATCTATGTATCTTTCAGTCGTCATTCCTGCTTATAATGAAGAAAAGCGTTTGCCAAAAACGCTTTTGGATATTGATAAGTATTTAAGAAAACAGAATTATGAATATGAAATTATTGCAGTCAGCGATGGTTCAAAAGATAGAACGGTTGAAACGGTCAGGGAATTAGAGCCAAGAATTAGAAACTTGAAATTAATTGATAATAAAGAAAATCATGGCAAAGGATTTGTTGTGCGACAGGGACTATTAGCGGCGAAAGGGGAAATAAGATTATTTACTGATGCCGACAATTCCACTTCAATTGACCAGATTGAAAAGATATTACCTTTTTTTAAAGAAGGTTTTGATGTTGTAATCGGCTCACGGGACATAAAAGGAGCGGTTTTAGACCCTCCTCAGCCGTTTTTAAGGAAAATGATTTTAGGTAAAGGATTTAGATTGCTTACTCATATTATTTGTGGCACTTGGGGAATTTTGGATACCCAATGCGGATTTAAAGCGTTTACCTCCAAAGCGGCAGATGATATTTTACCGAGATGCAGGATTGACCGTTGGGCGTTTGACCCTGAAATTTTAATAATCGGCAAAAAATTAGGTTATAAAATTAAAGAGGTTCCGGTTATTTGGGTAAACGACATAGAGAGCAAGGTGAAATTAAAAGGGATGATAAGAATGGCTTTTGATTTAATTAGGATAAGGCGGAATCTAATTGCTTATAAATATGGGAGAAAAAAATAAAATTCGCAACATTAAGAATATAAAGTTTCCCTCTGAATTGCGGCAGGATTTAGTCAGCAATGACTGGGTAGTTATTGCTACCGGCAGAGCGAGAAGGCCGGAAACTTTTAAAAAAGAGAAGAAGACAGTTGAAAAAACTTCTGCGGAGAAATGTCCTTTTTGCCGGATTAGCTCTCAGAAAGACCCGACTCTTATTTTCTCTCAAGGCAAAAGGTTTTCTTTTAATGGCTGGAAAAATATTCCCAAGGAATGGACAATTATTATAGTTCCAAATAAGTATCCCGCTTTTTTGCCATATCCTAAATTAGACAAAAGGATAGCAGGAGGCATATATCAAAGAATGAACGCGGCTGGATTCCATGAAGTGGTTGTAACCCGCGACCATAAGAAACATATGGGCCAATTCTCAGAGAAAGAATTAAAGGAAGTGTTTGATGCTTATCAGGCGAGATATCTAGACCTAATGAATAAAAAATTCGTAAATCACATCTTCATTTTCCATAACCATGGACCAACTGCTGGCGCTTCCATATCCCATCCCCATTCTCAGATTATTACCACTCCCCTTATTGATACTGACCTTAAGAATGCTTTATCTCGCTCTCAAAGTTATTTCAAGAAAAATAAGGAGTGTCTTTATTGCCGAATGAATAAGTGGGAAAAGAAAGTCAAAAAAAGAATTGTTTTTGAAAACAAAAGATTTATGGCGGTTTGTCCTTTTGCCTCTAAGACCGCTTTTCAGGTTATTGTTTCTCCCAAAAAACATCTTTCTTATTTTGAACAGATAACCGAAGAAGAGAAATGGGAGTTAGCCGAGGTCTTTCAAAAAACTTTGAGCAAACTTTATCAAGGGCTGAAGAATCCCGATTATAATTTTTACCTTCATACAGCTCCTTGCGATAAAGGAGATTACAAATACTATCACTGGCACTGGACAATTCTGCCAAAAACATCTACTTGGGCCGGCTATGAGATGGGAGCAAAGATGGAGATATCGACCATTGAACCAGAAAAAGCGGCAGAATATCTAAGAAAACAATAAATTTTAAGCGCAGAAATAATTAACCGAGGGCGACCCTCGGTAAAATTAGCAGGGTATTGACACTATGAAAACGTTAATTGTTGCTAATTGGAAGATGAATCCCCAAACTTTACGTGAAGCTAAAGGGCTTTTTAATTTGGTGAAAAGAGGAGTCAGAAATATTGAAAGAGCGGAAATAGTAATCTGTCCCCCTTTTTTATATCTCTTAAATCTTTCCCGCTTCAAGCGGGAAAACTTAAATCTTAAATCTGACAACTTAGATCTTAAACTGGGCGCTCAAAATATATTTTGGGAGAAAAAAGGCGCTTACACAGGAGAAATTTCGCCGCTTATGTTAAAAGACGCTGGTTGTAAATATGTTATTGTCGGCCATTCTGAAAGAAGGAAATATTTTGGAGAAACAGATGAAATAATAAATAAAAAGCTGAAAGCTGTTTTTGAGGCAGGATTGATTCCTATTTTATGTATAGGAGAGACAGAAGAACAAAAAAATAAAGGGGAGACCAGGAATGTTCTAAAAAAACAAATAAAAACAGCTCTAAAAAGAGTTTCAAGTTATAAGTTACAAGTTTCAGGATTTTGTATCGCTTATGAGCCGATTTGGGCCATTGGGAGCGGCAATTCTTGCGAGCCCAAAGAAGCCCAAAAAATAAGAATACTCATTGAAAAAATTATTTCAAAAATCTATAGTCCTAAAATCGCTGGAAGAATTCGCCTGCTTTATGGCGGGAGTGTAAACAGTAAAAACGCTAAATCTTATATTAAAGAAGCAGGATTAGACGGTCTTCTTGTCGGGGGAGCTTCTTTAGAACCAAAGGAATTTATTAAAGTAGTCAAGAATATTGGAACCTGACATCTAAATATATAATTACATTTCATTAACGGCTTGTTTTTTTATTAGAATTAGGACAAAATCAATCAATTATGAATAAAATTTTAGAAAATAATTTCTATAACCCGACCTGCGGCAATATCCCGATAGATAGGGTAATGGAAGAAATGATAGAATATATGAAGGAGAAATTGGAGAGTTCTTACGATATTATTGTTGGTTGCGACTCTTCTTCCGAGGATAATCCTACTTTTCCGGTGGCGATAGCAATTTTGCGGATTGGACAGGGAGGGAGATTTTTTTTAAAAAAAATAAAATATCCTTCCGAATTTAATAAAAAATTTATCAACTGGAGGAACAGAATTTTACAAGAAGTATTGATATCCTGCGATTTGGCTTTGTCTTTTAGAGACGCTTTAAAGAAAAAGGTTGAAGAATCGGACAGTCAGGTGTCTTATCAATTCCGTTATATCCATGCTGATATTGGGGAAAAAGGAAAGACGAAGGATATGATAAAGGAGCTTACCGGTCTTATCAGGGGAAACGGGTTTGAACCAAAAATTAAACCGGACTCTTGTATCGCCACTACATTAGCCGATAGATACAGTTAAAATTTTCAATTTTCAATTTTCAATCAAATCCCAATTTTCAAATTTTCAAACTTTTTAAAAATCATACTCTTTTCTATTATTATTTGATAATTGAATCATTGAAAATTTATTGAAAATTGGTCATTGAAAATTGAAAATTAATTTTATGACTTCTAAAAAACTCCGCCAAAATTTTTTGGATTATTTTAAAAAAAAGAGACACGAAATCGTATCTTCCAGTTCTTTGGTTCCTGAAGATAAAACAGTTCTTTTGACTTCGGCGGGGATGCAGCAGTTTACTTCTTATCTTTCCGGAGAAAAAGATGTTTTGAAAGATTTTGGAACGCGGCATTTATGCTCTGTCCAGAAATGTTTCCGAACTCCTGATATTGATGAAGTTGGCGATGATATCCATCATACTTTTTTTGAGATGCTCGGGAATTGGTCAATTGGAGAAGATTCTGAAAACGGTTACTTCAAAGAAGGCGCTATTAAATTAGCTCTTGATTTTTTTGTCAACGAAGTGGGTTTGGACAAAAATAAATTCTGGATAACAATTTTTAAGGGAGAGAATGATATTCCCCGCGACGAAGAATCTTGTCAAATCTGGCAGAAATACGGAATTTCCGAGAAAAGAATTGTTGAGTTCGGTTCAGAAGATAATTTTTGGGGACCGACAGCGAATACCGGCCCCTGTGGCCCTTGTTCTGAAATTCATTATGATAGGGGAAAGAAGTACGGATGCGGCGGCCCGAATTGCGGCCCGAATTGCCCGAGATGCAATAGATTTCTTGAACTGTGGAATTTAGTTTTTATGGAATATGAAAGAAATGAAGACGGCTCTTACCTTAAACTTCCTCAAAGAAATGTTGATACCGGAATCGGTTTTGAGCGTTTGCTTGCCATATTAGAAAACAAGGATTCGGCTTATGAAACAGATTTGTTTTCGCCTATTATCAGAAAGGTGGAAAAAATCAGCAATAAAAAATACGAGGACAACAAAAAAGATTTCAGGATTGTTGTTGACCATATTAGAGGAGCAGTATTTTTAATAAGCGAAGGTGTTTTGCCTGGTAATATTGAAAAGAGTTATATTTTAAGGAGGGTTTTGAGAAGAGTGATTCGTTATGGGAAAATTTTAAAAATGCCAAAGAACTTTTTAATTCCTTTGGCTCAAAAAGCGATAGAAATCTATCAAGATGTTTATCCAGAACTTAGGCATAATCAAGAAAATATTCTGGCCGTAATCCAAAACGAAGAAGAGAAATTTGTAAAAACGTTAGATAATGGACTGAAACAATTAAATAGATTGCTAAAAGGGGCTGAAAATATAAGCGGTGAAGATGCGTTTTATCTTTATAAAACCTATGGTTTTCCTCTAGAGATTACTGACGAAATTGCAAAGGAGAAAGGGATTAAGGTAGATAGAAAGGAATTTCAAGAAGCGCTTAAAAAACACCAAAAAATTTCTCGGGCAGGAGCAGAAAAGAAATTTGGAGGATTGGGCAAGGGCGCTGGTTATGAATCAATAAAGCTTCATACCGCTACTCATTTATTGCATGCCGCTTTACGGAAAGTTTTAGGGGAGCATGTCGGGCAAATGGGTTCTGATATTACTTCTCAACGCCTTCGTTTTGATTTTTCCTATCCGAGCAAAATGGCAGAAGAAGAAATAAAGAAAGTTGAGGAAATTGTTAATCAAAAAATCAAAGAGAACCTTGTAATTAAAAAAGAGGAAATGCCTTACGGGGAAGCAATAAAATCAGGGGCCTTGGCTTTTTTTAAAGAAAAATATCCGGAGAAAGTGACGGTTTATTCAATTGGAGGCCCTTCGGCAGGCTCAGGGCAAGCTCTTTTTGGGCAAGTTTTTTCAAAGGAAATCTGCGCCGGACCTCACGTAAAACGCACCTCAGAACTTGGTAAATTTAAAATTATCAAAGAAGAGTCGTCTGGAGCCGGTGTTCGAAGAATTCGAGCAGTTTTAAAATAAGACTGAATTTTCGGAGGCGCGACCTCGGAAAGTTTGAACTTTCAAAAGCAGTCAAAATTTAGTAGAATAAGACTGTAGGATTCTGGTTCGTATCCCGCAGTCTAAAATAATGAGCCCTAATTTTTTTAAAAGAGGAATTCAGCGTGATAAATTTCTATCATTGGATATTGGCTCGGAAGCGGTAAAAGCTTTGATTTTTAAAAGAGAATTAAAAAATAAAAAAAAGGATGAATTTTTGTCTGCCGAAAAAAGTTTTAAGAGCGTTATATTAGGATATTCTACTCAATATTTTGAAAAATGCGGTATTTTTAACAGTAACGACTTTGAAAAAGATGTTTTGAAAAACGCTATTTTAAAAGCTGTTCAGGGCGCTTATCAAAATTTTGTTTTTCTTTCCAAGACAGAGAATAAGAAAAAAATAGAGCAAGATTGGACTAAATGGCCAGTTGTAATGAGTTTACCGCCTAATGTTTTAAGAGGAAGAATTTTTTTAACCGATTTTTTAAGAAAAAAACCCAGTCACTCAAAAATTTCTAAATTAGAAGAAAAGAATATTTACGAAGAGGCCTTTAGAGAAACGCGGAGGAAAATTTCTCTAAAATTTAGAGAAGAATATGGCATTCTGCCTGCTGAAATCCATTGGACCGCCTTGAGAATTATTCAGACAAAAATTGACGGGTATTCGGTAGCGGGTTTTTCCGGGTATGAAGGAAAAAATTTGAGAATTAAAATTTTAACAGTTTTTCTGCCTAAAAATTACCTTAAGAAGATTAAAAGTATATCCGCAGAACTTGGGTTCAAAATTTTAAAAATAACTCATTTAGCAGAGGTTTTGCCGGTTATATTTGATGAAAGTAGAAAGGAGGGAGTTTTTATTGATTCTGGCGGAGAAATCAGCCAATTTTTTTCAGTAAGAACTGGTTTTTTAGAAGAAATATCTGAATTCAATAACGGAGGAAAAATATTTTCTCAGCAGATAGCAGATGTTTTGGGGCTTGACGAAGAAATGGCCAGGATTTTAAAAGAAAAGTATTCTGAAAAATTTTTGAGCGCCGGGACTATGAAAAGAATCAAAGAAATACTTCGTCCCGAAAGAGAGGTTTGGTATAATTCCTTAAAAGATAAAATTAAGAAAATTGGCCTGCCTCGTCTTGGCGGGGTACCTATTTTTCTTTTCGGCGGAGGGAGTCTGCTTCCGGAAATTAAAGAAATTTTACAAGAGAAACAAATTATTGGTTTAAATGGCTCGCCGACTTCTCAACCATTAAATATAAGTTTTATTTATCCGAACAATTTAGATAATATTGAAGATATGACAATGTCCTTAAAAAGTCCGAAAGACGTCCCGCCATTATTTATAACCTATAGATTATAACTTGGAACATAATTTACAGAAGTGCGACCTCTAAAATTATGCGTCTGTTGATATCAGATATCAACAGACCGGTAAAATTATCATTATGCCTAAAAAATTTTTTGATATTATTTCTCCGGAAAAAATTAAACCTGACGGCAATATAATAGAGGAGAGAAAAGACAAACTCCTTAATTTAAAGTCAGGCAGAAATGGAAGAAGAAGGGGTTTTTGGCGGGGAAAGAAGGCAGGCGCGTCAATAGTGGCAAAAACTTTATTTTTTTGTTTATTTTTTTTAATTTTAACGGGAGTTTTTATCTTTTTAGTTTTTTCTAAAGTAGAAATTGAAATCTGGCCAAAAATAAGGACATTAGACCTGAAGACAAATATTACCGTAGAATTAGGGAATATTAGGCCGGATTTTGAGGCAAAAATTATTCCCGGAAAAGTATTTGAAAATCAGAAAACTGCTTCAAAAGAATTTCCCGCTTCCGGTAAAATGATGAAAGAGGAAAAAGCGAAGGGTATTATTAGAGTATTTAATGAATATTCCGCTTCTTTACAAGGATTGCTTCCTAATACTCGTTTTGTTTCCGATAAAGGAAGATTGTTTCGTTCTCTAAAAAGGGAAGTTATTCCCGGGGGGCATTATGAAAAAGGAAAGTTTGTGGCAGGTTTTGCCGATATCGCGGTTATAGCCGCTGAGTCCGGAGGGGATTATAATATTTCTCCTTCCACTTTTTCAATTCCGGGATTTAAAGGGACAGAGAAATATACATATTTTTACGGAAAATCATTTTCTGATATGACAGGCGGTTTCAAAGAGGAAGTTTCTCGGGTTGTTGCTGAAGACATAAAGAAAGCTGAATTAACTTTAAGCAACGAACTGAAAAAAGAAAGTAAAAATTTACTAAAGGAAATTATCCCTCCAGATTATATTTTGTTAGATGAAACCGTCTTTCAAGATGTTGCAGAGAGCAATAGCTCAGTGGAAGCAGGGTCTGAGGCAGAATCATTTAATCTTCAAATAAAAATAAACTCTAAAGGAGTAGGATTCAAAAAATCAGAAATTGATGGACTTGTTCAGAAATTTATTGTTTCAAATATTTCAGAAGATGAAAAGTTCCAAAGAGAGTCGTTAGAAGTAAATTATTCTCTCGAATCGCCTCTTTTTCCAGAGAGAGATAAGACAGATTTTTTAAAATCCGGAAAAATTACTTTGGGCGTAAAAATTATAGCCAAAATTTATCAAGATATAAATTTAATTAAACTTAAAAAAGCGCTTGCCGACAAATCATTAAAAGAAGTAAAAACGTTTTTAGGGGATTTGTCTCAAATAGAAAGAGTTAAAATAAAATCCTGGCCTTTTTTAAGAGGAAACGTCCCAGATGATATTAACAAAATTGAATTGAGATTGAATCTTGACCCCGTTAGAGATTTGCCTTAATTAAATACGTTTTTTCTTGTATTTTGTTAAACAGTTTTAAAGTTTGGCGACAGAGCGTCGATAGACACTCTGTCGCCGGCAAAATTTTGGCAAATTTCTAACTGGGTTGACTAATTTAATAAATTTTGTTAGATTAAACTTTGAACTGCGGGATTCTAATTTGAATCCACAGTTCTTAAATTAATGATAGATGATAATAAAAATAAGTATAGAAAGACTGGCATTGTTACAGAAACCCTGCCGAGTCTTAATTTTCGGGTCCGGCTGGACGACGGAAAGGAAATAATTACCCACATTGCCGGAAAACTAAGGATTCACAGAATTAAAATTTTGCCTGGGGACAGAGTCACGGTAGAAACTAGTCCTTATGACGAAAACAGGGGAAGAATAGTATATAGAGGCCGTTAATTGATTATAATCTTGAATTGCGAAATCGATTTTTGCCTAAAATTTTTATCTTTGCCCATCTGTCCGCCAAATTTTTCTCAACGATATTTCCAATATCGCTTCAAAAAATTTGACGACCATCTGAACAAAGCTAAATAATTTTATCCTAAAAAGCATTTCGTAATTCAAGGTTAAACATTTAAACACTGTTTTTTTGTTTATATATTTATATGTTGGTTTATGAAAGTGCGTTCTTCAGTAAAAAAAATTTGCAGACATTGTAAAATCGTTCGAAGGAAAGGGAGGATTTATGTTATTTGTAAAAAGAATCCTAGACATAAACAAAGACAAGGATAGAAACCTATAACCTATAACTTATAACCTATAACTTATAACTTATAACCTATAACTTATAACTTAAAGACCTAATCTAAGTTCCAAGTTGCAAGTTACAAGTTGCAAGGAATATGCCACGTATAGCAGGGATTAATATCCCGAAGGAAAAACAAATAGAAACGGCTTTAACCTATATATACGGAATAGGGTTGTCTTTAAGTAAGAAAATTTTAAAAGAAGCCGGAGTAGATTTTAAACGTCAAGCGTCTGAATTGACTACCGAGGAAATTAATAAACTTAAAGATGTGATTGAAAATAAATATAAGATTGAAGGAGAACTTAGAAGAGAAAAGATGATGAATATTAAACGGCTAAAGGATATTGGTTCTTGGCGAGGTTTGCGGCATATTAGAAATTTGCCGGTTCGCGGGCAAAGAACTCAAAGTAATAGCAGAACTGTTCGAGGAAACGTAAGAAAAACAGTTAGTTCGGGGAAAAAAGTGGCTCCGGCGCCGAAGTAAGATTAAAGATTAAAGATTAAAGATTTAAGAAAGAAAAAGATTTACTTAAATCTGACAACTTAAATCTTAAATCTGAAGATGAATCTTATAACTTAAATCTTAAATCTGTTAAGATGGGAAAAAAACGAATTATTCAAAAAAGCCAAGAAGAATTATTGAAAGAAAAAGAAAACATTGAATCTAAAATGAAGCGAGAAGTTAAATTTACAACTCCTTTGAAAACGAGAGAGGGGAATATTTATATTGCTTCTAGTTATAATAATACTTTAATGACTCTTACCGACCTTCAGGGTAATACTTTAACTTGGGTTAGCGCAGGTTCAATCGGTTTCAAGGGGACCAAAAAAGCTACTGCCTTTGCCGCTTCAAAAGTAGCGGGGGCTATATGTTTGGCGGCTGAGAAATTAAAAATAGAAAAAATAAATGTTTTTATTAAAGGGGTTAGTTCGGGCCGGGAATCAGCTATAAGATCGTTGGCTTCCCATGGTTTAAAGATAATTTCAATTAAAGACATTACGCCAATTCCCCATAATGGCTGCAAGCCGCCAAAAGCAAGAAGAGCCTGACTTGATTTACAAAATGAAAAACAATAAATGTAAAATTTGTCGACGGCTTGGAGTAAAGCTTTTTCTTAAAGGAGAAAGGTGCTTGTCGTCTAAATGTTCCATGACAAGAAGAATCTATCCTCCAGGGATGCGCAGAAAGAGAAGAAAAAGCATTATTACCGAATATGGGAAGGAATTACAGGAGAAACAAAAAATAAAAAACTGGTATAGTCTTAGAGAAAGGCAGTTCAAAAAATACGTAAAAGAAGTTTTTAAAAAGCGCGGCGGGACAGAAAATATCGCCGTTTTATTAATAAAAAAATTAGAAAGTCGTTTAGACAATGTAATTTTTCGCCTTGGCTTTGCCTCTTCGCGCGTTCAAGCGAAACAGTTTGTAAGCCATAATCATTTTTTGGTTAACGGGAAGGTAGTTAATATCCCTTCTTATCAAGTGAAGGAAGGGGACAATATTGGTTTGAATCCAAGGTCTCAGGGAAAAAGTATGTTTCGGAATCTTCCTACTATTTTGAAAAAATACAAACCGCCTGTCTGGCTTAAATTTAATCTTAAGAAATTAGAGGGAGAAGTTATTGGAACACCGTCTTTAGAAGAAGTGGCTCCTCCTGCTGAAATTTCATCAATTTTTGAGTTTTATTCAAGATAAAACCTTAGAACCTGAAACTTGAAACTTGGAACTTGAGTTATAAGTTATGGGTTATAAGTTTTAAGAAAAATATGATTCTTTTGCCAAAACCACCCAAAATTGTTGATAAAAAAGAAAACTGGGCTCGTTTTAAAATAGAAGCGTTATATCCAGGATACGGAATAACTATTGGTAATTCGCTCCGGAGGGTTTTGATTTCTTCCCTATCGGGAGCAGCAGTTACTTATGTAAAAATTAGAGGCGCGCAACATGAATTTTCAGTTATTCCTGGAGTTTTGGAAGATGTGGTTAATATTATGATGAATCTAAAGAAGATGAGATTTAAAGTTTATACAGATGAACCTCAAAAAGCGACTCTTGATATTAAAAAAGAAAAGGATGTCCAAGGTTCTGATTTTAAATTTCCCACCCAAGTTGAATTAGTTAATAAATCTTGCCACATTGCCACTGTCACCGACAAAAAAGGGGAATTAGAAATGGAGATTCAAATTGAAAAAGGCATCGGTTATCAACCTGTTGAACAATATGAAAAACAGAATAAGTTAGAAATAGGAGTGCTTCCTATAGACGCTATTTTTACGCCGATAGAAAGAGTAAACTATAGAGTTGAAAATATGAGAGTAGGCAAAAGAACAGATTTTGACAGATTATACTTAGAAATTACAACCGATGGCACAATTACGCCAGAAGAAGCGTTTTGGCGGGCATCAGATATTTTAGTTAAACATTTTTCTTTATTTTGGAAAAATCTTAAAACTTTTGAAAAAGAGAAGACATCTAAAGAAAAAAAACCCGTTGCGGCTAAACCTATTTTAACTAAAGAAAAAGCGAAAAAAGTGAAAAAAAACATCAAGAAAGGGAAAAAGAAACCGGAAAAAGAGCCGAAGAAAAAAGTAAAGAAAGGTCTAAAAAAGAAATCATAACAACGTTTATATTTGTAAATTCGCCTGCCTGTAACGCTGTAACACTGCGGACAGGCAATAAATTCGTCCTAGACCCGTTCGTCCCGAATAGGATTCGTTAATTGTCGTTATTATGAAAAAGCTTAAACAGGGTAGAAAGTTTTCAAGAAAAAAAGACCAAAACAAAGCGTTGTTAAAATCACTGGCCCGCGCCGTACTTTTAGTTGAAAAAATAAAAACTACTGAAGCGAAAGCTAAAGAAGTTTCGAGTTTTGCGGAAAAATGCATAACCCGGGCAAAAAAAGGGGATTTGTCTTCAAGGAGAACTCTACTTAAGTATTTTTCCAAAGACCTGGTTAAGAAATTGATAGATGAAACAGGGCCAAAATATAAAAACAGAAAAGGAGGATATACCCGGATTATAAAATTAGGACAGCGAAAATCAGACGGAGCCAAAATGGCTATTATTGAACTTGTTTAATAATTGTTAAATTGTTACCGCTCTCCCGCCAAGGCGGGATCGCTCATTGTTACATTATTATATTGCTTCTAGCAATTTAGCAATTTAACAATGTAGCAATATAACGATATAGAAATGGAAATCAAGAGAAATACCCACACAATTGACGCTACAGGGAAGATATTAGGTAGGTTAGCCGTAAAAATAGCTGTACTTTTGCGTGGCAAAGAAAAATCGGATTTTGCTCCCAATAAAGACGGAGGAGATTTCGTTATTGTAAAAAATATTAAAGAAATTCTTTTGACCGGCAAAAAAAGAGAGAATAAAATTTATTATCATCATTCCGGTTATCCGGGAGGGTTAAAAGAAGTTCCTTTTAAAAAAATTTTTGAAAATAGCCCGGATAAGATTTTAAAAAAAGCGGTTTCCGGGATGCTTCCGAAAAATAAGTTGCGAGCCAAACAAATGAAAAGATTAAAAATAGAATAAATGACCCACAATCTGGATCTATGAAAAAAAAGACAACAAAAATAATTGAAAAAAAACCCGCTAAGAAAGAAACAGCCGGTAAAAAGAAAACAAAGCAGGCGGAAACAGCGATTAAGAAAGAATCCCGTTTACATCGGGAGAAAAACAAAGTTCACCCGGTTAAATCTTCCGTTAAAAGCGGAGGTGTCCCGCTAAAAGCGGGACAACTTAACGGGGTAGAGAAAAAAACTGTCAAAACGGCTCGATATTTTGAGGCGGTTGGACGTCGGAAAACAGCTATAGCAAGGATACGTCTTTTTACTCAAGGAGAAAAAGAACTTTTAGTTAATGGAAAACCCTATAAAATTTATTTCTCTGATTTAGAAAATCAACGAACCGCTATTTCCTCGCTTGATAAAATGAAATCCTTAAGCCGTTTTAGCGTTTTATCTAAAGTGAAAGGAGGCGGACTTCATGCTCAGGCTGAAGCGATTAGGCATGGGATAGCTCGCGCTTTATTAAAATTTAATCCGGATTTTCGGAAAAAATTAAAAAAAGCAGGTTTTTTAACAAGAGATTCGCGGACGAGAGAGAGAAAGAAGTTTGGCTTAAAAAGAGCAAGAAGAGCGCCGCAATGGAGAAAACGTTAATCAACAAATAACCCTAGTCCGTCCCGTTCGGGACAAACGGGTTTAGGACGAATCAGTTACGAATTTACGAATGAACGAACAGATATATATTTCTAAGTTCGTAACCGATGAGTATTTATTTATGTTGAAAGAAATTATTGATAAATTTTATTTGGATAGAGAGAAAGATAAAGAGCAACGCCATTTTTACGTTACCGATGCCGGAAAATGTCCCCGAGCGGTATTTTTTAAATTTAAAAACGCTCCTAGAAAAGAAATAGAAGCGAAAATTTTAAGATTATTTGACCACGGCGATTATATCCACAAACTTATTATGAAATCCCTTCTCGGTTCGCGGGGAATTCATGTAGTAGCTTCAGAAATTAATATTCCTCCTCAGGAAATAATTTCAGGGAGGGCTGATGCGATAATCAGCGACGGCCAAGGACTATATGTTTTAGATATTAAAAGTATAAACAGTATGGGTTTTAAGTATTTAGCAGAACCTAAAAAGGAAAATATCAATCAAATCCAGCTCTATCTTTATTATTTTAAAATTCCAAAAGGTATATTGCTTTATGTGAATAAAGATACCCAGGAATTAAAAGAATTTGTCGTTGATTATAGCTCTTTATTGTCCAAATCTCTTTTACGGGGATTAGATAGCGTTAAAACGAACATTGAAAAAGATATCGTGCCTTCAAGGATTCCAAGTTATCCTAGTGATTGGCAGTGTCGTTATTGTCCTTTTCGCCAGATTTGCGTGATAGCAGAGAGCAGTGAAACAAAGTGGGAAGAACTTAAGACAAAAATAAAAGCAGAGAATTAAATAAATTGGTTCTGGTTCTAATCCTATGGTCCCGTTAGGGGAGTAATTTTTCTGAATAGTATAAATTCCCTTTGCTTAAAATATAGAGTTTATTATTTCTTTGGTTCCAGAATATTTGAGGGTTCTCAAAATCAGCTAATTCTATAATATTTATTTTATCTCGTTCGTCGATTTCGGCGATTTTTAATTTGTTCCCAACGTTAAAAATCAAGTAGGCGTTTGTATACCAGAAAAGATTATCGATTTTTTCTGAAAAGCGGGTTAAAAATAATTTTTCTCCATTTTCCTTTTGAGGCCGGTCATATTTTTTTTCTAAAAATAAAATCCATATTTCTCGGTCATTAAAGTAAGCGAGTTTTTTTGAATCCGGGGCAAGTTTGAAATTCTCAATAGAGTCCGAGATTTTTTGGAGAAATTTATTTTCCAGAAAAGAATATAGATCACTTCCTTTTTTTAGAATAAGATTGGAGCCGGAAACCGCTATTTTGTATTCTTTTTCCCTTTCTGCCAGATTAGACATATCTTGTTCTTGGTTTTGTTTTTTGTCTTCAGAATCTCTAACGGGGCTTATTTCCAGAGGAATGAGGTTTAATTTTTCTTGATTTTTGAAAGAGAAATCAGTCCTATTAAGAAAGCCGGAATCATCAATATAATAGATATTATTGTTAATTATTTTACAGGCGATTATATTTTTTAAGGGCGTTGAAGAAACTTTTTTCTTAATTAAATCTATTTCCTTCAATTCTTTTTCTGTTTCGTTTGTTTCGGATGTTTCGGAAACTAAGATAAATAATTTCTGAGGGTCTTGGGGGTTGAAATAAATTTCTTCTATGTCTTGTTTTATCCTGTTAGAGATATTTTCTTTCTTTGCTCCATTATTATCTTCAGAATCTCCAACGGTGTCTAAAAAATCTAAAGGAGTCAAGAAGGGGGGAATTTTACTTATTTCTAAAAGATAATAAACTATATCCTCTTCGTTTTTAACAGAGCTGTCTCCTTTTTCTTGTTTGGAAAAGGGAACGCTTAATTCAACTTTCAATAAAACCCTTTTTGAGTTAGGAGAAAATTCTAAATTTACCAGCCGGACTTTTTTTTCCTCGCCTGCAACGCTATGCATAGTATTGTGGGCAGGAGAAATATCTTTTTCTTTAATTAACTGGCTTTTAAGATTTTTATCCATATCGAAAAGCTTCAACTCCCAACTATCGCTGGGAATTTGGCTTTCCCCGCCGGATACGCTTTTTTCTTTTAAAATTATTTTCTTGTTATCGGGTGAAAAAAATACGTCTTCTATGTTTCCCGATACAACGGTGAATTTCGGATTTTTAGGAATTAGGACAATATTTTTTGCCTCTGTTGCTTGCCTTTCCTTTATTTCCAAGGTTTTCTCCCAACTGTAAAATCCTTCTTTTTTAATTTCTACTCTGTATTTTTTAGGCAGAAGATTGTCAATTAAAGCCGAACCAAAAAAGAAATCAGTTTTCTTTTTTAGTTTGTCGTTAAGGTAAATTTGAGCGCTTTTTGGCAGGACTTTAAAATAAAAGAGACCGGGTTGAGTAATTTTTTTCGTATTCCAATCAAATCTCCAGCCGAGAGAATAAGAGATAGCCGAAAAAGAGGTTATCAGAAAGAAAACCGTTAAAGTTAAAAAAAATGTTCTTTTTGTCCGACGAGTCATTAGTATTTTTGATTCTACCTTTCGTAATTTTACCTTTTTCCTTTGAAAATTTCAAATTTCAGATATTAAATTTCGTAATTTCCTATTTTCGGAGGCGCGACCTCGGAAAACGGACCTCGGAAAACGAAAATAGAAGCGCTCAAAATCCCGCCTTGAGGCGGGATTTTGGGTTTCCAGAACTTGCTATTTTTAATTCTTTGGTTTAGAATAATGATAGATATTTCGCTATATTTATCCCGACGATATTTCTCAAAAAGATATTTTCGGAGGCGCGACCTCGGAAAATTGAATAACTAATAACTATATGTATGAAGAAAGAAAAATTCATCATTAAAGGAGGCAGCGCTTTAAGCGGCGAAGTTGAGATAAGAGGATCAAAAAATGCTGCTTTTCCTATTTTGGCATCCACTCTTTTAACGAAAGAACCTTGCATTGTTAATAATCTTCCCCTGATTGAAGATATCTTTAAAATGCTCAAAATTTTGGAAGGATTGAGCGCGAAAATTTCCTGGCTGGATAAAAGAAAAGTTAGAATAGATTGTTCAAATATTAACCCTTCAAAAATACCTTTTGACATTGTTGGATTTTTCCGCGGTTCCATTCTCCTTCTTGGTCCTCTTTTAGCCCGTTTTAACGAGATAAAGATACCGCCGCCGGGAGGGTGCGTGATTGGAGCAAGGCCGGTTGACACTCACTTAGACGCTTTTTCTCAATTAGGGATTAAAATTACTTCTGATTCTAATAGACCTTGTGAAGAAAAATTTGGCCAGACAGGAGATAATTTTTATTATTTTAAAAGGAATAAAAATTTGAAGGAGAAATTTCAAACAGTTTCTCTTTTTAAAGAAAAAAGAAAAGATAATCTGCAGGAAGTTGTTCTCCGCGAGTTTAGTGTAACCGCTACTGAAAATATCTTGTTATTTTCCGCCCTTTCTCCTAAAAAAACGATTTTAAAAATAGCCGACCAAGATTACCAAGTGCAAGAATTAATCAAGGTCTTAAGAAAAATGGGGGCGGTCATTAAGGAAGCAGGAATTTCTTCTTTGGAGGTTGCCGGGTCAAAAGCGCTTCACGGTTTTGAGCATACTTTAATTTCCGACCCAATAGAAACAGGGACTTTTATGGTCGCCGCTCTGGCAACTAAAGGAGAGATTATTATCAAGGAGGCGCAATTGTCTTTTCTTGACCTTTTTTTAAAACATTTGTGGGATTTCGGGGCTAAATTTAAAATATTGGACGAAAAAGTGATAAAAGTTTTTCCCTCAAATAAGCTGAAAATAGACAAAGTCCAAAGTTTGCCTTACCCCGGCCTTCATTCCGACCTTCAACCAGAACTTGGAGCTTTGGCTACCCAGACAGAAGGGCCGACTTTAATGCACGACCCTTTATATGAAGGGCGTTTGAAATATCTTGAAGAGTTGAATAAAATGGGGGCTGATATTATTTTCTGCGATCCTCATAGGGCGATAATTTACGGCAGAACCCCTTTAACGGGAATTGAAATTCCCAGTCCGGATCTTCGGGCGGGCGCAGCTTTAATGATCGCCGGGTTGGTCGCTCAAGGAAAAATGACTATCAATAATATCTACCAAATTGATAGAGGATACGAGCGTGTTGAAGAACGGCTTCAGGGATTGGGAGCGGATATCAGAAGAGTGAGGGAATAGTGATAAATTTCTAATTAACCTAATTGCTCTAATTAACCCTAAATGGGCGAGCCCATCGGGCTATAGCCCTAAACAAATCCCAAATCCCAATAATTATATTTTTTTAGGTTTTGGAGCCTGGGTTATTGGTTATTATTTAGGAATTAGGTCAATTAGGTCAATTAGGTCAATTAGGTCAATTTATACTATATTATGTTTATTAAAAAAATTGGCATTGATTTAGGAACTTGTAATTCTATTGTTTTCACTCCTAAAAAGGGAGCGGTTTTAAACGAGCCGTCAGTGGTAGCAGTTTCTCTTTCTGAAAATAGAATTTTGGCGGTTGGCAAGGAGGCAAAAGAAATGATTGGCAGGACTCCGGATAGTATTAGGGTTTATAGGCCTCTTAGAGACGGAGTAATCGCCGATTACCGAGTAACGGAAGCGATGTTGCGTTATTTCATTAAAAGAGCGAAAGCGATTAATTTTAAATTCTTAAAGCCAGAATTATTAATCGGAGTTCCCGCCGGTATTACTTCAACCGAAAAACGGGCAGTGATTGAAGCAGGAATGTCAGCAGGAGCAAAGGCGGTTTATGTTGCTAAGGAGCCTATTTTAGCCGCTATTGGAGCGGGAATTCCTATTAATTCTTGCTCCGGCCATATGATTATTGATATTGGCGGAGGCACTTCCGAAGTGGCAGTAATTTCTTTAGGGGGAATTGTTACCTCTCAATCATTGAGAGCAGCCGGTGATAAATTAGATTTGGCAATTTCGGATTACATAAAAAAGAAGTATAATTTAGCCGTAGGCGAACAAACCGCTGAGGAAATAAAAATTAAAATCGGTACGTCTTTGCATGACAAAGAAAATAAAAAAATTGAAATTCGGGGTCGGGATTTAATTTCCGGACTTCCTCAGAATATCAAAATGTCGTCCAATGAAATTTCAGAAGCGATATCCGACAAACTTGAAGAAATTATTCAGATAGTAAAAACGGTTTTGAGAGATACGCCGCCAGAATTGTCAGCCGATATTATGGATAAGGGAATGGTTATATCGGGCGGTGGCGCTTTGCTTGGAAATATTGACGAACGAATTTCTCAAGCTACCGGCGTTCCTTGTTTTTTAGCCGAAGACCCTTTGCTCTGCGTGGCCAAAGGGACAGGAGTAGTTCTTGATAATCTTGATGCCTATAAGAAGAGCATAATGACAAAGAGATAAATCAAAAATTAAAGACCAAAGACCAAAAATTAAAATGAAAAATAAAAAAAAATGAAACAAGAATTTAAAATAAGGGGATAGCCAATATTCTTGCTTTCAGTATTATTACCATGAAAGGAAAAAGAAAATAGTTTTTATGTTTTTAGTTTGTATTTTTAATTTTTAATTTTTAATCTTTAGTTTCATGTTAGTTGGTCATAAAAATCAATGGAATTTTTTAACTAAAACGGCTGGATTAGGGCAATTGCCTCATGCGCTTTTATTTTCTGGGCAAGAACAGTTGGGGAAAAGAACTTTGGCCGTTGAGTTCGCCAAATTTCTTAATTGCTTGCCCGCATTGACTACGCCGAAAGCGTTGCAGGCGGGCCAGTCAAAGAGCGAAAGGCCTTGCCATGTTTGTAGAAACTGTCAAGATATTGAAAAAGGAATATTTCCAGATTTTATATCTATTGAATCCCAGAATGTGGCCGGAGAAATTCAAATTTCTCAGATAAGGGAGCTAATCAAAAAATTATCGCTTCGTCCCTATGCGTCTTCTTTTAAAATAGCGGTTTTAAACAACGCCCATTTAATGACCGAAGAAGCGCAAAACTGTTTCTTAAAATTTCTGGAAGAACCCAGGGGTAAAACTATTTTAATTTTAACAACCGGGTATCCCGATACATTACTACCGACTATTATTTCCCGCGTTCAAAAAATTAAATTTTTCCCGGTTAAAATTGAAGAAATTAAAAATTACTTCTTGGAACAAAATATTTCAGAAAAAAAAGCGGGCGAGCTTTCTTCTTTGTCTGAAGGAAAACCGGGAAGGGCTCTAAATTTCTATTTTAATCCTGAAAAATTAGAGGAAGAAAAAAAATTAGTCACAGATCTTATAAAAATTAGCCGGTCTGAATTAGCGTTTCGCTTCAGATACGCTAAGAGCTTTTCTGATTTGTCTTCGGGTAAGTTAAAAAATGTTTTGGGAGTATGGCTAATTTATTTAAGGTCAATTTTTATTTCCCGCGTTATTAATCAAGAAAAACGGGATGACTTCAATAATTATTCCTTGCTTGCGATTAAGGAAGTTATTAAGAACATCCAAGAGACAATATTTTTAATTTCTTCAACTAATGTCAACTTAAAACTTGCTTTTGAAAATTTATTAATTAAATTACCTTAAATTATGATGGATTACAAAGAAATTATTAAAAGAATTAAGCCGGAAATGGAGAAGGTTATCAGTTTTTTAGAAAAAGAGGCGGCCGGGATAAGAACCGGCAGGGCCACTCCTTCTTTGGTTGAAGATATAATTGTTGAATGTTTTGACCAAAAATTTCCCCTAAAACAATTAGCGGCAATATCTTCTCCCGGGCCGAAAGAGATAGTCGTCCAGCCCTGGGATAAATCTTATGTGGAATCTATAGAAAAAGCTCTCTCTCGGTCAATGCTTGGAGTTTCTCCAATTGTTGACAAAGAGATAATTCGGATTTCTTTGCCCCTTATGAGCGATGAATACCGCAAAAATTTACTCCGTCTTTTATCAGAAAAACAGGAAGAAGCGAGAAAAACAATAAGGCATTGGCGCGAAGAGGCGTGGAACGATATTCAAGAAGGATTTAAAAAGGGAGAAATAAGAGAAGATGATAAATTCAGGGCAAAAGACGGTCTTCAGGACTTGATAGATGAATATAACGAGAAAATTGAAGGAATAGGAGAGAGAAAGAAGAGAGAGATAGAGAGTTAAATTTCTAATTTTTAATAAAAAGACCAAATGCTAAATAACAAGTCTGAAATTAACCTAATTGACCTAATTTCTAAATAATAACCCAAGCTCCAAATTCCAAAATTTCTTTAGATTTTTTTGTTTGAAATTTAATTAGTCATTGCGCCCGCTTTGCGGGCACCCGGGAATTTGTTTAGGGCTATAGCCCGATGGGCTCGCCCATTTAGGGTTAATTAGAGAAATTAGATTAATTAGAAATTTTGTATGTTCTTATCTGTCATAGCTTTTATTTTAATTCTTGGTTTTCTGGTTCTTTCGCATGAGTTTGGCCATTTTATCGTTGCCAAAAAGTCAGGCGTTAAGGTTGAGGAATTCGGTATTGGCTATCCGCCTAAAATTTTTGGAGTAAAAAAAGGAGAAACAGTTTATTCCATTAACGCTATTCCTTTTGGTGGTTTTGTGCGGCTTTATGGCGAGGGAGAGGAAGATGGAAAATATCTCAAGGATTCTCGGAGTTTTAACGCCAAATCAGCGATTAACAGGGCTTTGATAATTTCAGCCGGGGTTGTAATGAATTTCTTGGTGGCTGTTGTTATTTTCTATTCTCTTTTGTCGTTTAGCGGATTTACCAGTCAGCAGTATTTAATTTTTGATTATCATTTTCCCTTTGGTGAGCAGCAAAATTTTCCTTTGATTTTGTTTGTTGCTAAAAATTCTCCGGCCGAGAAAATTGGCATAAATCCGAAAGATATTGTTTTAAGCGGGGCGTTAAACAGTGAATCGCAGGAAGTAGGCAGGATTGAGTTCAAAAATACTGAGCAGTTTATTAAATTTGTTAATAGCAATAAAGGAAAAGAAATATTTTTAAGAGTAAAGAACTTGAAAGCTGAAGAAGTTAAGGAATTAAGCGTTGTTCCTCGGGCCAGTCCTCCGGAAGGAGAAGGTTCTCTTGGCGTCGGTCTTGGAGATATAGCGGAAATTAAATACGGGACTGTCTTAGAGAAAACAACGGTTGGTTTTTTACATTCTCTTAATCTCGCTCATTATTCGGTGGTAGCTCTTGGCCATTTAATCAAAACTTCTTTTAAGGAGGCAAGCATTGAACCATTGAGTTCCAGTGTTGTGGGGCCGGTTGGAATTTTAGCTATAACTAAGTTGACCCTGAAAGAGGGAGCGATAGCTGTTTTAAATCTTATCGCTTTGATTTCGTTGGCTTTAGTGATTATGAATATACTCCCTTTTCCTGCCTTAGACGGCGGGCAATTGATTTTTATCGCCATTGAAGGCATAATCAAAAAAAGAATTCCTTTGAACATAGAAAGAAAAATAAACTTGGTTGGATTTGCAATTTTAATTTTACTTTTAGTTGTAGTTACCTATAAAGACATAATACAATTTAAAGGAATACTGTTCTAAATCTCAGTCCTTGATAGCCAAATTTTGCAAGCTAACAGTCAACAGTATTAACTTAAAAGCCGAAACGTAGAATAGCAGTATGAATTAACCTAATTAACCTAATTGACCTAATTTCTAAACAATGACCAATGACCCAAGCTCCAAAACCTAAAAAAATATAATTATTGGGATTTGGGATTTGTTTAGGGCTATAGCCCGATGGGCTCGCCCATTTAGGGTTAATTAGAGCAATTAGAGTAATTAGAAATTTATCGTTGTTGTAGCTTTGAGTTTTGAATCTAATTATAACATGCTTCAATCAAAACTTTTTTACAAAACGTTGAAAGAAGACCCGAAAACAGCAGAAATTATTTCCCATAAACTATCGTTGAGGGGAGGATTTATTTCTCAGTTATCTTCCGGTCTTTATAGTTTTTTACCTTTGGGATACAGAGTCCATAAGAAAATAGAGAATATTATTCGTCAGGAAATGAATTCTTTAGGCGCCCAGGAATTGTTCTTGCCGGCCTTGCAGCCAAAAGAGCTTTGGTTAAAATCAGGGCGCTGGAGCAGTATGGACCCTATCCTTTTTAAACTTAAAGACAGGCATAAAAAGGAATTTGTCTTAGGACCGACCCATGAAGAGGTTATTACGGACTTAGTAAAGTCTTGTCTGGGTTCTTATAAAAATTTGCCTTGGGCGCTTTATCAGATTCAGGAAAAATTCAGAAACGAAATGCGTTTTACCGGAGGTCTTCTCAGGACCAGGGAATTTACAATGAAGGACCTTTATAGCTTTCATTCTGACAAAGAGGATCTTGAAAAATTTTTTAATAAAGTTCTTGCAGCTTACGACAGAATTTATAAACGCTGCGGTTTAAAAGCGGTTAAAAGCGAGGCCTCTGGAGGGGTCTTTACTAAAGAAAAAACATATGAATTTCAAGTACTATCTGAGGTAGGGGAAGATAAAATAGTTCTTTGCCCAAAATGCAATTGGGCGGCGAATTTAGAAATCACTGGGATAAAAAGCAAAAAGAAATGCCCTAAATGCGGAGAAAAATTAATCCAGAAAAAATCTATTGAAGTTGGGCATACTTTCAGATTGGGAACAAAATATTCTAAAGCGCTGGATTTATATTTTCTTAACAAAGAAGGAATTAAGAGCCCGGTGATAATGGGTTGTTATGGTATTGGCTTGGGCAGATTAATGGCGACGATTATTGAGATTAATCACGATGAGAAAGGAATTGTTTGGCCAAAAGAAGTAGCTCCTTTCCTATTTCATCTGCTCCAGATCGGAGATGATAAAAAAATTATAAATGCTTCTGAAAAATTATATAAAAATTTAGAAACAACAGGATTAGAAATATTATATGATGATAGAACCGACAAGACCCCTGGAGAGAAATTTGCCGAGGCGGATTTATTGGGGATACCGGTAAGGATTATAGTAAGCAAAAGGACGTTAGAAGAAAATTGCGTGGAAATTAAAGAAAGAAACAGAAAGAAAATTGAATTAGTGAAAATAAAAGAATTACCACAATTTTTAATTTCTAACTTTAAATGAGATTTTAACGTAGGGACGGGTCATAACCCGCTAGCCTTGCCGACGGGCAGGGATAGTTAAAAATTTTATTTTTTTTATGTTTAAAAAATTTTTTTCTCGTTTTTCAAATAATATAGCGATTGATTTAGGAACAGCAAACTCTTTGGTTTATGTCCAAGATAAAGGGATAGTTATCAATGAGCCATCGGTAGTGGCGGTGAATAAAAAAACCGGCCGGGTTTTGGCAATTGGCCATGAAGCGAATAAAATGGTTGGCAGGACCCCTGCTTATATCGTGGCTACTCGTCCGTTGGTTGATGGCGTGGTTTCTGATTTTGAAATCACCGAACAAATGTTGAAATACTTTATTGGGAAAGTTCATAGAAGGAAATTCATTTTAGGCCCTCGTCCGCGAGTTATTGTCGGGGTTCCTTATGGCGTAACCGAAGTGGAGAAAAGGGCGGTTTGCGACGCGACAAAGAATGCCGGAGCAAGAGATGTATTTTTAATAGAAGAGCCAATGTCGGCAGCTATCGGCGCCCGGCTGGCGGTTCAAGAGGCAGGGGGTAATTTTATTGTTGATATTGGGGGCGGAACTATTGAGGTGGCGGTGATTTCTCTCGGAGGGATAGTTATCGCCAAAAGTCTCCGCATTGCCGGAGATAAACTCAATAAAGATATAATCCAGTTTGCTCAAGATGAATATAAGTTGTTAATCGGGGAAAGAGCGGCAGAAGAGGTTAAAATCGGCATTGGTTCTGCTTACCCTCTAAAAGAAAGAAAAGAACTTCCTATTAGGGGCAGAAATCTTATTACAGGACTGCCTGAAGAGATATTGGTTTCAGACGAAGACATCAGAAGGGCTTTGGCAAAATCAGTGAAACAAATTGTTACAGCTATAAAAACAACAGTTGAAGAAACTCCTCCTGAGCTTTTAGCCGATATTATGGCAAAAGGAATTTATTTAACCGGCGGAGGGAGTTTGCTCAAGGGTTTAGACGTTTTAGTGCAGGAAGAAATAAAAATTCCTGCTAAAATAATTGAAGACCCTCTCACAGCGATGGTAAGGGGAGCAGGAATGGTTTTAGAGAATCTTGACGAACTTGGCGAAACTTTGGCAGAAACAGAAGAGTTGGAACCGCCGAAATAAAATCAATTTTGAATTTTGAATTTCGATTGAATTTTTAATGATTTAATGATTTAATTTTGAAACAATGTTTCGGTCATTCAAAATTCAGAATTAAATCATTTATTCAAAATTCAAAATTCAAAATTATCTTTATGATTACGAAAAAAGAAGTCCAACGTATAGCGAAGCTTGCTCGATTAGGTATTACGAAAAAAGAAGAAGAAATGTTTCAAAAAGAACTTTCTTCTATTTTGGATTATTTTATTTTTTTAAAGAAAGCAGATACTTCTCTTGTTGAACCGACCTTTCGTCCATCTGAGTATTTTTTGAAAGAAGAATTTGGAAAAACAAGAGAGGATAGGCAAGAAACTCAACCAGCAGAGAAAATAAATAAATTAAGAGACGCTTTTCCTGAAAAAGAAAAAGATTACCTTAAAGTCAAATCAATACTTTAACTGGATAGTAGAAAGTAGATAGTAGAAGGTGGAAGGAAGACTTATCATCTAATTATCTGCTATTTTCTACTTTCTACTTTCTGCCCACCAAAAAATAATGGAACTTTACGAATTAGATATTCTTCAAGCCCATCAAGGGCTGGTTAAAAAGGAATTTTCCGCTTCTGAATTAGTTAAATCTTTTTTAGGAAAAATAAGAGAGACCGATAAAAAAATTTCCGCCTTTTTGACAATTACTAAAAAAGAAGCCCTTTTAACAGCAAAAAAAATTGATGGCCTAATTGCCTCCGGGCAAGAAATTCCGGTTTTAGCCGGGATACCGATAGCGATAAAAGATAATATTTTAACTGAAGGAGTAAGAACTACTTGCGCTTCTAAGATTTTAGAAAATTATATAGCTTCTTATGACGCTACCTCTGTTAAGAAACTTAAAGAACTCGGAGCAATTATTATAGGAAAGACAAATTTAGACGAATTTGCAATGGGAGCTTCAACCGAGAACTCGGCTTTTTTCCCGACAAAAAATCCTTATGACCCAACAAGGGTAGCCGGCGGAAGTTCGGGCGGTTCGGCGGCAGCGGTAGCGAGTAATATGTGCGTTTACGCTTTAGGGTCTGATACAGGAGGTTCCATAAGACAGCCAGCTTCTTTTTGCGGGGTTGTTAGCTTAAAGCCGACTTATGGAGCGGTTTCTCGTTATGGTTTGGTTGCCTTTGCTTCTTCTCTTGACCAAATAGGACCGCTCACAAAAACAGTTGACGATTCCAAAATTGTATTTAATGCTATTAGGGGATGGGATAGAATGGATTCAACGAGTGTCAAATCAAGAATTAAGAATTATGAGTTAAGAATTAAGAATTTGAAAATTGGGATTCCAAAAGAATATTTTGTGAAAGGGATAGAACCAGGTGTTGAAAGAGTGATTAAAAAGACGATTAAAAAAGCAGAAGAATTAGGAGTAAAAATTGAAGAGATTAGTTTGCCCAACACAAAATATGCTTTGCCCGCCTATTATCTTATTGCCACTTCCGAGGCCTCGGCAAATTTAGCCAGGTATGATGGAATAAGATATAGCAAAGTCAAAAGGGAACAAGTGGATCAAAAAGAAACAAATTCCTCGCCGGGTACCTTTCCTGGGCGGGGTGGGGCAAAAGTCAAAAATTTACTTGATTATTATTTGACAATAAGGGGAAATGGTTTTGGCAAGGAAGTAAAAAGGAGAATTATGCTTGGCGCTTACTCTCTTTCCGCCGGTTATTACGACGCTTATTATTTGAAAGCGGAAAAAACAAGAACTTTAATCAAAAATGATTTTGATAAGGCATTTAGCAAAGTTGATGTTATTTTTACCCCTGTTGCTCCGACAGCCGCTTTTAAAATAGGGGAAAAGACTAAAGACCCTCTTTCAATGTATCTTGCAGATGTTTTCACGGTTTCGGCAAGTTTAGCCGGCTTGCCGGCGGTTTCCGTGCCTGTGGGATTTACGAGAAATTTACCGGTTGGACTTCAGATTATCGGAAAGCCATTTGAGGAAAATACGATTTTAGAAATTGGCAGCCGGATTTTCAAAAAAAAATGAAGCAGATATTTTCTTTTATTATTCATCCTGAAACAAGCGAATTTTTTTTCTATACTAAAACAGCTTTTATAATTGCTTTTGTAATTTTTCTATTCATAACTTTTATTTTTCTATTAAAAGCAACTTGGCTGAAACGCCGGTTTTTAGAAGATTTTGTGGAGTTTGGCACCTATAGGCCATTTGGCGCTAAAAAAATTTTTAAAAAATGGGATAAAATTACTAAAAAGCTGGCGAGCGGAGAAGAATCAGAATATAAATTGGCAATAATTGAGGCAGATAACTTACTTGATGATACTCTTGGAAAGATGGAATATAAAGGCGAGACATTAGAGGAAAAATTAGAACAGTTAGGTTTAATTATTCTGCCGAACATAGAGAAAGTTTATCAGGTTCATAAGATTCGTAATAATGTTGTTTACGACCCTGATTATCAATTAACTTTAGACCAGACGAAAGAAGCGTTGGAGATTTACGAAAAAGCTTTCCGCGACCTAGAACTATTTTAGAAAATAGAATTGATTCTGTTTTTTTCCTTGACAAGATGGTTTGAATTTGGTAATATTAAAAAGTGAGTGTTTTTCTGCTTATGGCAGAACTCTTTTCTAAGTTGGCGAGAAGCCCTGTTATTGGGGCTTTTTGCTTGTTTAATTTTTAAAATATGGATATAATATAATTGGCCGGGAAGACAGCACTCACTAAATACTTAGTATAGGAGTTAACTTTCCCGGCCTTTTTTTAAAACCCCGGGCTTGAAACAAACCCATAAAATGAAAATTAAAAAAGTATTACCAGGAGTTAAAGAAAATGTCATTTTGGCGAAAAAAACAACTTTCAAAATCGGAGGGCCGGCCAGATACTTTTTTGTTGCCAGAAATAAAGAAGATTTAATAAAAGCAATCAAAGCGGCAAAACAATCTAAGACGCTTTTTTTTATTTTAGGAGAAGGAAGCAATATTTTGGCGCCTGACAAGGGATATGATGGATTGATAATAAAAATCCAAAATGTAAAATCTAAAATCCACCCGGTCGTTCGACCTGGCGACCTGTCTGATGACGGGGCAAAATCCACAAAAATTTATATTGAGGCCTTTGCGCCTCTTTCCTTAGCGGTTTTAAAAATGGCAGAAAGTAGTTTGACGGGACTTGAATGGGCAGCGGGAATTCCAGGAACGGTTGGGGGAGCAGTGAGGGGAAATGCGGGAGCGTTCGGGAAGTCAATAAAGGACATAGTGAAAGAAGTTGAGGTCTTTAACTCTAAAACCGAAAAAATCAAAATTTTTAAAAATGAAAATTGCAGGTTTGACTACCGAAACAGTATTTTCAAAAAGAAAAATAATTTAATAATTCTTTCGGTTATTTTAAAATTAAAGAAAGGAAATAAAAAAAAGATTCAGGAGAAAATGAAAGAATTTTTGGACTACAGGAAGAAAAACCATCCCTTTGCTTTTTTTTCAGCCGGGTGTATTTTTCAAAATTACCAAGGGAGAATAAGCAACAAGAAGCTTTTAGAGAAATTTCCCAAGCTTAAAAAATTTAATAGGCAAAAATTAATTCCCGCTTCTTATTTAATTGAAAAATGCGGACTTAAAGGTAAAAGATTAGGAAAGGCGGAGATATCTAAAGAGCAGGCCAATTTTATTTTGAATTTAGGCGGAGCAAAAGCTAAAGATGTAATGAAGTTAATAAAGGCGACCAAACAAAAAGTGAAAAATAAATTCGGTATTATTTTAAAGGAAGAAATAGAAATAATCCATAACAATGTTTGTTAGAAATTTATTGTGCGACAAATTAGATTTAGAATTAGAAAGGCGGAATTATATAAAAAAGAAATTCACTCTTGACCGTTTTTTTTATTTGGCATAAAATTTAATAATGAAATAAAGTTGTGGAAAACTTTTTAAAATTATTGATAAATGCCATCCCAGATAGTGGTCGGCTATTTGTGGAATTTTAAGTAATTTACTCGAAAAGAATGAGAGACAGTTTTTTATCAGAAAGATTGCCTTTCATTATATGCCTCGAGAAAAAAATGGTAAAGAAGAAAAAAGCCAAGAAAAAGAAAAAAAAGAAGTAAGAATTTTTTTCTTGCCCCCCGCTCTAAAATTTTTGGCGCGGGGGTTGTTTTTTTACTTAAAACTGATAAGATTTAAGAGATTCATATATGTCTTTTTTATCTAAAATTTTTGGCGGGGCTGATAATAGTTATTTAGAAAAGCTTCAACTAATAGTCGCTGAAATAAATTCTTTTGAGCCCGAATTTGAGAAGTTTTCTCAAGAGGAATTAAAATCAAAAACAGATGAGTTCAAGAGGAAATTAAGTCCTGAGAGAGGAAAAAAAGAAACCTTAAACGATATTTTACCGGAAGCTTTTGCTTTGGTCAGGGAGGCCTCTAAAAGAACCCTTGGTCAGAGGCATTTTGATGTCCAGCTAATTGGAGGAATTATTTTACATCAGGGAAAAATCGCCGAGATGAAAACTGGCGAGGGAAAAACATTAGCCGCCACTTTGTCTTTATATTTCAATGCCCTTGAAGGCAAAGGGGCGCATTTGATTACGGTCAATGATTATTTGGCCAGAAGAGATGCGGTTTGGATGGGTCAAATATATTATTTATTAGGTTTGAGCGTCGGATGTTTAAATCACGACCAAACCTTTTTGTATGACCCGGAATACAAGAAAGCCGAGGAATCGGAGGATAAAATTAGAGACGAGCTCGGAAGTTTTAAAGTGGTAGAGGATTTCTTGCGGCCGGCATCGCGGAAAGAAGCTTATTCGGCAGATATCACCTATGGAACCAATAATGAGTTCGGTTTTGACTATTTAAGAGATAATATGGTTTATGATTTGAAAGACCAAGTTCAAAGGGGGCTTAATTTTGCCATTGTTGACGAAGTAGATTCTATTTTAATTGACGAGGCCAGAACTCCTCTTATTATTTCCGGTCCCAGCGAAGGGTCAACGGAAAAATATTATCGGTTTGCCAAATTGATGACTTCCCTAAAAAAAGAAGAAGATTATAATGTTGACGAAAAATTGAAAGCGGCCACTTTTACCGAAACAGGCCAGGATAAGATTGTCCGACTTTTAGGCGCCGACCCTTGGGCTGAAAATGATATTACTGCTACCCATCAATTGGAATCCGCTTTAAAGGCCAGGGCTTTATTTGAGAGAGACAGAGACTATGTGGTTAAAGACGGGAAGATTATTATCGTTGATGAATTTACCGGGCGCTTGATGCCTGGAAGAAGGTGGTCTGGCGGTTTGCATCAGGCCGTAGAAGCCAGAGAGGGGATAGAAGTCAAAGAGGAATCAATAACTCTTGCCACCATTACTTTTCAAAATTATTTCAGAATGTATAAAAAATTATCCGGTATGACCGGTACGGCTATTACCTCAGCTGAAGAATTTGACAAGGTATATAAATTAGAAGTGTTTGTTGCTCCCACAAACAAGCCAATGATAAGAAAAAATTTGGCGGACCGGGTTTATAAAAGTCTAAACGGAAAATTCAGAGCCCTGACTAATGAAATCAAAGAAAGGCACAAAAAAGGCCAGCCAGTTTTAGTGGGAACGGTTTCTATTGAAAAAAACGAATATCTGGGAAAATTGCTTGATATAGAGGGAGTTCCTCATCAAATTTTAAACGCTAAGCACCACGAAAAAGAGGGAGAAATAATTGCCCAGGCGGGTGGATTGGGGGCGGTAACTATAGCTACTAATATGGCTGGCAGGGGAGTTGATATAATTTTAGGAGGAAATCCTCCCAACAAAGAAAAACAAAAAAAAGTTATTGTTTCAGGAGGTCTCCATGTTATCGGAACCGAGCGGCATGAAGCAAGAAGAATTGATAATCAGCTTCGGGGAAGGTCGGGCCGGCAGGGCGATCCCGGCTCTTCCCAATTTTTTGTTTCCTTAGAAGACGATTTAATGAGAGTTTTTGGCGGCGATAGAATAAAAGCGTTGATGGATACGTTAAAAGTTCCCGAAGACCAGCCGCTTGAAGCAAGGATGATTTCCAAAGCTATTGAGTCGGCTCAGGAAAAAGTTGAAGGGCTTAATTTTGATGCCAGAAAACATGTTTTGGAATATGACGATGTGATGAATAAACACAGAGAAACATTTTATAAAAAAAGGGATGATGTTTTAAAGAGGGGTAGTGGCGACCCGCTGGTCGCCCGTACTTATATGTTAGAATTGGTAAAAAGACAGGGTTTTAGTGAAGAAGATTACCAGAAAAAGGAAGAAGAAATCGGTTCGGAAAATATGCGGCAACTTGAAAAAATTGTTTGTTTAAAGGTTCTGGACACGCTTTGGGTGGAACATCTGGAGAATATGGACCAGTTAAGGGATTCGGTAGGGTTAAGAGCTTATGGTCAGCGGGACCCTTTGGTGGAATATAAAACAGAGGGACATAGAATGTTCCGGCAATTGCTTCAAACAATTGAAGCTACTATTGCCAACAGTATTTTGAAAGTAAGGCCTCATCCTTCTATTTCTTTTTCAGCGGATGAACCGGTAAAAGAGAGATTTGTCCCGAAAGAAAATCCGACGGGGAAAAGATTTATCCCAAGACAAGAAGGAAAGAAAATCGGCAGGAACGATCCCTGTCCCTGCGGGAAAATTAATCCAGAAACAGGAAAACCGATGAAATATAAAAAATGCTGCTGGCCAAAATTCGGATAATATATAGGGGCGACCCGTAAGTCGCCCGCGCATAAATACCCAATCACGCCCATTTTATTGTTGTTTTAACGGGCGGGTCCACGACCCGCCCCTACATGTTTGTCCTACGCCCTTATGATTATTCTCCTTTTTATTTTATTTTTGCCAATTTTATTTTTGCTGGTCTTTTTTAATATTGTTTCTCTTGGTTTTGAAAAACTTGGTCTTTCTCCCGGAGTTACCATTTTAATTCTTTTTCTAATACTTGCAGGTTCGGCTGTTAATATCCCTTTGACTAAAAAGAAAATGGTTTACGAAAAAAGGCCCTTTTTTTTCGGCTTTTTTAAAAAACATGAATTAAGGCCTTCTTATGTTGCCATTAATCTGGGAGGAGCAATTATTCCGCTTTTTCTTTCTTTTTATTTCTTAAGCAAAGTGCCTTTAAAGCCGGTTTTAATAGCGACCTTTTTAATGATTGTTGTTTCAAAACTTTTTTCTAAAGTCGTTCCCGGCCAAGGAGTTACCATTTCCGCTTTTGTTCCTCCTTTATTTGCTCTTCTTTTTGCTTTAATGCTTGCTCCTCAGTTTTCTGCTCCTTGTGCTTTCGTTTCCGGGGTTTTGGGAACTTTGATAGGCGCTGATATTTTAAATCTTCATAAGGTTAGAAAATTAGAACCCGGGCTTTTATCAATCGGAGGAGCAGGAGTTTTTGACGGTATTTTTTTAATCGGAATCGTTTCCGCCCTTCTCACTTAGGGAAATTTATGTTATAATAAAAAATAGTAGCGTTACTTACGGTTCTTAAACTTTTTTTAAATGATTCTGTTAAAAAAATAAACAACGCTATGATTTCTTGCGCAGAGTATTATAGATATTATGCAAAAAAAAAGAGTTTATATAATTTTATTTTCTATTCTATTTCTGGCTTTTTTTGCCGCTACTTTAACTTATCCCAATTATTTTAACCGAGGAGTTGATTTTTTGAACGGGAAACTTAAATTAAGCCTGCCATATTTCTGGCAAGTTCCTTTTAGATTGGGGCTAGACCTGCAGGGAGGGGTTCATCTTATCTACGAAGCCGATTTGTTAAATATTGAAAAGGACGAGCGTTCTTCGGCTATGTCCGGTTTAAGGGATATTATTGAAAGAAGGGTTAATCTCTTCGGGGTTCAGGAACCGATAGTTCAGACCCAGGAATCAGGGGGACGCTATAGATTAATTGTTGAATTGGCGGGAATAAGAGACCCGGCTCAAGCAATTAAAATGATTGGCCAGACTCCTTTTTTGGAATTTAAAGAAGAGCGGACAAAAGAAGAAAGTCAAAAAATTTTAGATAAGCAGGAAGAGATTAAAGGAAAAAGCCTGGAAGAGATGAAAAAAGTTGAAAATTGGCAATTGGCTTTGGAAGACCCTTATTTTAAACCTACTCCTCTTACCGGAAAATATTTGAAAAAAGCTACTCTGGGTTTTGACCAGAATACAGGAGAGCCCTTGATTCTCCTTAAATATAACGGAGAAGGAGCAAAGATTTTTAAGGATTTAACTTCAAAAAATATCGGAAAGATATTAGCTATTTATATTGACGGAGCAGCTATTTCCGCTCCAAGAATTCAAGAAGAAATTTCTGGAGGCAATGCCCAGATTAGCGGTGATTTTACGATAGAGGAAGCAAAAAAATTAGTCAGAAACCTTAATTCCGGGGCTTTGCCTGTTCCTATAAAATTGATTTCCCAGCAATCAATAGGTCCTACCTTAGGGGCTATTTCTTTAGATAGAAGTTTAAAGGCGGGAATATGGGGACTTCTCTTGGTAGTTTTATTTATGATAATTTTTTATCGTTTTCCTGGATTTTTGGCTTCTTTGTCTTTGGCAATTTATGTTGTTTTAATTTTAAGTTTATTTAAATTAATTCCGGTCACTTTGACTTTAGCTGGAATCGGCGGATTTATTTTGTCAATCGGGATGGCTGTTGATGCTAATGTTTTAATTTTTTCCCGAATGCGGGAAGAATTTAAAAAAAGAAAAGTTTTTAGTATCTCTCTGGAAGAGGGATTTAGGAGAAGCTGGCCTTCAATCAGAGATGGGAATATGACTACTCTAATTGTGGCTTTGATTTTATTTTGGTTTGGCACCAGTTTTATTAAAGGTTTTGCTTTAACTTTAAGTATAGGGATTTTAGTTAGTGTTTTTTCCGCGGTTTTTATAACCCGAAATTTTCTCCGAGTTTTCGTAGGAACAAAGTTAGAAAAATGGCAGTGGTTATGGAGTTAAAATTATTTGAGGGTAGCCGGGGTCTGACCCCGGCTCCCTCCCCGGCTCTCCATTTATTGAAATATGAATATTCAATTTACCAAATATAGTAAAATTTATTTTATCTTTTCTGGCTTTTTAATTATAGCCGCTATTATTTCGCTTGTTGTTTTTGGGTTAAAACCGGGAATTGATTTTACCGGCGGAAGTATTTTGGAAGTTAAATATGCCGGGAACAGGCCTCAAAATCCGGAAATATTGCGTCAGTTGGACGGTCTTGATTTGGGCACGGTTTATATCCAGCCGACAGGCGGAAAAGGAGTTATTTTGAAAATGAAGGACATTACCGATGATGTTCGCCAACAGATTATTGAGAAACTCAACGAGAAAGAAGAAGCGGAACAGGTCAGATTTGAATCTATCGGACCGACAATCGGCCGGGAATTGAATCAAAAAACACAAGTCGTTGCTATAATGGCCTTGCTCTCAATAATTATATATATCGCCTTGGCTTTTCGGAGAATACAAAGGCCTATTCGCTCCTGGCAATACGGAATAGCCAGCTGTATCGCTCTTTTTCATGATATTATAATTCCCTTGAGTATTTTTTCTATTTTGGGAAAATTTTATGGCGTTGAAATTACTATTCCGGTTATTACCGCTTTGCTCGCTGTTTTGGGCTATTCGGTTAACAATACGGTTGTTGTTTTTGACAGAATACGGGAAAATCTTTTAAAGAGGGGAGGTTTTTTCGACGAAATTGTGGATGTCAGCTTGAACCAGACTTTAACCCGTCAAATTAATACCTCTTTGACAACTTTGTTTGTTTCCTTTGCTATTTTTCTTTTCGGCGGGGCAACCTTGGAGTATTTCGCCCTTGCTTTAATTTTGGGAATTTTCGCCGGTACTTATTCTTCAATTTTTTTGACCGGGCCAATGTTAGTAGCTTGGTTTGAATGGAGAAATCGGCATTAGGGAGTAAAGCCAAAAAACTTTTTCGGAGATAATTTAGAATTGACAATAGTTTTTAAAAATGGTTAAATATACTAATACTAATACTAATACAATGAAGAGCTTTAATTACCAAAAAATTTGTTTAAATTTTTTAGAAGGATTACCTCAAAGAACAGCCAATGTTGTTGAGAGGCGTTTTGGTTTAAATCCGCTAGTCGGCGGAGGAAAAAGAGAAACCTTGGAGATGATTGGAAAAAGTCACGGCCTTACAAGGGAACGCGTTCGCCAGATTGAAAAAGACGGTTTTTTTGAAATTCGTTCTCATATTGAAGAACATCAGGATATTTCTCAGAACTTCAAAAGAATTCTTAAATCCTTCGGCAACTTTAAAGAAGAAAAATCCTTTTTCGCTTCTTTAACTGAAGAAAAATTTCAGAATCATATCTTTTTCTTACTAACTATTTATAATGATTTTCAAAGAATTCCTGAGAGTAAAAGTTTGCGTTCTTTTTGGACAATTGACAAAAATTCGGCAGTCCTGGCGAAAAAAATTATTAAACAGACAATCGGTTATTTAGAAAAACAGAAAGAACCGATGGCCTTGAAAAAATTCTTTAATCTTCAAGAATTGGGAAAACCTGTTAGAAATTTTAAGGGAGAGGAAAAACTAAAGAAAAAAAATATCTCTAACCAATTTTTTCAATCTTCTATTGAGATTTCAAAAGAAATTCAAAAAAGTCCTTCCGGTTTATATGGATTAAAGAATTGGCTGGAAATCAATCCTCGGGGAATAAAAGATAGAGCCTATTTAGTTTTAAAAGAAGAAAAGACCCCTTTGCATTTCAGAAGGGTTGCTGATTTGATTGAAAAACTGCCCTTTCCTTCTTTAAAAATAATTCAGATAGCCACTGTCCATAACGAACTAATCAAAGATGGACGCTTTGTTTTGGTGGGAAGAGGTTTGTACGCTTTAAAGGAATGGGGATATGAACAGGGGGCAGTGAAAGATGTAATTATTGAAATTTTAAAAGGATCAAAAATACCTTTGTTTAAAAAAGAAATTTTGAATAAGGTCTTAAAAAAACGTTTTGTGAAAGGAAATACGGTTCTTCTAAATTTAAACAACAAAAATTATTTTTTCAAAGACGATGAAGGAAGATATAAGATAAGAGAAGCGTAATTCAAAATTCAAAATGACAAAGATATAATTGACCTAATTGATCTAATTGACCTAATTTCTAAACCACAGACCCAAGCACCAAATCCCAAAGTTTCTTTGAATTATTTTATATGGAATTTAATTAGTCATTGGGGCTTAGGGCTTGTTTAGGTCAATTAGGATAATTATGTCAATTAGAAATTTATTTAAACAATGCCTCCGGAAATTTTAAAATTATTAAAAGAGGGCGTTTCTATCTCTATCCCTTATTTTCTTTACTCTTGGCAGATTATAAAGACCTGGTGGTGGCTTCCAGTGCCTTTTATTTTGTGGAAGCCGCTTTCTTTTCTTTATCTTTGGTGGAGAACTGATGCTTTTTTGAAAAAGCAAGAGTTTGTTTTATTTGAAATTAAAATGCCAAAAGAAATTTTAAAGCCGATTCGGGCGATGGAAACCGTAATAGACCATTTATGGCAAGTTCTTTACGACCCGCCTAATTGGTGGGAAAAATGGATTGACGGTAAAATATTGCTTTCCTACTCTTTTGAAATTGTTTCAATTGAAGGGAGTGTTCATTTTTTTATTAGGACATTAAAGACAAACCGAGATTCGGTTGAGTCGTCTATTTATTCTCAATATCCGGAGGCCGAGATTTCAATAGCTAATGACTATACTAAGAATATTCCTTCAGATATTCCCAATAAAGATTGGGACCTTTGGGGAGCTGATTACCATCTTTTGAAAGACGATATTTATCCTATCAAAACCTATAAAGAGTTTGAGACAGAGCGCGAAGCGTTGGAGGAAAAAAGGATTGACCCTATGGCCGGTCTTCTTGAGGTTTCGGCGAAAATAAAGTCTGGGGAACAGCTTTGGATTCAGATTATAGCCGGACCGGTAAGTGATTTAGATTTTCCCTGGCTCACTAAAGGAAAAGAAATAAGAGATAAACTTGCCAGGAGAGAAACTCCTCCGACAAGAAAACCGATGCTTATGGAGGCGGCAGATATTTTGATTACCGGAGAGGCGCCTGGCGGTCCAGTCAAGAAAGAAGAAGAAATTATTCCTCCAGAGATGAAACTTACTCCAGGAGAGCGGGATATAATTTCAGCAGTTGAGAAAAAAATGGCTAAAAGGGGATTTAAAAGCAATGTCAGATTTATTTATCTTGGCAAAAAAGACGTTTTTTTTAAGCCGAAACTTCGGCTTGCTCTCAGTTTTTTTTCCGCTTTTAGCACAGAAAATCTTAATATGCTGGTGCCTTATGGGCAGCCATTGATTACTAAAATATCACCCAACCCGTTTCTGCCTTTAAACCTTTTCTTGAAAAGGAGATTATATCTAAGGAAAAGAGCTATTTTTAGGAAATATAAACTAAGGGTAAATCCTTATTTTCCCAGAGAAGGAGCGGTTTTTTCTAAGAAGAAAGCGATTTTTATCTTAAACACAGAGGAGATATCCAGTTTGTTCCACTTTCCGGGAAGAAGAGTTGCTTCGGCTCCATTCATTGAAAGAATAGAAGTTAAAAAAGGAGAGGCGCCTCCCGGGTTACCCACAGAGTAATTTCTTATAACTTATAACTTATAACTTATAACTCGGAACCTAAAACCTTATGTTGCGGTTTCACGACGATTTAAAACTAAAAATGGATAAACTCGTTCATCTTATTTATAAGATTACTAAAAAATTCCCTAAAGATGAATTATATGGAGTAACTTCTCAAATAAGAAGAGCCGCTCTTTCGATAATCTTAAATTATATTGAAGGTTATGCCAGAAAGAAAAATAAGGTCTATAAGAATTTTCTAGAAATTTCTTACGGTTCGTTGAAAGAAACCAACTATCTCTTACATTTTTCACTAACCGAAGATTATTTATCTAAAGACGATTATGAGAAAGCAATGAAACTAACAGAAGATATTGGAGCTATGCTTTGGGGGATTTTGAGAAAGTTATAAGTTATAAGTTATAGGTTACAAGTTATGAATGATATAAATTTTTTTGCCGAGACAACTTATCGTAATATTAAAAAGAAATTTGGTATCAAGCTTGACGACCGGCGTCGGCATTTTTATGTGGTGGGAAAAACAGGAATGGGCAAAACGGCTATGCTTCAAAATATGGCCATTGAAGACATTCAGCAAGGCAAAGGCATAGGATTTATTGACCCCCACGGCGAGGCAGCCGAGGAATTATTGGATTTTGTTCCTTCTAACCGCATTAACGATGTTGTTTATATTAATCCAGCTGACTTAGATTACCCGATTGCTTTTAATGTTATGGAGAGAGTCAAATTAGAACATAGGCATTTGGTGGCGGGCGGGCTTATGGGAGTGTTTAAAAAAATATGGCCTGATGTCTGGTCGGCTCGAATGGAATATATTTTAAATAACACTATTTTGGCCCTCCTTGAATATCCCGGTTCAACCTTGCTTGGAGTTAATCGGATGTTGTCTGACCCCGATTTTCGAGAAAAAGTGGTGAAAAAAGTTACTGACCCGGTTATTAAATCATTTTGGGTTCAGGAGTTTGCCAGATATAATCAGAGATATGAAACAGAAGCCACTGCCGCTATCCAGAATAAAGTAGGCCAGTTTATTTCTGCTCCTTTAATTAGAAATAGCATTGGGCAGGTGAATTCATCTATCAATATGCGAGAAATAATGGATGAACGAAAAATTTTGATTATGAATTTATCAAAGGGAAGAATAGGGGAAGATAATTCAACTCTTTTGGGAGCTTTATTGGTTACAAAAATACAACTGGCGGCAATGTCGCGGGTGGATATACCCGAAAAAGAAAGACAAGATTTTTTCTTATACGTAGATGAATTTCAGAATTTTGCCACAGAATCGTTTGTTAACGTTCTCTCCGAGGCAAGAAAATATAGATTGGCTTTGATTTTAGCTCATCAATATATTTCCCAGATGGAGGAAACGGTAAGAGATGCCGTCTTCGGCAATGTGGGAACATTGATTTCTTTTCGGGTTGGAGCGGAAGACGCGGAATTTTTAGAAAAGGAATTTTTTCCGGAGTTTACCGCCCAAGACCTTGTAAGTTTGTCCAAATATGACATTTATTTAAAACTAATGATTGACGGACTGGCCGGCAGGCCGTTTTCAGCTGTAACCTTGCCGCCTTTTTCTCCTCCGGATATATCAAATAAAGAAAAAATTATAAAGGTTTCTCGAGAAAAATACAGCACTCCTCGCCAAAAAGTTGAGGAGGCAATTACAAGATGGTCGGGATTTTTAGAAACAAAACCAGACCTTAATTATCAGCAAAAAACGCCTGTCCTTTATGACGCAGTTTGTTCTTTATGCGGAAAACCGACCAAAGTTATGTTTAAGCCGGACAATAAAAGGCCTGTTTATTGCAAGTCCTGTTTTAAGAAAATGAAAGAGGAAGAACCAGAAACTTCTTCGGACATAAAATCTTCCGCCGAAGAAAAAGATCAATCAATTTCTTTAGAGGAAGCGACAAAAAAAGAGCCAGTTTTGTTTAAGAATTCTAATAAGAGCCCTGAAATAAAGAAAAAAACAAGGAAGCAGGTCAATTTAAAAGAGCTGAAAGAAACCTTAAAAGAGTCATTGAACAAATTAAAACTTGATAGAGATTCCGAGATTAAAAATAAATCAGAAGAGGAGAACACTGGTGATTGGAAGGCGGAAGGCGGAAAGTAGAAGGTAGAAGTTTTAGACCATCCGCTTTCCAATTTCTACTTTCTATGTAAGATGTTAAAAACTCTCAAAGACATTAACGTAAAAAGCAAACGCGTTTTGGCAAGATGCGACTTTAATGTTCCTTTAAATAAAAAAGGCGTTATTGAAGACGATTTTCGGGTCAAGCAGGCCATTCCTACTATCAAATATTTAATTCAACATAAAGCCAGGGTAATTTTAATAAGCCATTTGGGAGAGCCGGACCAAAATGAAACCTCGCTAAAAACGGGAAAAAGTCAAAAATACACATTAAGACCGATAGCAAAAAAATTAGAAGAGTTATTATCCGAAAAAATTAAGTTTTTAGACGATTGCGTCGGAAAAAAAGTTGAAAAAGAGATTAAAAAGATGAAAGAAGGAGAAGTCCTGCTTTTAGAAAATTTAAGATTCCATAAAGAGGAAAAGGAAAATAAAGAAGAATTTGCCGAATCGCTCGCAGGATTAGCCGATGTCTATGTGAATGACGCTTTTGGGTCTTCTCATCGGGCGCATGCTTCAATTGTGGGGGTTCCAAAATACCTGCCTTGCGCAGCGGGATTATTACTGGAGAAAGAAGTAAAAGTTCTTTCAAGGGTCTCTGAGAAACCGGAACGGCCTTTAGTAGTGATTATCGGCGGGGCGAAAATTTTAAACAAAATTAAAGTTGTAAAATATTTTCTGAAAAAAGCGGATCATGCGCTTATCGGGGGAAAAATAGCTAATGCTATTTTGACGGTAAAAGGAATTTGTCCGGGAAGGGCCTGGCCTTCAGAGGAGTTTGTTTCAGATATAGAGAAAATAAATTTAACATCCACAAAACTTCATCTTCCTGTAGACGCGATTATTTCTCCGGACAAAACAGGTAATATTTATATCCGAAAGGCAGCACTCGGAAAAATAAGAAAAGACGAATTCATTTTAGATATCGGACCCGAAACAATTAAGATGTTCTCTAAAATTATTGAATTGGCCTCAACGATTATTTGGTCGGGTCCTTTGGGTTTTTTTGAAGAGCCGTTGTTTGAAAACGGCACAAAATTGGTCGCCGAAGCCGTTATCAGAAATAGCCGCGCCTTTAAGATTGCCGGGGGAGGGGATACTATTTTTGCCTTAGCTAAGTTTCATTTAAGAGAAAGATTTGACCATATTTCAACCGGGGGAGGAGCGATGCTGAACTTTTTATCTGGCGAGAAACTGCCTGGGATTGAAGCATTAAAATAATTACATTACTAAATTGCTTTGATATAATAAATTTCTAATTAATCTAATTAACCTAATTAACCCTAAATGGGCGAGCCCATCGGGCTATAGCCCTAAACAAATCCTAAATCCCAATTTCCCAAAAGAATTACTCGGGCGTTGCTTAACCGGGTTAAGCAATAGCCTAATTGAAAGAAATTTTGGGATTTGGGGCTTGGGTCATTATTTAGAAATTAGGTCAATTAGGTCAATTAGGTTAATTTTTAGGGGAAATCGAGAAAATGAAAAATAACCAATTTCTTATTTCTTCTAACTAATTTCTAATTTCTCCCAATTCGTTATTCGTAAATTCGTAAGGTCAGGTATATTAGTATAATTCGTATATTAGCATCAATATAATGGAAATCAAAAATTTAAAAAAGGTGTCAAAACGAGTTTTAGCGGCTATAAAATCGAAAGAAAATATAATTCTTTATGGCGATTCTGACTTGGACGGAATATCGTCGGTTATAATATTAAAAGAGGCGATTGAAAATTTAGGCGGCGGAGTTAAAACAGTTTACTTTCCTGATCGGGAAAAAGACGGTTACGGAATGAATAAAAAAGCCCTTTCTTCTTTGAAAAAGTATTCGCCGGCGTTATTGATAACTTTGGATTGCGGAATTGGAAATTTTGAAGAGGCAAAAATTGCCAAAAAATTGGGATTTGAGGTAATTATTATTGACCATCATGAAATATTGGGAGGAATACCCGATGCTTCTATCGTAGTTGACCCAAAACAGCCGGGGGATAAATATCCATTCAAGCAATTTGCCGCTGTTGGCCTTGCTTTCCGTTTAAGCGAGCTTCTTTTAGGGAAAAAGATGACTATCGCCTTGAGAAAGAACTTTTTGGAATTAGCGGCAATGGCTACTATCGCTGATATGATGCCCCGAATTGCGGATAATAAAAAAATTATTGAAGAAGGATTGAGCTCTTTAAGAGAAAGCTGGCGGCCGGGAATCCAGGCCTTGCTGAACATAAAATCGTTTAATTCTTTAAATTTTATCCAGCAGGTCTCTAAAATGAATTCTCTTTTAAATATCCCGGACGTTAAAGAAGGCCTGCCGGCAACTTTTCGGCTTTTAACCTTTTCTGATATTAAAAAAGCGGAAAAACTGGCGGAAAAATTATTACAAAAAAATATTGAGAAGAGAGAAAAAATAAGAGAAATAGTATTTTTTCTTGAAGAAAAAATTTCTGAAAGTCCAGAGGAGCCAGTAATCTTTGAGGGAAGCCCTGAATGGAGTTTAATTCTATTAGGAACTGCGGCTTCAATAATTTCTCAAAGATATCAAAAGCCGGTGTTTTTATACAAGAAAGGAGATAAAGAAAGCCCTGGCAGCATTAGGACGCCGTCTGGATTTAATGTTGTTGAAGCTATGAGACGCTGCTCTGAAAATCTTATCACTTACGGAGGGCATCCTCAAGCAGCCGGTTTCAGGATAAAGAACGAGAATTTGGAAGAATTTAAAGAGTGTTTGATTAAATATTTTAAATAATTCGTATATTAATATAATCTATCCTTTGACAAGCTCAGGACACTTCGACTCTACAAGTTATGCAAAATACTTGCGCTGAGCGAGAACTGAGCGTAGCGAAGGACGAGTCAAAGTGTGAAGAAAATAATTATCTATACAGACGGCGGTTCACGTGGCAATCCCGGTCTATCGGCGGTGGGGATTGTTTTTTGCAATGAAAAAGGCCAGAAAATTAAAGAATATTCTGAATATCTTGGAGATAATTTGACTAATAACGAAGCGGAATATAACGCTGTGATATTCGCTTTAAAAAAATTTAAGGCGTTGTTCGGAAAAAAGTTAGCAAAAAGTTCTGAGATTGAAATGAGGTCTGATTCAGAACTTTTAGTTAAACAATTAAACGGAAAGTATAAAGTTTTAAATTCTAAAATCCAGCCATTGTTTTTAGAAATCTGGAATATACGTTTTGATTTTCAAAAAGTAAAGTTTAAACATATTAAACGGGAGAAAAATATTGAAGCGGATAAATTAGTAAACGAAGCGTTAGACAACCAAAAAACTTCCCAAAAACTTCTTTAAGCAAAAAATAATTGGCAAATGGACTACTCCGCCCCGCACATAATTTATGTGCGGGGCGAAATAAAAGCCCCCGTCGAAACGGGGGCTGTTTTATCAAGACTATAAGCCGAATTCTGTTTCCCGCCGAAAGCGGGATGTGACCATCTATCTATGCGAACTACTTTTCCAAAAATTCGAGTCGTATATCCCAAATTTTTGATTTGTTCTTGCACCCAGCAAGGATTTAGCCGTTTCATCCCCGCATTACTGCGGGACTTCCCGTACATGATCTATGTGCGGGATCCTCGCGCTTTCGCGTTCGGACGTCTCTGTTCGCACCTCTTCCCGCTGTAAGCGGGAGGTAATCTTATTAGGAATTACTGCCGTTTAGACCCCGGTTATAAGGGAATGGGTGTTCGGACTTTCCTCTCCCGCTAAAGGCGGGAGCGATCACTCATCTTGATAAAACACCTATATCATATCTATTTTAAAATCTTTTGTCAACCCCGTTAGAAATAATATGCCGAAGGCATCTGACGTCTCGCTTTGTAAGACTATCTCTAACGGGGTCAACCCCCCTCGCTTTTAGCGGGATGCAGGGTTTTTAATGCCTTTTCAGCGTCAAAATGAGCAGCATTATATATTAGTTGAAAATTAGGTAGAAAAATAGTATGATGTAAAATACAATTGACAAACCGAACAATGTTTAAGCGTATTTTTTATTCTCAGACGAAAACAGTTACCTTTGCCGCTTTTATTTTAGCGGTTTCGGCCTTAATAAGCAGAATTTTAGGCCTGATAAGAGACCGGCTTTTAGCCGGTCATTTTGGGGCAGGCCAGGAACTTGATATTTATTTTGCCGCTTTCCGCATTCCTGATTTTGTTTACGGAATTTTAATCGCCGGAGGAATTACGGCCGCTTTCCTGCCTTTATTTGCTGAATATTTTGAAGATAACAAAAGAAAGGAGCAGAGTCCAGAATGGTCTCAAAAGGCCTTAGATTTCACTAATAATATTTTAAATTCTTTTCTCATTCTGCTTATTTTGGTTTGCGGAGTTTTAGCTATTTTTACCCCTTTTATTATTAAATTTATCATTCCTGGCTTTTCTCCAGAGAACAGAGCTTTAACTATCGGTTTGACCAGGATAATGTTTTTAAGCCCCATTCTTTTCGGCTTATCCAGTATTTTTTCTGGAATTTTACACTATTTTAACCGTTTTCTGAGTTATTCTTTAGCTCCGATTCTATACAACCTTGGCATTATTTTCGGAATTTTATTTTTAGTTCCTGTTTTTGGAATGTTCGGTTTAGCTTACGGAGTAATCATAGGAGCTCTTTTTCATATGCTTATTCAGATACCCGCCGCTAAGATTTCCGGTTATCGCTATAAGCCGATTTTTAATTTTAAAAGTCCGGGAATTAAAAAACTTTTTAGATTAATGCTTCCAAGGACGTTAGGAACCGCCGCTTTTCAAATAAATTTGATTATTGTCACTGCTATTGCTTCAACTTTAATCGCCGGGAGTATCAGTGTTTTTAATTTTTCTAATAATCTCCATTATTTTCCAATCGGTCTTATTGGAATTTCTTTTGCCGTTTCTTCTTTTCCCGCTTTTTCCCGCATTTGGGCAAATGGCCAGAAAAAGAAATTCTTGGAAAGCTTTTCTTCTTCTTTTCGTCAGATTCTTTTTTTAGTAGTTCCAATTTCTTCTCTAATATTTCTTTTGCGAGCCCAAATTGTTAGATTGATTTTAGGGACTGGTCAGTTTGGCTGGATAGAAACGCGGCTCACCGCCGCTTGTCTCGGCATTTTTTGTTTCGGCATCCTTGCTGAAAGCGTAATACCATTATTGTCAAAAACTTTTTTTTCTTTTAAAGACACCAAGACGCCGGTCTTGATAGGAATATTTTCAATGCTCTTGAATATAATTTTTTGTTTTTCCTTTGTTAATCTTTTGAAATTTTCTAACTTTTTCAGCAATTTCTCCGTAGTTTTTTTAAAACTACAGGGGATTAAAAATATTGAGGTGATAGGGCTTCCCTTGGCTCTTTCTTTGTCTGCCTTATTTCAGGCGATTCTACTTTTAATTTTTCTTCGTAAAAAAATCGGCGGATTCGGGATAAAAAGAATCGCTTTTTCCGCAATAAAAATTTTAACAGCCGTTTCTTTAATGTTTTTGGCAGCCTATCTTACCAGACAAATTTCTTCTGATTTTGTTGATATGTCCACTTTTTTTGGCGTTCTTTTCCAGACAGTTTTGACGGGAATGGTCGGCGCGCTTGTCTATTTTTTAGTTACTCTATTCTTAAAATCTCCGGAATTAACGACCATTAAATCAGCGTTTTTTACTAATGAATTATAGTCCAACGGGAAACAACATCCGCAATTTCTCAATTATTTCTCACATCAATCATGGGAAGTCAACCCTGGCTGACCGTTTTTTGGAATTAACATCCACTGTTTCTTCAAAAAAAATGCGGTCTCAATTTTTAGATATGATGGACCTGGAAAGAGAAAGAGGAATTACTATTAGAATGCAGCCCTGCCGAATGATTTATAATTTGAATTCTAAACCTTACGTCTTAAATCTAATAGATACTCCCGGCCATGTTGATTTTTCTTACGAGGTTTCTCGTTCTTTGGCCGCGGTAGAAGGAGCTATATTGTTGGTTGACGCCAGTCAGGGGGTTCAGGCTCAGACGTTGGCAAATTTAGATTTGGCTCAAAAACAGAACATAACCGTTATTCCGGTCGTAAATAAAATAGATGTGGAACAGGCAGATATTGAAGGAACTGTTAAAGAATTAGCCGAACTTTTGAAAGTTAAAGAGGAAGATATTATAAAAATTTCTGCTAAAAAAGGAACCAATGTCCGCCAATTACTGGAAGTTGTAATCCAAAGAATTCCTCCGCCCAAAAAAGAAAAATCGTCCTTTCGGGCTTTAATTTTTGATTCGGAATATGATTCCTATAAAGGAGTAATCGCTTATGTTCGGATTTTTGGAGGGGAAGCGAGAAGCGGTCAGGAAATATCTCTTTTTGCCGCTGGAATTAAAACAGAAATAAAAGAATTAGGCTATTTCAAGCCGGAATTATTTCCGGAAAAAACGCTCTCTTCCGGTGAAATCGGCTATATTGCTACTGGCGTCAAAGAGCTCAGTAAAGTGCGGGTCGGCGATACAATTATGGAAATTGAAGCCGATAATGTTGAGCCTTTCCCTGGATATCAAGAACCGAAGCCGATGATTTTTGCCAGTTTATATCCTCAAAATCCTGATGATTTTGATTTATTAAAAATAGGGCTTTTGAAATTAAAATTAAACGATCCTTCTCTTACTTTTGAGCCGGAAACAAAGGAAGCGCTGGGTAGGGGATTCAGGTGCGGATTTTTAGGGACATTGCATGTGGAAATTATTTCTGAACGGCTTCATCGGGAGTTTAATTTAGAACTGATAATTTCTACCCCTTCTGTGGTTTATAAAATTATTTCAGAAGAAGGAAAAGAGAAATTCGTTTACGGGGCTAACGACTGGCCAAATCAGGTTCAAAACATAAGAATTGAAGAACCCTGGGTTTTCTTAGAAATAGTAACTCCTTCTCAATATATTGGCAGGGTTTTAGACCTTTTTAAAGATTTACGGGGAAATTACATTGAAACTAAATATCTCGGTTCTGAAAAAGTGGTTTTAACTTATGAAGTTCCCTTAGGGGAAATTATAACCAATCTTTATGATAAAATTAAAAGCGTAAGCCGGGGATACGCTTCTATGGGTTACCAAATTTTAGAGTTTAGAAAAGGGGATTTAGTTAAGATGGAAATTTTAATCGCCGGAAAAAAAGAGGAAGCGTTTTCCAGAATTGTTCCTCGGGGCAGGGCTTATCAAGAGGGGAGAAAACTGGTCAGAAAATTAAAAGAGAATTTGCCTTCTCAACAGTTTTCTGTTGCCATTCAGGCGTTGGTTGGGGGAGACATTGTCGCTAGAGAAACGCTTAAAGTTAGAAGAAAAGATGTCACTGCCTCTCTTTACGGCGGCGATTACTCCCGCAAAAAAAAGCTTTTAGAAAAACAGAAAAAAGGCAAGAAAAAATTAAAAGAAAGAGGGAAAATTAGAATTCCCTCAAAAATATTTTTGGCGATATTTAAAGGATGAAGCGCCAAAATTGAAAATAAGATGATTTTGTGTTAAAATATCAAAAATAGTTTGAATAATCCTATAGTCATTAGTGGATTAAGGGAGCTATGGTGAAAATAATCATACTTAAAACCACTAAGGAAGCAGTAATAATCCAAAATATTTTAACAACTTTTTTTTCGTTGAATCTCATTTATTTATGATAGCAAAAATAAAGAAAAATAGAAAGAACAAGAAAACTAAAAGCATATTTTTTTCTGTTTTGATTACTTTCATTCTTTTGCTTATTGTTTCCTTTTTAGTTGTCAATAATGTAAAAATAAGCCAGAAAAGAACAAAACTTAACGCTCAAATTAACACTTTGAAGATTAAAATTCAACAAGCCGAGGAGAAGAAAAAAGGATTAGAAAATAAAATTTCCCAAATAGGAAGCGAGGAAAACTTAGAAGAAATAGCGTACGACCAGCTAAATTTGAAAAAGCCGGGCGAAGCGGTGGTGGTCGTTAAAAAACAGAAAGAGGAGAACAGTCAGGAAAAGGAAGAAAATAAAAACTTGTGGGAATGGGTAAAAAGTATTTTCAATCATTAATCTGATAATTGCGGGTATAGTATAGTGGCAGTACGTGACCTTCCCAAGGTTAAGGCGTGGGTTCAATTCCCATTACCCGCTCATAAAATACAATATTTTAGAATATAAATATTATGCGGGAAAGAATAGTTTTAAAGATTTATGGTTTGGTTCAGGGGGTATTTTTTCGCGATTTTGTCAGAAATAAAGCCAGAGGATTGAACATAACCGGCTGGGCCAGAAATGAATATGACGGAACATTGAAAGTGATAGCAGAAGGAAAATCTGAAGATTTGAAAAAATTAATTGAATTGTGTTACTTAGGTCCTCCTTCTGCCAAAGTAAAAAAGATAGAAGTTGATTGGCAAGAATTTAGCGGAGAATTTGAAGATTTTGAAATATTGCGATAAGTTTATAATACACACCGCCTTAGCTCAGTTGGCAGACCTGCCCGCCAGAGCCAAAGCCCATGTAGCTCAGTTGGCAGACCTGCCCGCCAGAGCCAAAGCCCATGTAGCTCAGTTGGTAGAGCGACGCATTCGTAACGCGTAGGTCGTCGGTTCAACTCCGACCGTGGGCTCTGGCTTTGGCAGGCGGGGCGACGCATTCGTAACGTGTAGGTCGTCGATTCAACTCCGACCGTGGGCTCTGGCTTTGGCAGGTGGGGCAACTTCGTAAATAGTAGGCCCTCGGTTCAATCCCGAGAAGCGGCTCAAAAATGACGGAGAATAGTTCTCCGCCATTTTCATATATATTTTTTGATTTTTGTTATAAATTATGTTAAATTAGATAAATCAACCTTAAATTACGAAATGCTTTTTAGGTAAAAAACGCATTTCGTAATTCAAGGTTAATAATACCGTCAAATATGGATAATATAGAAAGCAAAATTGAAGATTTAAGAAAACGACTCCACCTTTTGATGGACTGTCTTTGACTTGGGCAACAAGAAAGAAAAATTTAAAGAACTTGAAAGGGCGGTTCAAGAGGAAGATTTTTGGAAAGATAAAGAGAAAGCGGCGAAAATAAGCAAAGAAATTAACGTTTTGAAGGAAGAAATTGGGAGAATAGAGGAATTAGAAAGAGAGACAGAAGAATTGGAAGAGTTAACAGAAGTAAGCGGAGAAGACGATTTTTTAAGAAAAGATATTGAAAAAAAATGGCAGGAATTGGAAGAAAAGTTTCAAAAAGAAGAAATTAAAATTTTTTTATCGGGAAAATATGACAAAAACAACGCTATTTTAGAAATAATTTCCGGAGCAGGGGGAGTTGACGCCCAGGACTGGACAACAATACTTTTGAGGATGTATCAAAGGTATTGTGTGACAAAAGGATTTCAATCAAAAGTTTTACATCAATCATTTGGCGAGGGCGGAGGACCTGAGGGAAGAATTGGAACTAAATCAGCCATCTTGGAAATTAAAGGAAATTACGCTTACGGTTTTTTAAAAAGAGAAACAGGGGTTCATCGATTAGTTCGCCAATCGCCGTTTTCCGCCAAAAAACTTCGCCATACTTCTTTTGCCTTAATTGAAATATTGCCGGAAATTGAAACAGAAGAGAGCAAAGAGATTAAAATAAATCCCGATGATTTAAAGATAGAAGTTTTTCGCGCTTCCGGACCCGGAGGCCAGCATGTTAACCGTCGGGAGTCGGCTGTTAGAATTACTCATCTACCGACTAAAATTACGGTAAGTTCCCAATCCGAACGCCTACAAGGGCTGAACAAAGAAGAAGCGATGAAAATTTTATACGCTAAACTGTGTCATCTCAAAGAAAAAGAAAAAGAAGCAGAGTTAAAAAAAATTAAAGGGAAAACGGTTTCGGTAAGCTGGGGAAATCAAATCAGGTCTTATGTCTTATATCCTTATAAACTGATTAAAGACCTTCGGACAGGACTTGAGACATCAGACGTAGAGAGCGTTTTAGACGGGGACTTGGAAGAATTTATAATAGCTGAGATTAAACTTAAAATTTAGAACCCAAGTTCCAAGTTCCAAGTTCCAAGTTATATGATTTCTTTATCTAATATAACAAAAATTTATCCTTCGCGTTTTGGAAACGGTTCCATAGTTGCTTTAGACGATGTTTCTTTTAGAATAAACAAAGAAGAATTTGTTTCTATTGTCGGAAAGTCGGGCGCCGGCAAGACGACTTTGCTTAAGTTGATTTTAGCCGAAGAAGAGCCAACCAGCGGAGATATTTTTTTTGATAAACAAAATATTTCTGAAATAAGAAAAAGCCAAATATCTTTATTCAGGCGGAGAATCGGAACGATTTTTCAGGACTATAAGTTATTTCCTTTTAAAACGACTTACGAAAATATTGCTTATATAATGGAAGTGATAGGGGCTTCAAGCAGGGATATTAGGCGGGACGTTCCTCAAGTTTTGGAGATTGTCGGGTTAGCGGACAGGGCTGATAACTTTCCCAAAGAGCTTTCCGGCGGGGAAAAACAAAGAGTGGCTATTGCCAGGGCTCTTATTCACCGGCCTGATGTGATTTTAGCCGATGAGCCAACCGGTAATCTTGACCCTTACAATAGTTTTGATATTATCCGGCTTTTAATGAAAATCCATAAACTTGGAACTATGGTTGTTCTGGCTACCCATAACAAAGAAATAATTAATTCCCTCGGGAAAAGAGTGGTTACATTGGAAGACAGCAAAGTGGTCAGGGACGAAGAAAGAGGAAGATTCGTACTGTAATTTATAGGGAGGAGGATACGAACCAGAGTCAATTTAGCGGAGCGAATTTTATTCAGATTCAAGGCGCGAGAAGCGTAATGTATCCACAGGATACATTAGCGACGAGCAACGAAGAAGATGGATGAAATTCGCTTCGCCCGAAGGGAAGCGAAATAATGGGTCAATTTCCCTGCCCGCATTGGCTTACGCCAAAGCGTTGCAGGCGGGTTCGTCACTCCTCTTCGAAAGTATTAGGTTCTAATACTCCTTCGTCGTCCTATACCCGTCCGGGACGGACTAGGGTCGTTCCTTGAACTTAACCCATTCTTTCGTTTCTAAATTAATTCTGGCTCGTATCCTACTCCCTTTAGCATTTAAAATTTGAAATTGAACATTTATTTAAAATTGAAAATTGAAAATTATAATGTTGGCATCGTTAAAAAGAATAATTAAAAATGGTTGGAAAGGATTTTCAAGGAATATCAGCTTGAGCTTGGCGACTGTTTTTATTATGGTCATAGTTATTTCTTTGCCGACTTTCCTTTTTCTCTTAAATCCAGCTTCCAAAATTTTGATTTCCAGCATCAAAGAAAAAGTTGATATTTCTGTTTATTTCAACGAAGATACTAATCCGGAGGATATTTCTTTAGTCAAGTCGGCAGTTTCTGAAATCCCGGAGGTGGAAAAAGTGGAATATATTTCAAAAGAGCAAACTTTGGGAAAATTTATTGAAAGACACAAAGATGAGCCGGTTTTAATGGAATCTTTAACCGAAGTAGGCAATAATCCATTTTTATCTTCTTTGAATATTAAAGCCTGGCAGGCCTCCCAATATGAACAGGTTACAAAATTTTTGGAGATAGGCCCTTTTAGCGATTTAATAAACAAAGTTGATTATTACCAAAGAAAGCCGGTGATTGAAAAGATTTTTTCAACTATTTCCAGTATTAACAAAGCAGGGATTTTATTTGCTTCAATTTTAGGGATGATCGCCATTTTAGTCGCTTTTAACGCCGTAAGGACAGCAATTAACAATTCAAAAGAAGAAATTAAAATTATGAGATTAGTTGGCGCGTCAAACGGGTTTATTGGGGGACCCTTTCTTGTTCAGGGCATTATCATCGGCTTTTTTGCTTTTCTGGTTACTTTTATAATAACATTCGCTCTTTGTTATTTTCTTGACCCAAAAATTAAATTAGTTATTTCAGAAATCAGCATTTATAGTTTATTTGTCAGTAATTTAGGAATGTTGATTCTAATCCAGTTAGCAACCGGAATTGGCTTGGGCGTAATCTCAAGTATGATAGCCGTCAGAAAATACCTAAAAGTTTAATTGCCGGGTCCCGCCTCAGCGGGGAAGGAGGAAATGAGTTTAAAAAGATTTTGACCAAACATTGCCGGGTCGGCTAACGGTAGGCCGATGGATTCTGGCTCCATTAATCTAGGTTCGAGTCCTAGCCCGGCAGCATTCGTGGACTTTTTGAGTAAAGTTCCATTATTTCCTTCGTATTTTTGCCTATTTTGAGAGGTTCTAACCGCTTATCTTCGGTTGAAAGAGCCTGGATGGGAATTAGGGTGTTTTCTGTGTTAATTATGATTGTTTTGTCTTTTAAGAGGAGGTTCGAACCTAAACGGGAAAGTATCTCTTTTTTGTTGTCAGGTTCGCCATTTTCAAATTTTAGCTTGGCATCCCTGGCGAAATCAAATATCTCGTCAGCTGTATCCAGCCATTGATCTACTCTTTGGCTGGTTTTGTTAAATACTTGTTCCCAACGTTTTTTCTCGGCAGTAAGGGGAAGTTTCCTTGATTTGAATTCTTCCTCGTCTATTTCGTGGGCAGCTCTCATATCAATGAGGCCAGCCAGTTTTTTCAGGCATTCTTTGTATTGCTTTTCTTGAGTATCAAGCACGGTGTTTGTGGTGTGCGATTCTTTCTTGTTTTCCTTTTTGAGCCATTCCAGAGCAAAATCGTGAAGCACTGGGGGAATGTCTATTTTTTCAATAGCTTCTTTTATTTGTTTTTCCAATTCTGTTTGTTCTATGCTTTTTTGAGTGCACTTTGGATTTTTCCTCTTGGTGCAGT
>Ga0307431_1000170_pt1 | contig 51746 bp, 43 predicted proteins | sample SalMarWE160170MG_FD_202155 | JGI IMG/M metagenome (GOLD analysis project Ga0307431, IMG submission 202155) | Salt marsh sediment microbial communities from the Plum Island Ecosystem LTER, Massachusetts, United States - WE1603-170 | ecosystem: Environmental > Aquatic > Marine > Intertidal zone >...
TTTGCAAGAAGAGAAATCGGCGCAGTATGGCACAGGTTCCAGGTTCTAATACCACGGCATGCAAAGCCATACATATCCGGTTCATTTTCCTCTATTATTTTTGCTGCTTCATATACATCATCTAGCGTCTCCGGAACATCTATATCATATTTTTCAAATAAATCAGCTCTGTAAATTAGTGCCATCTGCTCAAAACCAATAGGAAGCGCCAGCTGGGGTCCACTACCTACCGACTCACCAGCAACCATGCTCCACTGACTAGCCTCTCTTAACCTCGGGAAAATGTCTTCAAAATCATAATCAGCATCTGTCATACTCGGATCATTGATGTAATCATCAAGAGGTTCAATATATCCTGCTGGAGCATATGTCCACAACTGCATTATTCCACTCATAAATACATCCAGATCTTTGTTACCAGCAGAAAGCAATATGCTTAATTTATCAAAGAATTCGTTTTCTGAAAGTGACTCTACGGAAACAGTAATTCCGGTCAGTTCTGTGAATTCCGGGATTGCATCAATTAACCCCTGTGCATACGGATGTTCAACCATAAACAGATTAATTTCTTCACCATCATATTTTTTCCAATCAAATCCTTCGGCTGGAGCTTCTTCTGCTGCTTCTTCTTCTACTTCTTCTTCTACTTCTTCAGCTACTTCTTCAGCTGCTTCTTCTGCTGCTTCTTCTGCTGCTTCTTCTGCTTTACAACCTGCAAGAGAAAGTACTGTAATAATTGATATTACAACCAGCCATAAAAATACTTTCTTCATCAAAATACACCACCTTTCTTAAAATTTATTCACTTAACAATCTTAACTATAATAAATAAAAACATGCACCTCCTTTTTTTGTTAATTTTTTCTAATTTCTTTTTAAATAATTATTTATAACAATAATTATGTTATATATGTATTATTTGATGTGAATTTAAGTTAATAATTACTATATTTTTTTTAATATTAACATATTTCTTATCGTTGTCAACAATTATATTTGAATAATTTAGTTTAATCATTCATATATTCTTACCTCTAAAAACTTGTCCAGGTTGAAAGTTAGTATCTGGTCCTATAAAAAAGAAAAAAGAGTAAAGTAATATAAAAATAAAACACTAAATACCAGAACAGATCGCAAATTCCCTGAGCGAACCGAAAGTTCTGATGAATCAGTTAAGCACGACATACCAGGCTTCAAGACATCTGTAATATCTTTACTAGACCTGCTACAGGTGGAATACTGTGAAATGTCTATAAACTATATATATTAAACCCGGTTTTAATCCCGGTAGATTTTCCAGTGACTAAAAAATTAATCAGTATTCTATTACAAATTATCAATGCAGGACTTCACTGTTTACACAATTATTGGTTTTTTTGCCTTCTAAAAAGTTCTTTATATCATTAACCACCATTCTAACACCATTACGTGCAGATTCCCTGTCAACTCCAGCAATATGAGGTGTAAGAATCACATTATCCAGGTGTAGAAGAGGACTATCTTTTGGAATTGGCTCGATATCATAAACATCAATTGCCGCATAGCTGATTAAATTATTTTTTAAAGCGTAATATAAATCATTATAATTTACCAGACCACCACGCGCAGTATTAACAAAAATAGCATCCTTCTTCATCTTTTTAAAAAAGTTCAAATCAACAATGTTCCTTGTTTCAGGAGTTAGACGCGATTTTATAGTAACTATATCCGATAACTTCAAAAGCTCCTCTAACTTATTAACTTTTTTAGCTTTATATTTTAACATAGTTTTTTCGTCCACATATGGGTCATAGGCATATATGTCTGCTCCAAAATTAGACAGCATAAGACTCATTTTTTTACCAATATTTCCCAGACCAACAATTCCTACAACTTTACTTGAAATAGAAGAACCACAATTTTCGTATCTGTAAAAATCATATCTCCATATTCCTCTTTTCATATCATTGCTTAAATCAATTATTTTTCTGAGCATATTTATAATTAAACCAATTTCAAACTCAACTACTGAATCTGAGTTTCTTCCTGGAGCATTAAACACAGGAATACCTCTTTCTGTTGCAGCATTAACATTTACATTTAATGGCCCACCTCTAAATACACCTATAGCTTTCAGGTTTTTTGCATTAGCCAGTATCTTTTTATTGACAGGAGCACAATGCACCAGCAAAACGTCAACATCCTTAATATGCTTTATTATCTCTTCCTCGGAGCCATAATATTCCTTTATTTCATTATCATTTTGGAAAGGATTGGTAGCCCACTCATACGCAATATAATCAAAATTCATTTCATATTTGTTACCAAAAATACTACTAATCTCGTAATCTATAATTTCTCTTTTAACATAAAGATCAGAAATCACCAAAAAATTCATTTTGAATTATCCTCCACAAATCAAGATTTTTAAAAAAATTAAATCATATTAAATCTATTTCTCAACTTCTCCAGGTTTATAAATGAAGGGCCTAAAGCCTTTGAGACATCTTTGTAAATTTTAAACAATTTCTCATAAATTTTATGATTATTCCCGTCAGGTTCAAAAACTTTTCCTCTTTTTACGAACCTTTCAACGGCATAATCAAAACTTTCAAAAATTTTGGAGCCAACTCCTGCCAGTATTATATTTCCAAAAAGAGAACCCTCAGGTGAATTTAAGGTTAAAACCTTCCTATTTGTAATATCTGACATAATCTGGCACCATAAATCACATCTTGTTGGTCCTCCATTGGTTATTATTTCTTTTATTTCTACACCAAGATCCAGAGCGGTATTTAAATTTTCATACATATTATATATTGTACCTTCCATTATCGAACGAATAATCTGACCCTTTGTGGAACTATAATTAATGCCAAAAAAAACACTTGAGGTATCTTTCATGAAATCCGGATGATATTTTCCAAATATAAAAGGCAGATATATTACCCCTCCAGCACCTGGTCTGGCTTTTTCTGCTTCTGCTGTAAGCAATTCATAGCAATTAAAACTTCCCAGAATTTCTGAAAAACTTTTTTCTAAATTTCCTAAATTATCCCTGAACCATCTGAGAGAAAAACCAACCGAACCCTGTACCCCATCTAGAACCCTAACCTCAGGACCAACTATATGAATTATTGATAACATGTGAGGAGTTACTATATCCTTATCGGTCATTATTAATAAATTTGCTGCACTTCCAACAGAAAAATACCCCTGACCCGGGTAAATAGCACCCGCTCCTATCGCTGCAGCAATAACATCATGACCACTAATGAATACAGGAGTCCCTTCTTCCAGTCCAGTCTCCTCTGCAGCTTTTTTTGTTACTTCACCAATACTATCGGTATTCCGGTGTAAATCTGGATATTTCTCAATATCCAGACCGAGCAGCTTTATGAGTTCCTCATTAAAATCTAAATTCTTATAATCAAAACCCATACAAATACCGGATGCAAACGTCCAATCCATAGTAAATCTTCCGGTTAGTTTACACCCGATAAACCCGGAGGGCTCCATAAATTTATACATTCTATTGTATAAATCCAAATTATTTTTCTTCATCCATATGATATGAGATGCACTATTGATTAAACTGGGGATATTACCTGAAATTTTCAGAACTTTATTTTCATACTGTTTAAGGTTTTCTACTTCCTTTTTTGCTCTTCTATCCGCCCACATAATTGCGTTGTAAACAGGCTCCCCGTACTCGTCTACTGCTACCGTTGTAGCACCAAGGCTACTAATCCCGATTCCAGCAATGCTTGAGGAGCTAATTTGAGTCTTATCTATGCATACTTTAATTAATCTTTTTACTCTATCCCACCATTCATTGGGATCACACTCTGCCCAATCCGGCCTGCTTGTATAGATACCACTTTCTTCCGACTCATTAGCAATAATTTCACAGTTCTTATTGCATATCATTACTTTTGTATTGCTTGAACCAATATCTATGCCGAGTAAATTTTCCTTTTTCATTTACATAAAATAACTTTTTAAATTTTATAAATATAACAAACCCGGATATTACATTTTTCTCTTAAATTAACCCTCTTTAGTATAAATCTTTCCAGTATCACTTTGAATTCTTAATGTCTTCATACAACTTATAGGCTTCTTCTGGCTTCATATTATCATGAACAACTGCCCTTATTGCCTGGGCTATACCGGCTGGTGAATCTGACTGGAAGATATTTCTCCCCATATCCACACCGGCTGCTCCTTCATTTATTGCACGGTAGGCCATCTTAAGAGCATCCATTTCATTAATTTTCTTACCTCCAGCAATGACTATGGGTACCGGGCAGGTTGAAGTTACTGTTTCAAAACCTTCCTCGATGTAATAAGTCTTAATATAGTTAGCTCCAAGCTCTGCACACATCCTCGTTGCAAGTCGGAAATATCTTGCATCACGCGCCATTTCCTTTCCAACAGCAGTAACTGCCATAGTTGGAATACCATATCTAAGTCCTGCATCTACAAGCTTTGTCATGTTTATAACAGAACGTGTTTCATATTCACCACCTATAAATACCTGTATCGCTGTAGCACTGACACCCAGACGGATGCAGTCTTCAATATCCATAGCTATTTGTTCGTCCGAAAGTTCTTTTAAAATACTTGGTCCTCCGGAAGCTCTTATTACAATAGGTTTAGTAACCGAAGGCGGTACTATTGAGCGAAGTATACCCCTTGTTAACATTAAACAATCAACATAAGGAACAAGTGGTAATATATTAATATCTATCCGTTCCAGTCCGGATGTAGGACCCTGAAAATACCCGTGGTCTATAGCGAGCATAACCGTTTTTCCATCTTTGGGATTAAAAATTCTGGCCAGTCTATTTTTCATTCCCCAGTCAAGTTCAGTAGAACCTTTTATATAAAAGAGTTCAGATTTTTGTGCAACCCCTTCATAAAACTTCTTTCCTTCTTTGTCTGCTTCTGGCATTGTACACCTCCTTCGTTTTTTTATTTACTAATTTTTCTACTTTTCTATATATGTAAACTCTTTTAAATCTTCTAACGTGAGGCCTCTTTTTTCCATTTCATTAAGAATAATCTCTACGGTCCATCTTGCTCCGTCTCCCACAGCGCCACAACATTTGTCAAGATCATGCGCACCTGCTTTTCTAAATAACTCCTTATCTTCATCATTTCTCAAATCAAAAGACCTTCCAAAAAATTTCTTATGCAAATCGGAGCATGTAACACTTCCATACTTTTCTATAAATTTATCATGCAGGGCTGCAGTAAGATAAAACGAGACATATTTATCTTCTCTTCCTTTTTCTGTAGCTTCTTCCTTTCTCGTTCTCCCAAAAAACAGGCTTATCATCATAGACCCGCCTGAATAACCACCGCAGACACCATCAGTACATTCACCAAGTCCTCCAGCAAGGCCACTTCCTGCTTTATATACGAAATCATTTCTGATTCCAAGAGCATCCTGAATTGCAGCTATTGCACATTGATTACATCCGCGATAATCATGTTCATACTTTGAGCCCTTCTCAAAAGCAATCTGCATAATTTTTTCCTTGTCCATTAAATCCTCCTTAACATTTTTTATAAAAGTACAATAGATTTCTTATGTTTTTCAAGCACTACTTAAACGTAGAACCCCCATCGATTATTATTTGCTGACCACTGATGAACCCCGCAAAGTCGGATGCTATAAAAAGGGTAAGGTATGCTACATCTTCAGGTTGTCCAAATCTACCTACAGGGATTCGCTTTATCAACTCTTTACGCTTTGAAGGATCCGGTTGTCTGTGTGTAAGAAGACTTGTTTCAATAAGAGCCGGCAGAATTGCATTAAAAGTTATGCCTTCATGAGCCAGTTCTTTTGACATAAAACGTACCAGCCCATTAATACCCGCCTTTGCTGCAGAATAGAAAGCAACACCTCCTCCACCAGTTATCGAACCAGATGAGCCTATATATATAACTCTCCCTTTACCTCTGGGAATCATATACTTCAGTACTTCTTTTGTTATTATAAATGCTCCAGTCAGGTTTATTTCTACACCTTTTTTCCAGAGATCAAGCGATAAATCCATTGAATTTTTAGGCTCGGTAAATCCTGCACTATTTACAAGAATATCTATTGAACCAAAATTACTTACAGCCATTGAACACAGTTTTTCCATATCTAGCGGAGATGTTATGTCTCCAGCAAAAGCTCTATAGCTCCAGCCCTTTTTTTTCATGACAGCTTCTATCGATTTCAAACTTTCTATGTCAGATTTTACAGGAAGATAATCAACAACTACATTTGCCCCAGCAGCTGCGAACTCTTTACTTATACTTGCCCCAATACCGCCTGAGCCTCCTGTTACAATAACAGTCTTATTTGTAAAATCAAACTTCATCTTTTTCTCTTGATACTTCAAGCAATGCAAAGTTCTATATTCTTTGACCTGATTATTTCCCTGTATTCTTGCGAAATCCCTTCATCTGTTATTACCATATCTATGTCATCCAGGTCCGCAAAAAAGGTTACACTTATATTGCCAAATTTGCTTGAATCAACTACCAGGATTTTTTTCTTTGCAGAGGCAATCATAGCTTTTTTTATATCCGCTTCAAAATAAAAGAAAGTTGTAAGTCCAAGTTCTTCATCTACGCCTGCTGATGAGATAAAGGCCTTGTCTGCTCTTATATTGCTAATCTGGGAAGTATTGTATACACTTTGAAATATATTGGAGTCACGGTGGAGAAACCCTCCCAGCAACACAAGGTTTACATCACTCCACTTATAAAACTCAATAGCGTTTTTGAAAGTGCAACAAACTGCAGTAAATGGCATTCTTTTATTAGCAAATTTAGCTACAAAAAAAGTAGTGGACCCAGAATCAAAGAATATTGTTTCATTTGGATTAATAAGAGATGCAGCTTTTTCTCCAATCAAGCTTTTCTGCCTAATATTTCTGGTAGTTTCCTTATTAATCGTATATGGATCCTCTATAGTAATAGAACCACTGGATAAAACTGCTCCTCCATGTGTTCTCTTGATGAACCCTTCTTTTTGCATCTCTTTTAAATCCCTTCTTACAGTCATGTCTGAAACATTCAAAATACTTGAAATCTCCGATATTGTAACTTTTTCCTTTTGCTGTAATAAGCTAAGGATATTTTTCAATCTGTTATTTTGTTTTTCGTGCATAGTCTTATTATTTAAATTTATTAAAATACCAACAATTATGATTAATATAACATAAATTAAATATTATTATATAAATATTGTCAAGGATTAAGATTAATTTTGTTAAAAAAAAGTTGAAACGCACTATTTTAAATCTAAAATTGTATGTTCATTAAATAACAATTATAAATCTTCATATTACCTTTGAATTATAAATTCTTTAATAACTCATATTCTTTTACAAATAGTTAGTTTATCCTCCTTTCCAGCCATTCATAACTCTACCCCCTTCCAGTTTTAATTTTTTTAACATAAAATTCACCTCAAATAGACAGCTCATAATTTTAATATTGTACAAATTTTTATAATCTAAAACGATAGTCTTTTAAGAAATAAATATATCCCTAAAGTCTTATTTTACTAAACATAATTATTGATTAATATTACATAGTTAAATCATTAAATCAAGCAATCACCCAGTATAACTATGCCTCCATATGTTCATAATAATATATTCATAAATATTAAAAAGATACTATTTATAAAAATAAACAAACTTATATAACTGCATTATCCGGCAGAGGGGTGTTTATGTATGATTTTAAATAATGATCTTTAACGATTATTGTTTTGTTATTCTTAGATAAAAAGTAATTAATTCCCTCGTCTGGTTTTTAAGCAACTCCCCGGCCTGTTTTATTGCCTGCTCAAGACTCAGGGGCCTGTTTATTATTGAAAAATTTCCGTCTGTCAAATCACTTAACTCTTTATCGATCTCATTTCTTTCCACCAGTAAAGAGCCATTGATGGTTATAACTGTTTTATTGTATTTTTTAGCCAGTTTAGCGACACCGTAGGCGCCCTTGCCAAAAAAAGTCTGCATATCCATTGCTCCCTCACCTGTAATGACAAGGTCGGCATCTTTTATATTTTCTTCAAGACCTATTGCTTCAATAACGACATCAATTCCATTTCTGATTTCTGCATTCAAAAAAGCAAACAGCCCGGCACCAAGCCCTCCGGCTGCGCCCGCACCTTTAACTTCTTTTACATCCACTCCCAGCTGACTTTTTACCACAGATGCAAAATTCTCAAGGCCCCTGTCCAGCTCCCTTACCATTTTACTATCTGCTCCCTTCTGTGGGGAATATACATAAGCCGCTCCAGTTTTTCCAGTAAGGAGGTTCATAACATCAACAGCAACTTCAAATTTGCATGATGAAATAAGTGGATGAATGCATGATTTATCAATTCTGTAAAAATTTATTAATTCTTTTCCTCCTCTGCCAAGCTCCCTTCCTTCCCCATCATAGAACTTATAACCAAGAGCCTGTGCCATACCCAATCCGCCATCATTTGTTGCACTTCCGCCAACTCCTGTTATTATTCTTTTGCAGCCCATATCAAGCGCTTTTTTTATAAGCTCGCCGGTACCATATGTGGTGGTTTCCATCGGGTTTCTCTTATCCGGAGGTACCAGCACAAGCCCTGACGCAGAAGCCATTTCAATTATGGCAGTATAATCCCCTATTATTCCGAATCTTGCTTTTACTGGCTCCCCGAGAGGACCTGTAACTTCCAGATCTATATATCTTCCGCCAAGGTTATCTACCAGAGTGCTGACGGTCCCTTCTCCACCATCGGCTATAGGGCGAACAACTACATCTATGGTGCTATCAATGCCAAGTATACTTTTTTTTATAATACTGCAAACTTCAACCGCTGAAAGGCACCCCTTATATTTATCTGCTGAAACAAGGATTTTTAGCTTCATTATATTCCTTTAAGAAATTTATCTTTAAGTTTTATATTCTACTCAACAGGTATAACAAAGGTGCTCCAGGACATTTCTGGAATCTTTACATCAAACCAGTATTCACTGGTGCCTATCCTTATTTCTTTTGCTTCTTCCTCACTATTCTGAACAACAACAATAATTTCCCCATCGGGATTTAAAAAAGATACTGCTTCTACTCCGGTGGCAGCTGAGTCTATATAGCTTGCCCCGCTTTCCACAAAAAATGTAAAGTGCTTGAATGCATAAAACATCGGTGTATAAATAACCTCTTTTGTTTGTTTATCGACAACAACCGCCGCGTTTTGAGGCCATGGTCTTTCTGAATCGATGCTTTTGCCCTCCTCGTCAAGTACTATGTTCCAGAGCAGATATGAGTTTACCCCTTCATCAAAATACTCCTTTACCTTACCCCATGTATGCACTCCATATTTCCAGTCATTCTGTGGACAGTCAGGGTCAAACTCCTCCGGCTTCCAGTAAAAGTTCCCACATTCCGTTTCAGTCTGCATTATTCTTTTATCAGGATAGTTCACGCGAGTTTCTGCAACGGAGTTTACCCCGCTCCACTGAAACCCGACTATTGATACGTAATCATGCGCTACAGGGTCACTCAGGACAGTTTTCGGGAACAATGAATAATCGCCATTCTGTATAGTCCCCAGCATTATTTCTGCCCCCAAATTTCTTTCTTCAAATAAAGGGCCCATATAATCTCTTATAAAGACCAAAAATTGTTCAGGCGTCCAAAGACAGCTTGGATAATTTGTTTCGATATATGGTTCGTTCTGCACGGCAACCGCAAATATATCAATTCCCTCATTTCCATATTCCTCAACAAAACGTGCAAGATACAGCGCATATGCTTCATATATTTCCGGCTCATCTTTCATATTACCCCCGTCGAATTCACCGTTTGTCTTCATCCATGTGGGAGGTGTCCATACAGACGCCCAGATTTTTAAATCAGGTCTGTACCCCAGCGCAGCATTTATATAGGGAATAAGGTATTCCCTGTCTCTATCTATTGAAAAATTTTCCATATCAAAATCATTTTCTACCTCATTTAAAGTATAACGGCTTGTTGCATAATCACTCGCCCCGATAGGTACCCTGCAGATATTAAACTTTGCGCCGCTCTCAGGGTCAAATAATTCCTTTATAACTTCGTCTCTCTCTTCGGGGCTTAGAAGTAAAAGCGCCTCCCATCCTTTCTCGTTGAAAGCGCCTCCAAAACCATCTATTTCCTGTTTTTTAGAAGATTGGTCTATGGTTACATGAATCCTCTGTCCATCGTACTCATCCAGCAGGGAAAGTTCTTCCATGTCCACCCACTGCTCCTCCCGGGTACTTAATTTCCAGGTAACTTTCCCCGGTTCTTCCATTTCCTCTGTAACATCTTCTTTTTCTTCTTCAACAATTACCCTATCATCCTCAACGCTAACCGGGCTTTCTTTTTCACAGGACGCAGTAAGAAAAAGAATCCCTGCAATAAAAACAGCAGATAAGATTGCGATTATTTTTTTTGTTCTTAAAACGGTAATATTTTTAATCATTTGATACCTCATAAATTTCTAAAAAATGATAATAGATCTATTTGAACTCTATCTGTATTGGAAAATGAGAGGTTATGTCCATATTCCGGATAAAGTATTAATTTCGAATTGGGTGTTTTATCTGCAGTGACACGAACATCATTTGAAGTATAAGCTATATCAAGTTCCCCGCTTATAATCAGAGTCGGTGCTTTTATTTCGTGTAGCCTGTCTTTAAAATTCATTTCTCTGTCTGCTTTAATCTCGGTCAAAAAATCATTGGGATATTCAATTTTACCCAGCTTTTTCCTGCCCAATAACTTTAAAAAAATTTTAATCATACAGGTCTTTAATCCCGGCTTTAGAGCAAAATCCATCAATACAGCCAGTGACTTTCCATATTGCTTCTTTTTAAAATATTCAGCAGACCTCCCCTCTATTTCTACCCCCTTTTCGCTCAATCGATAAGCAGATGATATAATCGCTAATTTTTTAACGGTATCCGGATAATCAGCTGCCAGGTATTGTGCTATCTGTCCTCCCGTAGAAATACCCATTATATTAACCGGAAACCCAAATTCTTCTTTGATTAATCTGGCATAGTCAAGTGCCATCTTATCCATCAGATAATCTTCGGGCAAATTCGGCTTTCGCCCGATCAGGTATACGGAAAATTCTTCTGCCAGTAGTCTGTGAGACCTTATAATCTGCTTTAATTCTAATCCTGAAGCAGGCTCATGCTTGAATGAAAGAGCCTCTATATCAATAATGATATCTTTTTTATTACCGATTTTTGTGTAAGGTAAGCCCTGCTTGAAAAACCCCGTTTCCAGATTATATTTTTCCTTCAGTGTTTTATATCCCGGCATTTTAATTGGAAATTAGTTTTTTATAAAAAATGTATTGAGCCTGTTATTCAGTATTTACTGTTGCTATTCAGGATTTCTATGAATTTTTCTACCAGGTTAGGGTCAAACTGTTCGCCGCTATATTTTTTAAGCTCTAATATCGCCTTTTCCTTACTGATAGCTGGTTTATAAGGCCTTCCTGTTATCATAACTTCATATGCATCAACTATAGATATTATTCTTGAAAGAATAGGTATCTTTTTCCCTTTCAGGCCCTGCGGATAACCCTTCCCATTCCACCATTCGTGAACAGTAAGAATATATTCTGCTATGCTTGAAAGCTGTTTTGAGGCTAATGCAATGCGGTAACCAATCTCGGGGTGGCGTTTGATAGTCTCCCATTCTCTTTTGCTGAGATTCTCTTTTTTATTTAAGATTACATCGAGAATCGCCACCTTGCCTATATCATGTATGGTTGCCAGAAGAGACAACTCGTCAATTTCATAATTAGAAAGTCCAATATGTTTTCCCAGACTTACAGCCATTTCCTTTATTCTTCTTGTATGCTTCTCGGTTTTAACACTTTTTTCAAACAATGTTTTTTCGAGTGATGAAATTATCGAACTTATAATGCTTTTCGTCTCCCTCAGTTTCTGACTGTACATATTATCTTCTGCTTTTTTTATTGTTTTGGAAAAATCCTCCTGACTTTTAGTCTTTGTGGATGTTCCAAGTGACACGCTCAAAGGTATTTTTTCATCAACTACTTTTGAAGCTCTTTCTTTAATTCTTTTAACAATCTTCAGCGCAACTTCTTCATCAGCTTTTGGAAGAAGCATTGAGAATTCGTCTCCGCCCCATCTTGCAACAATATCCTCTGCACGGCAGCAGCTTTTAAGGACATTTGCGCAGCTCTTTAGTATTCTGTCTCCATCTTCATGGCCAAAGGCATCATTTATTAACTTTAGACCATTTATATCGCCAATAATGACGCTCAGGGGCAGCTGCCTTTTAGTATTCAGCCTCTTTAACTCTTCCTCAAAATAAGCCCTGTTATATAAATCTGTAAGTCTGTCATGGAAAGAGAGATAAGAAAGATATAACTCAGTAGCTTTTCTATTCGATATATCATGAAGAATACCTTCAATGGTTTCCAGCTCGCCCGCTGTGTTATAAACAGGGATTACCTTATTCTCGAACCATATTAAACTGCCATTATTATGGATAAAACGTATTTCAACAGATTTAGAAAAATCAAAATTTCCGCTGTTTATTTGCTCGAGTATAATCCTGTCATCGCTGTGGACAATTTTTCGCCAGAAATTATTGCAGTTATAGAACTGTGCGGGGTAATAACCAAGTATCCTTGTTACCGAAGAGCTTATGAATTCGCATTTAAAGCGTGGAATTAATTTACACACATATATTATATCCGGAGAATTTTCAAGAAGCCTTTTAAAGTAGGATTCTTTCTCATGCTGCTTTTGCAGGTTCTCTTCTTTTTTTAAGCTTGATTTACTTTTTTCTTCCTTCATTAATAATCATACAGGACAGTCAATATTATTTTTCTAATTATATAATAATTGTCCTAATAATTCATTAAAAGCTTGCTGATTTTTAATACTTTTTTATATCCTGTATTTATCATTTAGTTGATATTATTGTCAACAAATAATTACCTAAAAAACTTATATAACCGCTCTTATTATTATAGAATAAAAAAACGTCTTAATAATCATACATATCATATATAATGTATATAAAATGTATTCCAATAAAAACTTTGGCGCAGCATTAGAAGAGGTAATAAATAAAGAAAAATTAAAAGTTGCTGAAAGAAAAAAGACATTCACAGAAAAGTAAAATTATTATATCCTGAGCTTATCATTTTTTAATCAAAATTTTATACCTTATTTAATCATGGATTTACGGGAACTCTCTGAATCGCTTGATAAAATTTTAAAGAGCTGCATAATATGCCCCCATAAATGCAGAGTAAACAGAACCAGGGGCGAGAAAGGAATATGCATGGCTGGATATAATCCTGTCATATCATCTTCCATGCCTCATCACGGGGAAGAACCCCCAATTTCAGGAACAGGAGGCTCGGGCACCATCTTCTTTTCATACTGCAATATGAATTGCGTCTACTGCCAGAATTACCAGATCAGCCAGGAATTCGAAGGAGTAGAATACAGTATAAAGAATCTGGCGGAAAGTATGCTGAATTTACAGAACTCCGGCTGCCATAACATCAATCTTGTGTCCCCGACCATATGGATTCCACAGATAATAAAAGCTTTATATATCGCCAGAAAAAAGGGGCTTTCTATTCCTTCAGTTTTTAATACAGGCGGTTATGAAAACCCACAAATTATAAAGATGCTTGACGGGGCTATCGATATTTATATGCCGGACATGCGTTACAGTGAAGATAGTATGGCAGAAAAATATTCCATGGTAAAAGATTATACAAGGTATAACCAGCAGTCAGTTAAAGAAATGTACAGGCAGGTGGGCAACCTTAAACTAAATAAAGAAGGAATAGCCGAAAAAGGTCTGCTGGTAAGGCTTCTCATAATGCCTGAAAATATTGGTGGAATCAAAAGGACTTTAGACTTTATTAAAAATGAATTATCAACCGATGTACATTTAAGCATCATGGCTCAATACTATCCCACTTATAAAGCATTAAAATACCCGGAATTAAACAGGACGATTTCTGCAAAGGAATATTACGAAGTAGTAAAATATGCCGAAAAGAGAGGCTTCAGCAATGGGTGGACACAGGACTATATGTCTTTCAGCACTGAAGATGATTTATTTGTGCCCAATTTCAAAGATAAGGAAGTTTTTGAATATTATAAAGATAAATAGCTGGATATATTATTACATGAAAACAATCATATCCGGAAAGTTAAAACCTCTGCCTCTTCCAATCCATAAGTTCATCAAGAGACATCGTATTTAAAACATCTTTTTTCTCAAGACCTGCCCTTCTTGCTATATCTACCCCAAGCCCGAGCATGTCAAGATTGTTGGGGCGGTGCGAATCTGTATTAATAACAAGCTTTACTCCCATCTCTGATGCTTTTCTGGCATTCTGCTCATTAAGGTCCAGCCGCATGAAATATGAATTTATTTCCAGGGCTTTATTATTTTCTGCTGCAGCTTCGATTAACTTTTCTATATCAATAAAGTAAGGCGCTCTGCTGCCAAAAACGACTCCGGTGGGGTGACCTATAAAATCCAGATATTTATTACTGACAGCGCTTACTGCCATAGCGGTATTTTCTGCTTCCGGGTTCATAAAACTTGAATGCATCGAGCCTATGGCTATATCCAGTTTCTTAATTATTTCATCCGGGTAGTCAATCTTGCCCACTCCCTTTATGTCAATTTCCGAACCCATTAAAATACGGAAGTCTTTAAATTTTGAGTTTAAACTCTTTATATAAGATGTTTTTTCTTTCAATGCCCTGGCATCAAGACCTCTGCCGTAATAATTGCCCGGAGAATGATCGGTAATCGCAAGATACTCATATCTGGATCTCTTTATTTTTTCTATAATATCATCAATACTTAAGGTCCCGTCACTCCAGGTTGAGTGTACATGAAGGTCACCCTTTATATCTTCGAGTTTTAAAAGCAAAGGCAGAGAGTTCTTCCCGGCAAGTTCTACCTCTCCCATGTCCTCTCTTAATTCAGGAGGTATGTACTGAAGACCAAGTTTGCCATAAATATCCTTTTCAAAAATAGAATCATCGGAAAGGAATTCTTTTCCCTGGCCGCCATTTACTGCTTCAGAACCGCCAATTTCAATTCTTCCGTTTTTCATATAACCTTTTTTAGCAGCTATATCCTCTATTTTCTTTATATGCCTCCTGCTGCCTGTGGTATAAAGAATATCTTTACCCCAGTTTTTGTAGCTGCTAATTATAAACTCGACTTCTATCCCAAATCTGGTCCCGAACCTTCCACCTGCGCTTTCGGGTCTTAAATCAATACCTTTAAATTCTTTTATGAACTTTAGAGATTTTACCTCTTCCAATAACTTTTTGCTTTCCTGTAAGTTATAAGCATGTTTATTAAATTCCGGAAGAACAAGCAAGTCTATATCCTCCACCGCATACTTCTTCCTTCTTAAAGAACCAACTACAACCGCTTTCCGGACTCCTTTTATCCTGCCAATACCGCTGATTATTTCATCAAGATAAAGCTCTATCTCCCGTCGCGGATATAAAAACCTTACACTCTCAAGATAGTTAATGGATTCTCTTATTCTATCTGCGTAAAATGAGCCATCTTTACTCACAAGTAAATCATTATCTCGAATAATATTAAAAATCTTTTCACCGATATTCTTGCCGGTAAGTTTATCTTTAAGGTCTTCCAGACTCTTTATGCCCAGGGCTCCATATATCGCAAACATCCTTCTTTTGCCAAACCCGCTCAATCTTACAAGCCTTATTAAATCCTCCTCATAAACTGATTTTAATTCTTCGTATATCCCTATGCTTCCAGTTTTTATATATTCGGATATAAGCTCATGGGCAAGCCCTTCCATCCCGGGCAATTCTTTAAGTCTGCCGCTACCGTAAACCTCTTCTATACTATCAGGAATATCTCTCAGCGTCCTTGCCGCAGTTACCAGGTTTGCGATAACAGTCCTGCTGACATCTGAAGATTTTTTAATTTCCGCAATATCTGTAAAAATATTTGCAAGTTCTAAGTTAGCCATCCAACCAACAATATTTCCTTTATGCTATAATAATTCATATATTGATATTCAGGTCAAACATTATATCACAAAACGCTATAGGCAATGAAAAAAATAAACGACTACTACTCCAGAGAAGATACAAAAGAGTACAGACTTATGCGGGAAAATATGGTAAAAGAACAGATTATCTCCCGCGGTATAATTGATAAGAGAGTTATTAATGCCTTAATGAAAGTGCCGCGGCATATTTTTGTAGAAAAGGCATATTTAAATTCTGCATATGATAATATGCCACTTCCAATAGGGCATGGCCAGACAATCTCACAGCCATACATAGTAGCTCTAATGACGGAAAGCCTTGAAATAACCGGAAATGAAAAAGTTCTGGAAATCGGAACCGGTTCAGGATATCAGGTTGCTATTCTTGCCGAGCTGGCAAAGGAAGTCTACACGGTAGAATTAATCACATCCCTGTATAATAGAAATAAAGAACTGCTTAAAAGATACAAAAACATAAAAATGAGCAACCATGACGGTTATCTTGGATGGAAAGAACATGCGCCATACGACAGGATAATTGTCACCGCAGCTCCCGGCTATATACCGGACGCATTTACGGAACAATTAAAAGAGGGCGGCATAATGGTTATCCCGGTTGGCTCATCAAGCTGGAGCCAGACATTATACAAAATAATTAAAAAAAGAAACAATATAAAAAAAATTAGATTATGTGACGTTGCTTTCGTGCCCCTGACCAGAGCTTCAGATAAAAGGCCGGAATGGTTTAATTAAAATAATTAAAAAAATAAAAAATATAAAACAGATTAACAATAAAAACCAGGAGTATGCAGGTTATGGATAAAGAAGAAGTTATAAAAATTTTAAAAGAAATCAGCGTACTGCTTGAGCTAAAGGATGAAAACCTTTTTAAGATAAGAGCCTACCAGAACGCAGCAAGAGTTCTTGAAGCATCTGATATAGAATTCCAGAAAAACCTAAAAATAGAAGATTTTACCAGTATTAAAGGCATAGGCTCGCACATTGCAGAAAAGATAAAAGAGTTAAACGATACCGGCAGTCTCGGTTACTACGATGAGCTCAGACAACAGGTCCCCCCGGGACTTGTGGAAATGCTTTCCATCCCTTCAATGGGACCCAAAAAAGTAAAATATCTTTATGATAAACTTGGAATAAGTAACATCGGAGAACTGGAATATGCCTGCCTTGAAAATAGACTTGTGGATTTGCCCAATTTTGGTCAAAAAACTCAGGAGAATATTCTAAAAGGTATCGAACATTTAAAAAAATATCAGGGAAAATACCTTTACGCGAATGTCATAGAAGAAGCAGAATCTATCAACGAAAAAATCAGCAGCTTTAAATATGTTATAAGGTCAAGCCTTGCTGGCAGCATTAGAAGAAAAAAAGAGATAGTAAAGGACATCGATATAGTTGCAAGCAGCAGCCATCCAGCAAAGGTAATGGATTTCTTTACCGGCCTGGGAGAAACAGAGGATATTATCGCAAAGGGTGATACGAAATCAAGTATAAGATTAAAGTCCGGCATTAATGTGGATATAAGAATTGTTGACGATAAACAGTATCCCTATGCCCTTCTCCATTTTACCGGTAGTAAAGAGCACAATACCGCAATGAGGACCGCAGCCAAAAAAGACAACATAAAAATGAATGAATATGGTCTTTACAAAAATAAAAGGCTAATCAAATGCAGCAGCGAGAAAGACATATATGATTATTTTTCAATGGAATGGATACCTCCGGAACTCAGGGAAAATTTTGGTGAAATCGAAGCTTCTAAAAATAAAACCCTTCCGGAGTTAATAGAAGAAAAAGATATAAAGGGGATAATACACATCCATACCACCCATAGTGACGGCAATAGCACACTCGAGCAGATATACAGGTATCTTAAGGACAATGGCTTTCAGTATGCCGGAATAAGCGACCACAGCAAATCTGCTTTCTACGCTGGCGGGTTAAAAGATAGCCAGATAGATGAATACCTTGAGGAGATAAATGCGCTAAACAAAAAAATCAAGGGATTTAAAATTTTCAAAGGGATTGAATCCGATATTCTCCCTGATGGGAGTCTTGATTATACCGATGATATCCTTGAAAAATTTGATTTTATTATTGCAGCAGTTCATTCCAATTTTAATTTAAGTGAAGAACAAATGACCAAAAGAGTAATAAAAGCAATTGAAAATAAGTACACCACAATGATAGCGCATCCTACAGGGAGATTGCTTCTTGCAAGAGACCCATACAAAATAGACATAATAAGAATAATAAATGCTGCTGCCAAAAATAATGTGGATATTGAGTTAAATGCAAGTCCATTCAGACTTGACCTTGACTGGAGAATGTGCAAATATGCAAAAGAAAAGGGAATAAAAATTTTTATAAACCCGGACGCCCACAGCATAAAAGGACTGGATGAGTATAAATTCGGAGTAAACATTGCAAGAAAGGGGTGGCTTGAGAAAAAAGATGTACCAAATACCCTTACAGCCGAAGAACTGGGCCAGTATCTTAAAAACAAAAAAATAAAGAAAGGAATAAAAAAATAGCTATTATTATGGATAAAAAAAGGAATAATAAAAATAAAGACACTTCATATAAAACTACATATGAACCTGCGGTCAAGAACATAAATAAAATACTTAATATCCTCAAGCAGGAATATCCTGAATCAGTCTACACCGAGCTTAAGCACAGAGACGCCTTCCAGTTACTTATTGCCACCATACTCTCAGCGCAGAGCACAGATAAGCTTGTAAATAAAGTTACGCCAGAACTCTTTAAAAAATACAGGAGCCCGGAGGATTTCGCACATGCAGATATAAATGAGCTTGAACAGGATATAAAGTCAACCGGGTTTTATAAAAATAAAGCAAAAAGCATAATAAGCTGTTCAAAAGACATTATCGACAAATTTAACGGGAAGATGCCTGAAGATATTGAAAATCTTACCTCCCTATTTGGAGTTGGAAGAAAAACAGCAAATGTAGTGCTGGCAAACGTCTTTGACAGGCAGGCTATAATAGTTGATACTCATGTAAGAAGGATATCATACAGGCTTGGACTGACTGTAAATCAGGACCCGGTAAAAATTGAATTTGACCTTATGAAAATCACTCCCCGGCACAGCTGGAGCAGTTTTTCCCATAGGATAATTTCACTTGGAAGAACTATATGTTTCGCGAGGAACCCGAAATGTCCCGAATGCCGGCTTTTAAAGTATTGCAGATATGGCCAGGAAAATATCTAAATAAAATTAAACTTTTAAAAAGAATCGAATATGAAAATAGCAATAACGGCAGACTTACATTTAAAGACCAGGGAAGAGACTCCCGCAAGATGGAACGCTCTTTCAAATATACTTGATGGGATGCTCTCTGAAAATATCAATACCCTTATCATCGCAGGCGACCTCTTCGATAAGGAAAGCCAGAATTACTCTGATTTCGATAAATTCTGCAGCAAGCTGGAACATGAAAAAAGCGACGTAAAAATTTATATAATCCCCGGCAACCACGATCCTTCTATAAAAGAAGAATATTTCACTTCCAGGAATATAAAAATATTCAGCAAGCCCGAAATACTTATACCTGCAAACTACCCTGTTGTCTTTTTCTTTATACCATATATTCCTGCAAGCTCAATGGGAGAAGTAATAGCCGAACACAACAAAAAATTAACAGGCACATGGATTTTAATAGGACATGGTGATTATGCGGCAGGCCTGCGCAAGCCCAATCCTTATGAGCCCGGCATTTACATGCCCCTTACAAGAAATGATATACAATATTACAATCCTGCGAGGGTTATACTTGGGCATATCCATAAAAAAGCTAATCTTGGCAAAGTATACTACCCCGGCTCACCCTGCGGTCTCGATATAAACGAAACCGGGAAAAGAAGCTTTTTAATCCTGGACCCCGGGACACTTGAAATAAAAGAAAAGCAAATTGACAGCGACCTTATATTCTTTAATGAAACTATCATATCTCTTCCTGTAACCAGTGAATTCCAATATATGAAAAAAGAGATAGGAAGAATGATTGAAAAATGGAGTATATCCGAAAATGACATCCCGAAGGTTAGACTGCGGTTAAAGGTCAGGGGTTATACTTCAAATAAAAAGAAACTTTTAGAAGCCATTGTCGCTGAACTAAAAGATTTCTCTTTTTATAACAACGAACAGCCGGATTTATCGGAAGTCTCACTTTTTAGCGACCCGGAAAAAATAGCAATTGTGGAAAATATAAAAAATGAAATCGATGGTCTTGAGCTAAAAAATGAAATGCTATCAGGTGAAGATGTACTGGAAAAGGCTCTTAATTTAATCTTTAAGGAATAGAAGCAAAATTTATTTTAAATACGGTGAATTTTAAATGGGAATTAGAATTGACAGAATATCGGTAAAAGACCTCGGACCAATCAAAAAATTTAATGCATCTTTCGGGACATTAAACCTCGTTTATAGCAAGAACGAAAGAGGTAAAACTTTTTTAACAGAATTCCTGATACGTTCATTATTTAGAAATAAAAGTCGCTGGAGTTTAAGAAGCGGAGGGAAAGGAAAAGTCACCTTAATCGGTCTCGATAAAACCCCCGTTGATTTTACTCTCGCATCTCCAAAGAAGCTCGAAGATTACTGGGAAAAAAGCGACAGGGGCCTTCCTCCATCCATGGCAAAGCTTCTAATAGTAAAAGGGGGCGAAGCCGGGATTGAAGATAACGGAGGAGTAAGTAAATTCCTTATAAAGGAAGTGCTGTCAGGTATAAATATTCTTGATAAGATTGACAGTGACAATAATATCCAGTCAACTGTTAAGTCAGCTAAAATTACCAATGGCGATATTGATATCAGTAACAAGGGGGAAGGTAAAAAATATCACGACGCCAGAAACGAGCTTGAAAAGATTGATAACCTATTTGAAGAAATAGAGTCAGGGTTCGCACAGGGAATATTAAAGACCTACCATATGAAAGAGAAAAACCTGCTTGGTGAATTGAGAGAGCTTGAAAGGGCAAAAAATCATCTTGCGCACACAATCTCGGAAAAAATCAAAAAATTAAATTTGGAGCTAAAAGATATCCCCTTTGACGAGATTACCAGTATAGAAAAAGAACTCACGCTTTATAGAAGCTTGCAAAACAATATCCATGGACTCGAAAAGGATTTAAAAGATGCATCTCTTAAAAGCAAAGATTATAAATGGCTTGAAAGTTCACTATCTTATTACAGAGAGTTTTTGTCAAAATCTACTGAAAGACAGCCCGGGAGGATTCTTCCGACACTCTGCGGATTACTTTCAGCTACCGGCGTAGCTTCTTTGATTGCAGCAATTTTTATGCATGAAAACATCTCCAGTTCAATTATGTTGCTACTGCTTGGAATTGCGGTATTTTCTTTTCTTGGTCTTACCATTACCTTAATTCTTTATTTTAAACAAACCGGTAGTTTTATGAAACAGGCAGCTCAAAATGATGAGTTAAAAAAGATGGGCTCTGAGTTTGAAAAAAGAACCGGCAAAAAACTTACGGATATCTCGCTTCTGGAATCAACTATGAATGAACAGGGCAAACATTACAGCAGGTTTTCCGTGCTTGAAGAGCAGATTTACCGAATTAAAAATGAACTCAATAGTTCCTATTTCCAGGTTAACCAAAAAATAAAAAATCTTTACGGCAAAGAAACCTCCGAGAATAAATGGGATGAAACAATAGAAAACCTTAAAGCGAAAAACTCCGGTTTTAAAAACGAAATTGATAATTATGAACATGAGCTTATTAAATTACAGGTAAACGAAGAAGATTACCTTGTAGAAGATACAGGTGCAGAATACAGCAGGGAAAAATATGAAGAGATTTCAGCTGGGCTCGGACAGACACGTGAAGAAATAAAAAACCAGGAAGAAAAAAACCAGAATCTAAAATATAGAGTCCGGGATGAAACAGGAGATGATCCAAGCATAGGCTGGGAGGAACTTATCAACCACCTGCAGAATAAAAGAGATGAAATAGAGGAATACCTTAAAGATATCTCAGCCGGTATAATCGCCGGCCTTACGGTCCATAAAGTCATTGATAAATTACGAAGCGAAGAAGATGAAAAAATAAAAGATGGTTTAAGCTCGGAAGTCGTAACCGGGCCTCTCAAGGCTATTACCCAGAGATACGATAACCTGAGCATCATGGATAACAACATTATCGTTTCAGACCCATACGATAGCTTTAATATAAAGGATTTAAGCACCGGCTCAGTTGAACAGGTAATGCTTGCTTTAAGGATCGGATTTACCTCAAAACTTTTAAAAGAAGACAAACTATTCTTAATACTTGATGATGCATTCCAGCACTCGGACTGGGAAAAACGTGAAATTATAATAGGTAAACTTGCAGAAATTGCAGAAAAAGGCTGGCAGATAATTTATTTAACCATGGATAACCATATTAAAAGTTTATTTGATAAGGAAGGCAAAAAATTAGGAGCAGAAAAATACAAAACTTTTGAGCTATAAAAGTATTTTTATATATTCGTGAAAAGACCTTACATCTTTTTTAGAGTTACTACCTTCTCACTTTCAAGATTATCCTTTTCCAGCCTTGAATTTATATTGGACATCTCAAGAAGTGTCTCGGTCGGGCATATTTTAATACATTCCTCGCAGAGAGTACACTTTGCATAATCAAATTCGGGGATAGCTCTTTCTTCATTCCATATTATCGCATCATACTCACATGCCTTAAGGCAATTTTTACAATGTACGCAACCATTATCACATCTCTCTCTACCCGGGATATTCCTGATTGGCACATAGCTGCAAAAATAAAGCACCTTTGAATCAGCAGGTACAAGCTCTATTACATTCATGGGGCACTCTTCCACGCAGAGACCGCATCCGGTACACTTGTCCGGGTTTATTACTGCCACATTCATTTTTTTATCTATGGATATAGCATCAACAGGACAAACCTTAATGCAATCCCCCAGTCCCAGGCATCCATATGGGCATTTTTTAAAACCACCAACCAATTTGGATGCAGCTTTACATGTTTTTATACCGGAGTAGTCACCAAGAAGGTCTGATTTACCATAACAGCGAACCACGGCTTTCTTGCTGGCTACAGATGAACTTATTTCAATACCAAGTACTTTTTCCAGCCCTGAAAGCATCGCAGGTTCATTCGATAACATAGTGCAAGGGCTTTTCAGGAAGACATTACTGTCTTCCGCCAGGGCCTGAGCATATGCAAAACACCCGGGATACCCGCAGGCACCGCAGTTAGCTCCGGGCAAGTGCTTGAAAATCTCTTCTGCTCTTGCAAGTGATCCCGGCTCCTTCGGTAGATATCTATTTGCAAGAAAGATCAGTATCCCGCATGCAATACCTATAGAGCTTAAAATTATAACAATTAAAACACTATCCATAATAAAAAACCTTAATCACCTGATATATTCTCAGTTCTTATCATTGCTATACAATACCGCTAAAACCTGAAAATGCCATTGCCAGAATTGCCGCAGTTAAAAATGCTACCGGAAGGCCTCTCATTGATTTCGGTGGATCGGCAAGATCCAGCTTCTCTCTTATCCCGGACATAATTATAAGCACGAGAGTAAAACCAATTCCCGCTCCCAGGGCACTTACAGCACTTTCCAGAATTGAGTAATTTTCTGCCGAATTTATAAAAGTTATTCCAAGCACAATACAGTTAGTGGTAATAAGCGGCAGATATATCCCAAGCGCATTGTACAGTAATATATTGGTCCTTTTAATTATCAGCTCAACTATCTGTACCAGTGAAGCTATCACCAGTATATATATCACAATATTCATATACTCAACTTCATAAGGCACAAGAATATAATTATAGATAACCGAAGCCACGACAGAAGTAATAAGCATCACAAGCGTTACAGCCAGACCCATGCTAAAAGCATTTGATAATTTCTTGGATACTCCAAAAAAAGGACACAATCCAAGGAATTTCACAAGAACCATATTATTTATAAGGACCATTGCTATAAATATCGTTAAAATATTATTCACCTTTTATCACCCCTGTCATTCTGAGTATACCCATAAAAATTCCTATCACCAGAAAAGCTCCCGGAGCGGAAATGAAAAACGTAAGCGGATGCGATGATAAAAAAGGAAGCTTAAACAGTTCTGTTCCGAATATCTTAAGCCCCCCGGTTCCCAGTAATTCCCTTATTAAAGAGATTATTATAATAGCAGCAGTGTATCCAAGTCCGCTACCCAGTCCATCAGCAAAAGAAAGAAGAACCGAATTTTTTGAAGCAAACGCTTCTGCCCTGCCCAGAATTATGCAATTTACAACAATAAGGGGAAGATAAATCCCCAGTGATTTATGGAGCGCAGGTAAATACGCCTCAAATATCAGGCTTAAAACGGTAACAAACGTAGCAATAACAACTATAAAAACAGGTATCCTTACAAGAGAAGGCGTGACATTTCTTATGCTCGAAATAATCACGTTAGAACCAATAAGAACAAAGAGCACGCCTGCACTCATACCCAGTGCATTATCAACGGAAGTTGTTATTGCTAGAACCGAGCAGATGCCCAGTATGAGAACAAAAACTGGATTTACTGTAATGAATCCTTTTGCTAATTCCTTCCAGAATTTTCTTCCGATGCTTTCCTTTAATTCCTGTATATTTTTATCCTTGTTATCATTCATAATGCAACCTGCAATTCTCTCCCTTTATCATCTATATAAAACAGGACTTTTATTATTCAAGACTATCTATCACTTCTCCCATTTTCTTCTTAATTGTATCTACAACAGCTCTCGAGCTTGTAGTAGCTCCTGTTATGGCATCTATCTTACCGCCTTCTGATTCAAGAGCAACTTCGTTTATTGATATACCCTTAAACTGGTCGGTAAAATCACTTTCGGTTATCCTTGCACCCAGACCAGGCGTTTCAGTCTGTGAGAGTATCGATATCCCTTTAATCTCAAAGCTTGTGTCAACTCCGACCAGTATCTCGATTTCTCCACCATATCCACTGCCGGAAGCTATAAAAGCATAGCCTGCCTTTCCCTCATCCTGATATATGACATATATCTCATCTTCGATTTCATATCTATCCATCTGAGGAAAAATAACTTCAAGAATACCACCTGTTTCCTCTATCTTTCTTTGCTCCAGGACAGAAGATGTCACACCATTAACTGCTGCCAGGATAACCACGGAAATTATAACAACTATTGACAGCCAGATAACCGGATATAATTTGTTCGATAAAAATCTTTTAAACATTTTTACTTTTTTTATAAAAACCAAACGGTTTTACTCTTATATACCTATCAATAAGTGGATTAAAGGCATTCATTATAAGTATGGAATAAGTTACCCCCTCTGGCATATTGCTAAAATTCCTTATAATCACTGTCAGTATCCCCAGCCCCACTCCAAATATTATCCTCCCATTTCTGGTTACCGGGGAGGTAACATAATCTGTAGCCATGAAAAAAGCTCCTATCATAAGACCACCGGCAAGTATCTGAAACAATACATCCTTCCCCATTATGAAAGAGCCGAGTACCACAGTACCAATATAAAATACCGGTATTCTCCAGTCTATTATACGAAATATTACAAGAAATAATGCCCCTATAAGTATCAACAATGCCGATGTTTCGCCAAGGCAGCCTCCGGTATTGCCGAAAAATAAATCCTTATATAAAGAAATCTTATCTGACTGATAGACAAAATTTTCAGACAGCGGAGTAGCTCCTGTTATGGCATCATAATTAAAATGAGGCGGAAGAACCCATGTGGTCATTTCTTTAGAAAAACATACAGCTAAAAAAGCTCTGCCTCCAAGTGCCGGGTTAAATATATTATATCCCAGCCCTCCAAAAGCTTCCTTTACCACAGCTATTGCAAAAAAAGAACCAAGAGCAGCCATCCATAAAGGCAGTCTTGGCGGAAGAGTAAGAGCTAAAAGGAGTCCTGTGATAACAGCGCTTCCATCCATTATAAATCTCTTTTTTCTGATTTTCTTTATAATAAATTCGGTTAATACAGCAGTCACCACACATGTCAGCATTAAATAAATTGCGTAATATCCAAAGAAATAGATAGCCGCAGCCGCAGGAAAAAGAAGAGCAACAACCACGAGGTACATTATCCTGGATGTGGAGAAACCTTTCCATATATGGGGCGCATGAGAAATTAATATTTTATTATCTTCCACTTTCCACCTGTTTTATTTTTTAGCTTTCCTTTTTACCAGTTCGCTCTTGCATGTTTTTATATACCCCACAATAGGAATATTTGCAGGGCAGACATATGAACATAAGCCGCATTCGATACAATTCCCTATATGATACTCCTGGCAGGTCTCATAATCACCTTTTTTTGTATTCCTGACATACATAAGAGGCATAAGATTCATAGGACATATATCCACGCACCTGCCGCAGTTTATGCAGTTTTGCTCATCCTGGATTCTCCTTTTCTCGACCAGTATGCAATTTGTCCCTTTTATTACAGGAAACTCGTTATCCACAACAGAAACGCCCATCATGGGACCACCGAGTATAATAGAATTAAATTTGCCTCTATAGCCGCCGCATTTTTCAATTAGCGAGCCGACTGTTGTGCCCAGCCTTACTCTAAAGTTCTTTGGATTTACCACAGCTCCGGTCACAGTTACCACTCTTTCTATAAGTGGCATGCCTTCAATTACAGCGGAGTATATTGATTTAGAAGTTGCCACATTGCTTACTATGGTTCCTACGTCCATTGGAAGGCCGCCCATAGGAACAGACCTCCCTGTTATAGTTTTAATCAGCATCTTCTCTGCACCCATCGGATATCTTGACTTCAGTGAGACTATCTTAAATAAACTGCTAAAGCCCATCTCCATTATGAGTTTTTTTAGATTCTCTATCGCATCTTTTTTATTATCCTCTATACCTATATAAATATTTTGAGGTAAAAGAATCCTGTTAATAATATAAAGACCCATCAGAATTTCTCTGCCGTTTTCAAGCATAAGTCTGTGGTCGGATGTTATAGACGGCTCACACTCACAACCATTTAATATAACGGTATCAATTTTCTTATCCGGAGGTGGATTTAATTTTACATGAGTCGGGAAAGTTGCTCCTCCCATTCCCACAATCCCTGCTTCCCTTACTTTCTTTAGTATTTCTTCTTTGCTGATATTATCTATTATTTTTTTTAGTTCGGAAATGTCACCCAGCTCAAGTATGTCAAAGAGTTTGCTATGCTCAACCCATGAATCCTCTCCGTCCGACGATATAATTACCGCATCCGTTACCTTGCTTGTTATCGGATTTACCATTCTTATTACTTTCGATACTTTCCCCGAAATTGAAGAGTGTACAGGTGCAGAGACATAGCTTTTGGAATCAGCTATTTTTTGTCCTGTTTTAACAAAATCTCCTCTGGTTACCAGGAATTCGCATGGGGCACCCAGACTCTGCTGGACAGGAATAACCACTTTCTCTGGAACCGGCAAAACCTCTATGGGCTTTTCAGCGGTGATTTTGTCTTCAGGAAGGTGTAAACCTTTAAATGCACTTTTTTTTCTAAGAACTATATTCATTTAAATCTTTAAAAAGTAAAAAAGACTAAAAGTAATTTTACTCAATATATTCGAAAAGTCCAGAAGATTCATAAACCTTTCCTTCCGAATCTATTATAAGAGCTTCAGTATTATCAAGCGATTCGGCAAGCTCCATTCCATTCCCGGGTCCCATTACATAAATGGCTGTAGCAAGCGCATCAGCATCAATGCAGGTATCAGCTATAAGAGTTGCACTCATACAGCTATCTGCTGTATATCCAGTTCTGGGGTCTATTATAAAATCCTTCATTGCTTCAGGGTCATAATAGCGTAGATAATTTCCTGAAGTGGTTACTGCTTTATTCTCAAAAACAAATGTCGGAAGTGGCTCAACATCTGTATCGCCATTACCTGACTTATCCGGGTTCTCCAGTCCTACCGACCATTTATCACCGTCAGGCTTAATACCCATTGCATACAAATCGCCGCTGATATTTACGAGTGCCTGTTTTATCCCGAATTCCTTTATAACTTCCATTGCACTATCAACTGCATATCCCTGGGTAATTCCATTCAGTGTAATGGCCATTCCCTCAACTTCAAATTCTATCCTGTTATTGTTTACAACAATCTTATCGGAACCAATAACAGGTAAAGTCTCATTTATTTTCTGGGCCTGGATTTCTTCACTTTCCTTCCACAATCCTTCGCCGTAAAGAACAAGCAGAGGCTGAACTGTGATATCAAAACACCCATCCGTAATATCATAATAATGAATTGAACTATTTATAAGGTTTAAAATATCAGGTGAAGGATTATCAAGATAACCATTTTTATTTAAAAATGATGCCTCACTATTCTCATTGAAAATTGACGCTACATTCCCAATTTCCTCTATCCTCTTAAAAGCAGCATCGATAGCCTTTCCCCCTGTTTCCTCATCCGAGTACACTATTATTGTCATATAGCTGCCCCACATATCTCTTGTTTCCTCCACCCTTTTTATCGTCCTGAACTTACAGGAGCCGAGCAGCAGAAGCAATGAAATGATTGTTAAAAAAATACCCAGTAAAGTAATTACCCTGTTTTTTTTAGAAAAAAATATCAACTTACTCCTCCATTACATAAAAGATAGGCCCATTATAATTTTTGTTTTTTTAAAGCCAGGTTAATCACTATAAAGCTTGTCCTGTGACCTTCTGAGCTTTAGCAGTATAGAACCTTCGGATAATTCCGTATCATTATATCTTATTGGCTTATCCTTTTCTATATTTTTCTTTAGAACACACCCTTCCGATAAGCCGACAGGCAAAAGATTTTCTCTTTTCGCCTTCCTGTATTCCTCAATAAGTCCGTAAACCATATACTTTCCGATGCCATCAATTACTTCACCGGCTTTAAGGTCCTTTTTGGCTACGGTTATAACTTCCGAAACCAGTCCGGACTCAGGAGTTATAGTGGGTTCACCATAAAAATATGCCAGAGAAATAGATAAAGGTGTTTCAATGCTTGTCAGATGATATGGTCTATATAAAAGATAATACGGACCTTCTCCAAGCATGAGATATTTAAGGTCAGCTTTTATCATTTTATTTTTTGTAGAGTAGACAAGGAAAACGCCCGGAGCGAGGTCACCGATTACGAAATCAACTACCCCTTTTCTGGATAATATTCCGCCATCTTTTTTCAATTTAAATACATCAAGTAAATCTTTTATATTTGCCGATGGTCCGTGCATCCCCCTGCAGTCAGGCACCAGTCCCGTTGAATTTGAGAGACATGCCATTTCTATCATTGACTTTGTCCCATCTACGAAGGAAGTCATCATGCTGGGGCTTGAGCCCTTTTTCTCTGCGTAATCTTTAAGAACAGCCGGGTTTGCATAACGGTCCAGCGGATTATTCTTGCCTTTCCCTGCCGCAACTATTTCCAGACCAAGAGTATCTGCAAAATCATACAATTCCTTTAGAGCTGCCGGCTCATCTCCTGCTGAAACTGTATAAACCACCCCATTTTTTTCAGCCATCTTTTTTAATATCGGACCTATAACAACATCTGCCTCCACATTTAGAGTTACCACATGCTTTCGGGACTCAATGGCATTTGAAGCTATAAACGCCCCTGCCCCGGGGTTGCCTGTTGCATCTATGACCATATCTATATCATTAAAAATAAATAATTTTGAGAGATCATCCAGCACAATTAATTTATTTTCCCGTGCAAATCCGTTCAGGGTCTCCATTAATTCTCTGTCCAGAAAATCATCCTTTATGCTTATCTTTTTTATGTTTCTACCACCTGAATCAACACTATACTTATTTTCAATAATAACTATCTCGCTATCATTTATTTCCAGATCATTTAAAATGCTTATAATTCTCCTTACATCCCTGTTCGCAATCGCGACAACCTGTATGCCATCCAGTTCTCTTAAGTGAGATATCAGGCTCTTACCCATTTGACCCACACCGGCAATAGCAACCTTTATGGTTTTGCCACTTTTATAAAGCTCTCTTAATTTTTTACCAAAATTGAACATATAAAAAATAAAAAATTTGTTTATAAAATTAAAAAATCAGAGTATTCAAAAGAATATTATATTACAATCAAGATTATCCATAAACTCGAAAACATGTAATTTTTATTAAACCCTTCTCTATTCAATTGACAGAGAGTTCAGCATAATACCAAAAAGTTTATCTGAAAACTCCCTGCAATATACATCCGATAGCTTCATAAGTAAATAAAGCTTATCATTTTTTTCTATAAAAAATATCGCTACATCCCAGCTTTCATTCTCTTTATCATAGAAATAGCTGATCTTTGTATACTCCAGACCATTGATTTCTCCTGTAATTTCACCGGTTTCAATTTCTAAATCTTCATCTGTCTCAAATACTTCTTCCATTATGCTATCGGAAAAACTCCTGTAATCTCCAGGTAAAGGATAATAGCCTTTCTTTAGAACCTTTATGTTTACAACGGTATTAAGATTATCAGTTGTTGGCAGGAAGCTTACTTCAAGGCATTTGCTATCTTCATTTTCCTCATAATTCCAATCATCAGGGTAAAGTATGGAAAAATTATAGCCATCACTTCTATAAACATTATTCATATTAAATGTTGCGTCCGGGATATCCTCTTTTACTACACTAAAATAATGCCGGCTATTTAGAACACCGTTGTGGTAAAGCTCAATCATATAGCTGCCTGCAGGCCATGGTTTATCATTTGTAATTTTGAATATAATATTACCGGGCATGTAATAATTATCATCAATAATAAATTCCTCCTGACCGAGCAGCTCTCCTTCATTCTTAAACCACTTGATTTGCAGTGACTCTCCGCTTATCCTGTAATTCAATTCCACAACAGTGTGGATCACTTCATCAGGATAAAAAACTTCGGAAACACCTCCGGGATGATTTTCGTTATCTACTTTCCTGCTCAATATAACACCTGTTATCTCCATCTCAGGCATTTCTATAACAAAATCAGCGCTCTTTATTAATTCACCATTATGGTAAAAGTAAACTTTATAATTCCCGGGCTCTCCTATCAAACCACCCTCCTCAACAGGAGTAATGCAATTTGAGAGGTATCCTCCGGCATAACCTCTTTCATCTACCGAGTATCTACCTGTAGACTCCGCGACTATTTCCCCTGTGCTCTCATTCTTCCAGATAAATTTCCATATATCCTGAGTATTTACACCTGATATTTCAATTACAGCAAAAATCTTTTCTGTGCCAATACCAAAATTATCATTAACACCAACGGGTTTAAAAGTTGATGCTTGCACTCCTTCACAAATAACCATTTCACCAAAGATTAGCTCGGGCTTACATGACCCAATAACAGGAATAAAAACCATTACTGTTATAAATGTGATTATTGATACTGTTATTTTTCTGGTGATATGATTTCTAATTACCATATTCAGGGGTTAATCAGAGATAATTAATTAATATTAATAACAACAGGCAGGTGGTCCGAAGCAGTGCTGTAAATCACTTCCACGTCCGATATTTCCAAATCCTCTGCAACCCAGATATAATCTATTCTTCTGTGTGGTTCATAATGCACCCAGGTGAGTTTATCTCCCTCTCCAAGCTCCAGCTGGGAATCCAGAAAACCCGCATTATGCATTTCTTTAACTTCATAATCACCTGTCTCAGCATTAAAATCTCCCATTACTGCAGTTCTTTCAAGCCCATCCCATTCTTCAAGAAGCTTCTTTACCTGCTCTTCTCTAATCCAGCTCTCACCTTCTATATGATGGAGATGGGTGCACATTACATTTATATTATCTCCATCTCCTAAATCTACTTCAGCAAGAAGAAAACTTCTTCTTAATGGTGCTCCCAGCTGCGGAAGAAATCCGCTCTTAACCAATTTTAATGGATACCTGCTTAAAATAGCATTCCCCCACACATCATCCGAAGCAGGCATAAATAAATAGTCCATATCAAGCCTGTCCGACAACCATAAAAGTGTATCTGCCGACCCGTTGATAAGCCATCCCCTCGACACCTCCTGAAGGCAAACTAAATCAGCTCCGCTTCTATCAATAACTCTGGCAATGCTTTCCAGGTCTAGATAACCTTCTATATTAAAACCCTGATGAATATTATAATCCATAACTCTGATAGGACCGCCTTCAGAAATGCTTCTGTCCACACTTTTAAGAGGAAGAAACATAATCAGGGGAATTACAAGCAGGCTTGCTATAATATAAATAAAGACAGTTCCTCTATTACCGTCTTCTTTATTCAGAACTCTTTCTCCCTGCCCCTTATCTCCTGAATACTTCAGGCAGGATGAAACAATAGCACAAATTGATATGAAAGCAGCTACTGCAAAGGGAATAACCCAGTTCTCAAAAGGAAAACTTAAATCGTAACTGCTATAATATATAAAAGCAAAAATAAGAAATATAAGCCCTCCTATGCCTGAGGCAACCGTATTTCTCCATGGTTCTTTGTTAACAAAAGATTTATTTTCTGCTCTGTTTAAAACAACCATTAGTAACCAGAAAGCTCCAATATTTCCAGTAATTACCTGAATGATGTACAGGTAACTCTCTGCTACGGGCAGGAAAGAAAATAATAAAAGGATAGCGCCGGATATTGTTAGCAGGATCCTTGCTTTTTTAAAAAGGAACAAATATAAAACCAGAAAAGCTAAAATATTAGAACCAAGAATAACTGCAAGAGAAAAAATCAGGTTCTTTCCTGTAACTGCATTTAATGATGCAACATTCTGAAATTTTAAGAGCTGGAGGAAAACAAATGGCATGAAAACCGTTAAGGTATAAAATACATTTCTCCCCCCATCGGAAGGCCTGGCATCCCTCAAATCACGGAAAACATTATAAACAAGCCACAATTTTGCTGAAATGATGAGCAAAACAAAGAAAATTACATACCAGTCCCTCCTCCACACCATATCCCAGGTTCCGAAAAGACCGTGTAATGCTGTCGTGAGACTGATCCCGAAAACAATACCCGGGAAAAATGAAGAGAAAAGACTGACTTTCCTTTGCTGCGCAAGCGATACGAAAAGAACGAAGCCTGACATCCAGAGAATGGTGCCGACTGCCGAGACTGCAAGACTCAAGGGGGGCCATGGATTTATCTGCAGTATGAATCTTGTTATACACACTCCTGCTGTAATCACCCATAATATAACGCTGTATCTTAACTTATACAGAAGACCCGTCGTGAAGAAAAGTAAAAACGTCACCAGAGCATAAATCGCCACATCTGTAAGGGATATATTGGGACGTTCTCTAAAAAAATTCACCAGCATAGAGAGAAAAGTTTTAAGAATCTCCAGTCCCAGAAGTGTGTTTATGGCTATTATTAAAAAATAAGACCACTTTGAATTTGAACTGTTATCAATCGTTAATTCACTCATTTGAATATATTATAAACAATAATTATTCCTTTATCTATTTATCAAAAAATGAATGCTGACCCTTATTCGGTACCATACATATCATTCTCAAACCATTATCTCCTGCCCTAAATTGATGTAACTCCATCGGTTCTACATAAATAAAATCATCCTTCTCAATCTCAACAAAATTACCTCCCTTTAGCACAGAGCCGCTACCATTTATAACATACACTTCATGTTCCCAATCATGACTGTGCTCTGGAGTATATCCACCCGGTTTTAGCTCAAAAAGCCTCATGGCAAAATTTGGAGTCCCGTCCTTTGATGTAAGCATCGGATAATAACTGATACCATGTGATTCGCTATCATCCATGATAATAGGGTCAAATTCTCTTTTTCTCTTTATTATCATTCTTCTCCTTTATAATTCTTAATGCTTTATTTATATTAAAAATAATTGAAAAAATAAAATTAAAATAAATTTACAAAATAAAATAATATCATAAAAAAGTCTGATTCAAAGTCACCTGACCCGCATATCTTTAGTATAAGCTGGAAACCAGACCGTATATTTTTTTATATCCATCAAATTTCTCACTGTACCTATCTGCCAGTTTTTTTTCAGGGTAAAATTCTTTCTCTACTTTTATAAACTCTGATATTGCCTGCTCCAGAGTAAATTTACATGCACAGCTTCCTGCAACGATTATGTTTGCAAGGCAGCCTGATTCTTTTACACTCATCATCTTTACTGGCTTACCGATAATGGATGACTTTAACCTGAGCCAGTAATCAAACACCGCATTACCTCCTGTTGCCCGTATTTCATCAATTCTAATACCTGCCTGCTCCAAAAGTTCAACGTTTAGTTTAATCTCAAAGATCATACCCTCAATCATTGACTTGAAAATATCTTTCTTCCCGGTCCCAACGCTCAACCCAATTATTGTCCCTCTGGGCACCGGGTCAAGGTATGGTGTACCGCTTGCAGAAAAATACGGAAGAAAATATAAATCAGAAGGATTAAAATCCAGGCCTGAAAAAAAATAATCATAGATATTAATATCTACTTTCTTTGATTCTTCCGGACCCCCGTCAAAGTTTTCTATATACCACTTTAAGACATTTCCTGAAGATAAATTATATGCAAGCGTTATATATTTGTCCTCAACTGCATGAGCCTGAATAGAAAAATTATTTTCAAACATCTTATCATTTATCACCAGCTTTTCCACTGCAGCCGCGATGCACTCCACGGTACCCATTCCATCTGCCGCCAGCCCCTCTTTTACTGCACCTACCCCCAGAGCCGCAGCAGACTGGTCGTGCGCTCCGGTAGCAATTAAGACCTTTTTTTTGAAACCCAGCTCCTCTGCTATATCGCTTCTTATATAGCCTGCCTCTTCTCCTGTAGAACAGGGTTCTGAAAACAATTCTTCATTAAGGTCGAACTTATTTAAGATTTCACTCGACCATTTTTTATTTTTAATATCAAAAAAAAGTGTTCTGGAACAAAGGGCATTATTTATTCTGGTATCCTTCAGACCAAGTTTATGAAATAGCAGGTCCTCGGTAAAAAGAAACTTCTTTGTTTTCTTAAATAAATCCGGTTCATTGTTCCTGAACCACAGTATCTTATTTAAAGGACATATAAATCCAGGTGGATAACCATTAATTTCAAATAGGTCCCTCGCAGAAATTTTTGTAAGCACATACTCAAGCTCACCGACACTCCTTGTATCGGTAGTATAAATGGTATTGAAGAGAATATTTCCCTTACTATCAACCGGGGTAAAACTCTCAGCTATGGTTGATGCAGATAAAACTTCAACCGGGTCTTTTTTAACTTCGTGATTGGAATTGACTTTTTTTATAATATCGAATATCTTTTCCCACATTTTATCGGTATCATATTCTACCCAGCCTGGTTTCGGAAATACAAACTCATAATGTTCGCATTCAGCAGCCAGAACTCTTCCCTGCTCATTCGATACCATAATTTTTGTTCCATTAGAACCAATATCAATCCCCATAAGGCTCATTTGTAATCACCGGTATTCTGTTAATCAATTAATATTAATTTTATATCAGCAAATATACTGATATAAGGAATATCATACGCTTGAAAAAACCCACAAACAAATCAATAAATCAGCAGCAAGAGTCAACTAACCATAAACTATCCTAAAAAAATGTGGATAAGAATAATATTAATAATAATTCAGCCAGCTTATTGATTAAGTATATTTGCGAAAAACTGATTCTTTTCCGCCTCGTTATACCCAACTGCACTTGATTTTCCGAACCACTGCGGCCAGGAATTAAAGGTAGTCACAGTAATATCACTTCTATCCATGGAACTAATAACGGGTAGTATCTGCATTGCCTGACTTACCGATATATTGGTCCATACATATTTACCCATTACACTCAAAAAATTAGATATATTTCCTGAATTTACCATTGACCTCTTCTGCAGAAGTAAATCTGCAAGAAGCATCGCTGATTGCCTTTCTCTTGAGTAAGCTCCTCCTCCATAAAGAGACCTGCCATGCCTTGCCCTGGACAGAGCAAGCGCCTGTGTTCCGTTTATATGATGCGTTCCTGCATTCAAATAGCATCCTGAGAAAGAGTCTGCTATATTTTCCTCAACCGTGACATCGACTCCGCCAAAATAATCAATCAGGGGTGCGAATCCATCAAAATCTGTTATTACGTAAAAATCAATATCTGCACCGGTAAAATCTTCAAATATACCCACAGCATAATCATTTCCTCCTATTGCATGATATCCGTTTATTTTACGGCCATTAAACCAGGTATCACGTGGAATAGTGACAAGATATACTTTCCCGGTGTCAAGATTCATATGTACGAATATATTAATGTCGGTTCTTCCGCTAATCCTGCCTCCTGCTCTATCATGTGCACTGTCGTCTCCCCATATCATAAAATTAACTTTCCTTCCTGCATGGAACCCGCTTGCTCCGCCTGAACTATAACCTGACAGAGTTGATGTAGCCGTAGAGGCCGTACTGGAAGTTGGTGCTCCCGCGTATGGGGTGATTCCATAATTACTACATAGCTCAGCAAATTCTTTTGATTTTAGAAATCCATCCAGCACAGATTTCCTTGTCATACCACCTGCCAGCCTTGCGAGCCAGGTATTATATCCATTTGCATCAGGTTCCCTATTGAAAAATGCGCTGTACAGTATTGTAACGAATTCCTCATCTGAATGTTCATGCGCAAGAAATTCTTTACTAAAAACAAAACCCTCTGCAACATCAGCACCTGTCTTTGACCCATTCATAAGACGTCCAACCCACTGGTTTAACCCATCAGCATCAGGTTGCCTGCCCAGACAATTAACATAAAAACGTGTAACAAAGCTCTGCACCTGCTCTGCGGAACCGCCTCCAATGGAAGCAGGATAAATCGTTAAAGTAAGAATTCCTACAATAACAATAATTGCTAAATATCCGGTAACTTTAGTTAATCTTTTTGCCATTATTACTCCTTACTTAATTATCTAGTAATTAGTTTACATATAAAAATATCAAAATGAAGCCTCAGCGCTTCATATCATTATACAATCAATTTCGTTATGATAAAAACACTAAAATATTTTTTTTAAAAGAACTTCTTCTAGCTTATTCATGCATATCCGTGTTAATGCAAAATCATATTTAACAGGGTCATCTATGTCGAAATTTTTTAACGCTTCAGTTATCTCTAAAGCAGTTTTAATATCAGCCTGCCTTCTTCTTGTAAGCCCAAGTTTAACTGAAATTCTGTACATATGAGTATCCAGGGGGATAATTAATCTGGAAGCAGGAATATTAACCCAGCCTCCGGGGTCTACGTTGTCTCTCCTTACCATCCAGCGCAGGTACAGATTTAATCTTTTAAATGCACTGTTACCCGAGCATGATGGTATAAGACTATTGCATTTTTCTTTTGAAAAAACATTTAGTTTTTCAGCAAAACTTAAAATAGCCGGAATAGTCGTACCGCTGCCTGATCTATCTTTAATAATCTTTTTACTGGATAATGTAAATCCCCCCGGTTTTTTGCGATACTCCTTATCATGGTTCCCAGCAACTTCTTTATTATTAGTTGCAAAACCTTCCAGAAAACAATTATTTAAAGTGCCATATTTACTTAAGACATCTTTTATCCCTGCAAGGAAACGGCACAATTCATCCCCTGTCGTGAACCTGTGTTTGAAATTTTTAAAACTGTCATAAATTGCATTACGGGAAGACTCCATTATAAAAAAATACGGAGATGGAGACATTTCATCCAGAATTAGAGAAACACTATTAAGTATCTGGATTACTCTTCCGTAAGCTAACGAAGAAGCAATCAGGCCTGCGACTTCACGGTCCTTAATATCATCATATCTATATAAAAATTCAAGAGGGTCCGGGTGAACAAATTTCCTATCATTATAGGCAATGTATAACTTATCCAGCTCCTCTCTTAATCCCATCTGACTTATCGTAGTACCAATCTCTATTAATTTTTGTATTTCTTTTTATTAACTTTTCCACAAACCATGAATATTACAGTATTCCCTTGCTGTCACGTTCTCTCCCTTAACGCAGAATTTTGCTTCAGGCTTATCTCCAGGCTTCAGGAATTTCCTGTAACTAACTCCATCAACAATTAATTCAATCCACTCAATATAATGCTCTTCTATCATCGGATGAAATACACTTCCAACTGCAACTTTAAATCCTGTATCTGTTTTCTCAATTACGGGTACATGTTTTTCCAGCGCAGCATCAACAGTATTTTCCTTTAAAAGTTTCATGGGCTGACCACAACATATAAGCTCCCCTTCCCCAGGATGGAGAACCTCCACCATATTTCCACATTTATCACATTTATAAATCTGTAATTTCTCAGTCATTTTTACCCCCTTTTAAAACAAAATAATAATCTCTCAGCCGCATTTGAAATAGCATTTAAATCATAATTGCCATAAAGATAGGCTATTCAATAATCTATCCCCACAGCTTATCGAAAATTATTTATTATTTATTATATTATCTTATACCTGCAGTGTAAATTTAAAAGAATTCATTCAAAATGTCATATTTAAAGAGCTTTCACTTTTTCTTCTATAATTGAGGCTACTTCCCTGTAATCTCTATATTCAGACTTCCTGAACACGAGAAGTTCTGAGAAGCTGACCTCTACAGGAGGGCGCCGCGGCATATGTCCCCATGGAAGTACCCCATTTCTTAATATATTAAAAAGACCCTTAACTCTTACAGGAACTACGGGAACTTCCATGTCAAGTGCTATAACACCGATACCTGATTCAAATTTTTTTATACTACCATCAGTCGTAACCCTACCTTCAGGATAGATTAAAATATGCCAGCCTCTGTCAATTATCTTACCGGTATTTTCCATTACCTTTTTAAATCCATAGGTTCTGGACACGGGAGAAACATTAATAAACAAATTTACCAGAAGGTAAAATCCTGCCGCTTCTATTATCCTTCTATACCATGCACCCTCATGATAGAAAAAATGTTTAAAATGATATTCTATTGACATCAAAACAACGATCTTTCTCCGTATTTTAAATGGCAGGGAATAAAGAATAACGAAACTATCAAGAATACTTGTATGATTGGCAGCAAGCACAACCGGCCTCTTTAAATCTTTTACTTTATCTTTTCCTGCTATCCTTGGCCTGTAAATCATAAACATAAAAGGATATAAAATAAACTGGAAGATACTTCTTATAAACTGTACAGGCAGCCAGAAAGGGAAACTGTAGGAAGGCACTTTACGTATAGACTTTTTTGGAGGAGACTTAATCAAATTTTCAAGCTCACCAATTTTTGTATTCCTGCTGATATAAGAATCATTTACTTCTATATCGTATCTGTCTTCAATGATCGCCGATAGCTGAACGATATCGAGAGAGTCAAGTCCGAGGTCTTTCTCAAGCTCCGCATCTTCACTAATACTTTCTGGACTAACTTTCTTTAAAGCTTTTAATACTTCAATTACATGTCCGGAAGCTCCGTAATATTCCTTACCGGTTATTACTTCCCCTCTTTTTTTTTCTGTAATAGTTCTTTCTACCTCATCTCTTTTTATTTTTTTTGTGGCTGTTCTTGGAAAATCCTTTCCCGTCCATATACTGTAACTATTTATATGCTGGTATACATTTAATTTTTTATTTGCTTCATCTATTATATTCTGTGGCTCACCTTTAAAATCACCATCCAGTAATAATACAACATGGATTTTTAAGCTCTTACCATCTTTCAACCCCAGGACCGCACAATCTCTTACCGGAGTAAAAGCTTTCAGAACTGATTCGATATCCCCGGGGTAAATATTTATTCCATCCTCCCTCACAATAACAGAATCTTTCCTGCCTTTAAAAATCAGATTGCCTTCTGCATCCGCTTCAGCCAGGTCCCCGGTTTTGAACCACCCCTTCGAAAATGCTTTTTTTGTCAATAAAGAGTTCTTGAAATAGCCCGGTGTCACATTCTCTCCTTTTACATATATTTCACCATCCACCAGACGTATCCTGAGTCCTTTAAGAGCCTTACCGATTGACCCCGCACCTGTCGATGAAGGGTCTGCAATTGTTATCAGAGGAGCTGTTTCAGTCAATCCATAGCCCTGAAATATAGAATAAGCAATTGTTCTCCAGAACTTATCAAGGTTTTTGTCAAATGCAGCTCCTCCCACCAGTATAGCAACCAGTCTCCAGCCAATTCTCAGGTGAATATTTAGAAAAGCTATAAACCGGATAGGCCATTTAATTTTCTTAAGCCTGCTAAACTTTCTTTTAAAACTCTCGCTGTCAAGATTAAACTTTCTTGTTATATGTTCCTTAAGCAGTTCAAGAATTTTGGGAAGGGTCCCAAGAACCCATATTCTTTCTTCTTTTATTGCCCTCAGAATTTCAGCAGGATTAACACTCTCCAGAAAAACCACAGAGCTACCTATCATAAGAGGTATGAATATACCTATCATCTGTCCATACATATGGCTCAGGGGAACAACCGATAATATTTTTAAATTCCACATGTAACTAAAAAATTTCTTCCATTTATCCATTACAGGCTGGATATATTTAAGGTTGGATTCTATATTCCCATGGGTAATCATTACACCTTTTGGATTGGATGTGGTGCCCGAAGTAAAAATAATCTGGGCAAGGTCACTGGAGAAAATATTCAACCCTGCATCTTCTGCAGGCTGCATATCCAGAAGAATTTCTTCAATATCATTTATATCGATAAATCCGGCTCCGTAAGATTTTTTAATCCTGCTACTGCTGTTTTCGGATATTATTAATTTTGCTTTCGTAGTGGCAAGAACTTTTTCTTCAAATTCAGAACCTGAATTTAAATCAAGAGGCACCGCTACCACTCCTTCTATAAGACATCCGATAAAAGCAACTATCCAGCCGGGTTTATTCTGCCCCTTTATTATTACTTTCTGCCCCTTTTTAGTTCCGTATTGCCTTAGCAGAGTGGCAAATCTTTTTGAATATTCGTATACCTTTTCAAAATCCCAGCATATGGTACGGTATTGACCACGATAATAAAAGTATCTCTTTTTGGCCCCTATATACTTCTCTATATAGTCTACAAGGCCTGAGCTCATAGCGAGTTAACACCTTCTCTAAAATATCGTTTGAATTAGTAAATTACTGACCGGTTTAGAGTAATCATGTAACTTGTTTTTTTGAATTACATTTCCTGTGAATAATTATACAGCTATAAAAGGTTATTTCCTGTTTTATAATTATAAGGTAGCCGGAGCACTTTTATCAATATCGCTGAGAATAAATAGATACTGCACATACTGTCCAGCATTATATGCCTGATATGGTTAAAAAGAGATATAAGATTGAATTAGCATCAAAGCCCTGTCAGCCTTAATTATTCTCTGGCATTTTTCTTGAAAGCCTGAGTTCAATTAAAGTCCATGTAGCCCCTAGCATTTCAATAACTCCAAAAGCTATTACAACAGGCGGTGCTAAATGGAAAAGTGCGAGGGATGACAGAATTATGATAGCAGAAAACCTGGTATGCACGGTCCACCAGTAAAAACTCGTCATTTTACTTCCGGCAATGCCTGCTCTGATATAATAATACCCATAAAATACCAGCATCATTCCCAGCAGCCTTACCACTACACTTCCTGATATATCCAGTCCTATAATTCCGAGAATGACATCCGGGAATAGCAGCATAAACAGTCCTGTTATTATGATGTAAATCCCAAAAAAGAATACACTTTTTGACAATCTACTGATAGTGAACTCCCTTCTTAAATCTTACACTTTTTAAAATTACGGATTTTAACTTATATCCGGTGCCACCCTGCCTTTTACCCTTACCCTCACACCGTTAGAAGTATATTTCTTCTTTCTAAAGTAAGGTGATTTATTGAGCAGCCAGTAGCGGATAAAAGGCCTTAACATCCGGGTAAAATATCTTTTAGACCCCAGGTGGTTTTTAACATCATCCAGAAAATCGTCCAGTTTCTTATATTGATAATTTAAAAGTCTCTGGCTTTCTTCAGTATCCACCCAGTCGAGATAAAAAGGTTCAGTTGAAAATGCTTCCTTTGGCAACATCCCGATACCAAAAACCTCCAAAACTTTTCCTACGAAACTGCCCTGGTGCATCTGACAGGAAGAACCGCCTCCGATAAGAAAGGTTTTATTCCTGATATTTTCATCCACAGCTGCATTTGCCAGTGCTATACCGGCATCATGAGCATGTATCAATTCGATTCTATTACCGGGAGGAACACTAAAAAGAAGAGGGTCTATCTCGCATAGTGAAACTGTCAATACCGCTCCCAGTCTTAATATAACCCAGTCCAGACCGGATACCCTGACCAGCTGTTCGCAGGCAACTTTATGATGGGAATAATTGTCCGTAGGCATCACCGGGTCTGACAGAGTCCTCGGCGGGTTTATATGAGAGGTTTTTCCAAACACTGAAACAGAAGATGCAAAAACTATTTTAGGTTTCAATGGGGCCTCCCTCATTGAGTTCAAAAGGTTACGTGTCCCTTCTACATTAATCTCCCAGGCCCGGTTTGGCATCTCTTCGCTCAAAGGGGGTATAATAAATGCCAGGTGGATTACTGCATCCTGACCTGACACTGCTTCTTCCACATCTTTTTTTCTGGTTATATCTCCCCAGATTATTTCTATATCTTTTTTAAATCTATTATAAATTTTCACATTGGCAGGGGTCTTTAATTCTAATACTCTTACCCTGCAGCCTTTTCTTAATAATTCCTGAAGGGTAAACCTTCCCACACTACCAAAAGCACCTGTTAATAACACATTCAATTTAAAATTCCTCCATATTTTTTAATTTAGTTTATAGAACATTTATTATTATTTTCTTATCATCCCCTCCAGCAAAATCATGGGGCTCTCTTTTGCAACCTTATCCCAGTTTGTTCCATGGGGGTCGAGCATACCCTGCATTACAAAACCCACTGCAATTGCTATTATCATTCTACTTGCAGTATCAGGGCTTAATTTTCTTATTATTTTTTTCTCCATGCCCCCTTCTATCAAATTTTTAAACACTTCCAGATATTTATAAAAAGACCCTATGGTAATTTTACGCAGGTTCTCATCCCTTGAAGCCCTGACCCACAACTCAATAAAGATGGGCAGCTTGCTGCTGGCATCCTGAAAGATTGATTTTGCTTTTGCTATATTCATAAACAGCTCCATCATATTTGAGGATTCTTTTTTTGCAGAACTGATATATTCATCAATTTTTTTCAACCACTGATTAAGCATTTCCAGAAAAAGTTCCTGTTTACTTGAAAAATGGTGGTAGAATGCTCCCTTGCTCAATCCTGCAGTTTTACAGATTATATCAACCCCTGAAGCATCAAGGCCATATTTTGTAAAACATATCTCTGCAGCTTCAATAAGCTTATTCCTGGACTTCTTACCCTTTTCTTTTAAATTCATATTAGCTTATATACTCCTTTTAAAAAAATACCAACTGGTCGGTTTATATAATAAAATAAATATTAAATTCTGTCAATAAGTACTGTGTTCTTAGTTTCAGATATCAGCATGGACAGTAAAATAAATAAACTAAATTTTTATAAAAGAGATATAATAACTTAAAATAGGGTTATGATTATGATATACTTGCGTTCTAATCAACAAATAGTGCAGATTCAAAAAAATCTTTAACAAAACATATAAAATTAAACTAAGGAAAAGGTAGATTTTTAAAATGAGTTCCAGGCTACTTCATCCCGCAGAACAGATAGTTATGATAATGGAAAGAATATATGGTTACGGAATGACTACCACGTCAGGAGGGAATCTTTCAATACTTGATAACGAAAATAACATGTGGATAACTCCCGCTGGAGTTGATAAGGGTTCTCTAACAAACAAGGACATAGTATGCATAAAAAAAGATGGAACAATAATAGGCAATCATAAGCCTTCAAGCGAGTTTGAATTTCATAATCTTATATATAAAAAGAGACATGACATTAAAGCTATCCTACATGCTCATCCACCCGCATTAATTGCTTTTAGCATCTTAAGGAAAATACCTGATACAAATCTAATTCCCAACGTAAAGCTGATATGTGGTGAAGTGGGCATTGCCAGGTATGGATTACCCGGCAGTAGAGATCTTGGTGAAAAGATAGCAACTGTGTTTGGGAGAGGAATAAACACAGTAATTCTTGAAAACCATGGGATAGTGGTAGGAGCTTCAGAACTTTTTAAGGCTTTTATGGCTTTTGAAACTCTTGACTTCTGCGCCAGACTGGAAATTAACGCAAATAGGATAGGAAAACCTTTACCACTTCTGCAAAAAGACATAGAAAAATTAAAAAACAAACAACATTCCGACATGGAGGATTACGTCTCAGAAGAATATAGTTCCCTGGAAAGAGCTGCCAGAAAAGAAATGTGCTTTTTAATACAGAGAGCTTATAATCAGAAACTATTTACAAGCACCCAGGGCACTTTCTCCCGGAGATTAGATAATGAGTCCTTTATTATAACCCCCTATGGAGTTGATAGAAAATATATAGATACCAATGATATCGTTAAAATTAAAAGAGGATTAAAAGAAAAGGGTAAGATACCAAGCCGCTCTGTGTTACTTCACAAATATATCTATGAAAAACACATTCATGTAAATTCAATTATAATCTCACACCCCCCTAATATTATGGCCTTCGCAGTGACCGGTGAAAATTTTGATCCAAAAGTAGTACCCGAAAGTTATGTATTATTAAGAAAAATTCCCAAAATTCCTTTTGGCTCGTGCTTTATGCACCAAAAGATGGTCGCCAGCATTTTTAAAAAGAATATTCCTGCAGCAATAGTAAAAAACGATTGCATTGTAGTAACAGGTGATAGCCTTCTTAATGCTTTTGATATTCTGGAAGTAGCAGAATTCACCGCAAAAGCTATTATTGCCTCAAGGAGTATTGGAAAGATTATTAAAATAAGTGATGATAAAATAGCTAAACTGGAGAAAGCTTTTAAATTACAAACCTGATTATTATAATTCTAATCTAAGTAATATCTAAAATTTATCTTTATTTACTTCTCAGCTTCAATTTATCTTATGGTGATGCATAACAAACTTATCTACAAGAACCGGGTTAAACTGTATACCGGAACATCTCAGAAGTTCTTTCTTCGCATCTTCATCAGAAATCGCAGGTCTGTAATGTCTGCCAAAAGTCATAACATCATAGGCATCTACAATTGAAACAATTGAGGCATTAATTGGTATCTGCTCCCCTTTTAACCCCTGTGGATAACCCGAGCCATTCCACCATTCATGATGTGACAGGATATCATCCGCAATAGAAGCTATCTGAGGGGTCGATTCTGCAATTTTATATCCTATTTCAGGATGTCTTTTGATAATCTTCCATTCTTTCGAATTTAATTTTCCTTTTTTCAATAAAATCCTGTCAGGTATCCCCACTTTGCCAATATCGTGAAGAGCAGAAAGTAATTCAAGTTCATCAAGCTTATCCTGAGGTAAGTTTATTGCCCGCCCCAGCTCTATGGATAGTTTTCTTAAACGGTCTGCATGTTCTTTTGTCTCACGATTCTTCTCCCATAATATTCTTTCCAGTGACAGAATAATAGAATTATAAACACTTTTTCTCTGGAGTAACTTGCTTTTATACATATTATTTTCTGCTTCTTTTATTACATCCCTTAAATTCTGATTCTTATCATCTCTTGTTGAAGTACCTATTGAGATATTCAAAGGGATTTTCTGGTCAACTGTTTTTAAACAAATCTTCTTTATCCTATTTAAAATCACTTCCACATCTTTTTCTGTAGACCTCGGAAGAAGAATAAAAAATTCATCTTCTCCCCACCTGGCAATAATATCTTCTTCTCGAGAGCAGTACTTTAATATTTTAGCCATTCTCTTAATTAGCCTGTCACCTTCACTATAGCCAAAAGCATCATTTACCAGTTTGAGTCCATTAAGGTCGCAAATTATAAAATTAAGAGGGAAATCTCTACCTCTATAAATATTGACAAGCACCTTTTCGAAATAAGCCCTATTGTAAAGTTCCGTAAGCTTGTCATGGAAGCTAAGATACCTGATTCTCTTCTCTGCCTTTTTTCTCTCACTAATGTTATTGAAAATCTCTATCCTTAAATTCTTACCATTATGAAGCATGTATCTGCCCGTTGCTTTGAGGAATACTTTACTGCCTGTACTTTTAATTCCTATTACTTCATATGGATTTTTATCTTCGGAATTAATTTTATCCATAACTACATCTCTGAATTCAGGCGCAATAAAATCCATTAAATTTCTGCCTGTAGCATAAGAACTATCACATCCAAAAATCTCACTAAAAGCATCATTTACATCTATAATTTTTCCACTGTCATGAACAATAATTCCTTCCATTGAAGATTCAAAAAGATTAGAAAACTTCTCTTTAACCTCCCTGTATTCATCCTCAAGTTTCTTCCTTCCAGTAATATCTTTTATAATCAGCTTAAAGCCGATGATATTGCCATCGCTATTTTTTAAAGGCCCGAAATATACTTCCCCGAAAAGAACATCTCCATTTTTTTTGTGTTGCTTGATTTCAAATGAACCGACCTCTTTCCCGGCTAAAATATCCTTAAATATTTTAAGATATCTCGGGATATCACGGGTGCTGATATTAACGCGCTTTGTAAAATATTTACCTATTAATTCCGACCGTGAGTATCCTGAAAATTCAAGGGCATTATCATTGCACTCTGTTATTATTCCCCTGCCATCTATTATGATTATACCGATGGAATCGGTCTCAAGGAGGCTTTTATACTTCCCCTCATTTTCCTCTAACAACTTTTTGTAGTTAGTTAGCTGCCCTCCGTATTTCTTGAGGGCAATAATTTTCTGGTTCATTTCAACCAGTTTATTTATAAGCTGCTCTTTTGTAATCCTTCCAATATCCATTTCCAGGCATAACTATTAAATTTTTTATAATCAATCTAAATCCAATATATTATTAAAAAAAATCAGAAGTTAAATATCACCTCTGACTTTCCTAAAGCATTATTCTCATATGATAAACCAAAGTTATTTTTTTTAAAAAATTATAAACCCTCATTTCAAAAAATCTAATCTACCAACAACAAAGAATCAGCTAAAAACTATCCAGACACAAAATTATCAATCATCGTTTCCGTCTTCCAGCAGCTCTATTTTATTATCTCTTTTTGATATCAGATTTTCTGTCATTCCTCCATTATCTTTCGGAAATGTTTTCTCTTTATTATTATAACCCTCCCCTTCGTCATCTTCTATCGTATCAATATCATTATCTATACCTAAATCATCGTTAAAATCATTTTCCATAATTCCTTCGCTTATCTGTAAATCTTCCTCGTCTATTTTCTTTAAAAATAAATTAAACTCTTCCGATATTATTTTTCTTATTCTACTCTTAAACTCATCGTACTTGCACTGAAGATAATTAATATCCTCTTCAAGTTCCTGCTTTTTCCTTAACAATCCCCTGTATGACTTTGCTAACTCTATAATATTATCTTCAAGCCCTTCTTTTACCATATATCCTGTCTGGTTTATACCTTTTCCCTGCGCACTATCTGCCACTTCTGATTGCACCTCTGTCCCGGCCTTCACTTTCGGAGCATTCTCATCTTCAACATCATTTTTTCCCAGACTGTCAAGAAATCTCTCTATATCTTCTTCTTTTATTTGTATTGATTGTTCTATTTTGACCGCAGGCAACTTCTTTAGAGTAATCATATTCATTATTTCCTGCTCACTTACGCCGAGCATTTCCGTTACCTCTTCAAGAGTATAAAACCTGCTGCTTCTATTAATATTCATTTATGCTCCTGCCTTAATATCCAGATGTGCTATTAATTCCAATAATATTTTAAATTATTATAACATAATTAATTAACTAAAATAATCATACTTTTTATTTAGTTTTAATTTTATGAATAACCCGCCTTCTTTAAGGTAAACTTTAATTTTTTAACCCCCAAACACTAATTTCACACATTATAAGCAGGGTTAAAACATTGGCTATAGCTGCAATAAACAAGTTATAACCTCTATTATTTTTAATTAAAGATTGTACCCGTGTTAAGGATAGCTGTAATTGACCTATAGATTGCTAAAACTGTAGACAAATTTTAGATAAACAAATAAAATAAAAAAATCTTAATAAACAATAAAATTTACAGATAATCGATAGATTTATTGCAATATTATCAATAGAAATACTTTAAAAAAATGGACTCTCAGTTAATAAAACCTCTATTGCTTACTTCTCTGGCAGGGCTTTCCACTACCATAGGAAGCTTAATAGGCCTTATGTTTAAAAAAGAAAATCCCAGATTTATGAGCTCAGCTCTTGGTTTTACAGCAGGGGTCATGGTGGGAATTTCATTCTTTGAACTTCTTCCCGCAGGATTTGACGAACTGGGATTTATTAAAGCAAGTATAGCTTTTTTTGTTGGCTTTATTACTATATTCCTTATAGATTTTCTTATCCCTCACGAATATATAGGCCAGAAAGAGAAAATGGATGGCAAGATTGACCCCAAACTGTTGAGAACCGGCCTGTTTGTTGCCATGGGTATAGCAATACATAATTTCCCAGAAGGTATGGCCACATTTTATAGTTCAATGGTAGATATAAAATTAGGAATTGCCATAGCAATTGCTATTGCTATTCATAATATACCCGAAGGTATTGCGGTATCTGCACCGGTTTATAAGGCAACAGGAAGTAAGAAAAAAGCTTTTTTGTGGTCATTTTTATCAGGAGTAGTAGAGCCAATTGGTGCACTCATTACAGCCCTTATACTCTATCCTTTCCTGAACCCTGTAATACTTGGATATCTCCTTTCCGGAATTGCAGGATTAATGGTTTTTATATCTATTGATGAACTGCTTCCGGTTTCAAAATCATACGGATACCTTCATCTTCCCATGGTAAGCTTTACAGGCGGAATGATAGTAATGGTTTTAAGCCTAATACTTTTAAAATAAAAAAATCTTAAACTAGTGTTTTAGTTGCTAAGTACTTTTCATGAAAAATATAACCCGTAAATACTCCGCTTGACAGGCCCACTAAAATTGATAAGATTTATAAATAGTTCAACGTAAACATTTAATATCACACCAAATATGTTATAAAAAAATGGAAAAAATGACGGATAAAAACTCAAATAAGATTATTTATTTTGCAATTATCGTAGGAATATGCCTGATAATCAGCGCTTCAATTGGTTCTTTTACTTTTTATAAAGTAAGGACACCAGAGGATACTATTGCAGTAACCGGGTCTGTAAGAGAAAGAGTTACCTCCGATATTGCTATATGGACCTCCGAATTTACCAGAACCGTACCTGCCGAAAACTTAAAAGAAGGATATCAGATGATTCAGAATGACCAGGAACTGGTTCTGGAATTTTTTGAAGAAAACGGATTCAGCGAAAATGACCTGACGATTACTCCTGTATTTATGGAACAGTTATATATGTATGACCCTAACGCTCCAAAAGAAAACATGTTAAATCAAAAGGTTACAATTCAATCAAGCGATGTAGATAAAATCACCAATATGGCTAAAAGTACCCAGGAACTTATAAATAAAGGTGTAATATTCTCCACAAGGTCCCTTGAGTACTATTACTCAAAATTACCCGAGCTAAGAATAGAATTGATACCCGATGCAATAAATGATGCTAAAATGAGAGCTCAGAAGATTGCCGAAGGCAGCGACAAAACTATAGGTGCAATAAAGTCTGCAAATCTTGGAGTGGTTCAGGTTCTCCCCGTCAACTCCACCGAGGTTTCAGACTGGGGGACTTATGATACTTCTACTATTGAAAAGGAAGTAATGATTCCGGTCACAGTAACTTTCACCCTGAAATAAGCATATAAGAGAATTATATATAAAATAAAAGAATAAATTATTAAATCAAATCATATTTAACTGCAGGGCAGACAGAAACTCCCCATATCCCGGGCCCTGTGTGAGCACTCATTACTGTGGTAACTTCAGTTAGTATTAATTCATCTATTTCAATCTTGCTGTCGCTTCTTATTATCTTCTCCAGCTCTATAGCTGTATTTATATCCTCGCCGTAAAATATTCCGATTTTTTTCCCATTAACCGGATATATAATTTTTTTAACCTGCCAGTAAAGTTCGATAAGTGAATTTCTTTTATTTCTTACAAATTTAATTAAGCCAACCTTTCCGTCATTTTTGATATTAACGATAGTCTTAAATCTTATGGACATTGACAAAAATTTTCCCAGGAAAGGCGCCCTTCCCCCCATAAATAAATATTTAAAATCTTCAAATACTGCAAAGACACCGACGTATTTAATAAGATAATCAATAATCTTATCTATCTTTTTTTCGCTATCTCCCCTTTTTATGGCTCTAGCAGCTTCCAGAGCAATAAACCCCATTCCGATAGAAGCAGTTTTTGAATCAATAATCCTGATGTCTGCTTCAGGAAAAAATTTCCTTGCCTGGTTTGCAGCATTAACTGTAGAAGATAGTTTTGAACTGAGATGGATTGAATAAATCAAATTCTTCTTTTTATTCCTGACTAAATCATTATAAACTTCCACGAATTCACCTACGGAAGGTGTGGATGTATGTACTCTCACGCCTTCTCTCAATTTATCAAACACAATTTTACTATTTATCTCCTCTCCATCTTTATATAACTTACCCTCAAAACCCACACTAATGGGTATAACGGTTATATCATTTTCCCTTGATAATTCTTCGGGGATATCAGCGGTTGAATCTGTAACTATGGCTATATTATTCATAAATAATTGTATCGAGTCTTAAAAATTAAATCTAATTTTACAATAAAGTTCTAAAAAAAATAACATAAATATTAAAATCTAAAATTTCCTATAGCTAAAATTATGTTATAAATCTATAATACAAGTTTAATATCCCGATTTAATTGTGAAGAGCATGTCTTACATTATATATAATAAAAAGATATGTTCACAACTTATTACAATAAGATTTCTTATGATGGAAACAAAACATTCTTATAATTACCGCAAAGAGAAAACCAGACGCATAATCGCCGTGTCAAGCCAGAAAGGTGGTGTTGGCAAAAGCACAACTGCAGTAAATATAGCTACATATATGGGGGGATTCGGCTTTAGAACACTTCTTGTTGACATGGATCCCCAGAGTAATTCTACAACTGGACTGGGTTTTGATTACAGAAAATTAAAAAATTCCGTCTATAATATTCTGGTTAATGGAGATAACCCTGATAATGTAATAATTGAAACTCCATATAATAATTTAGCATTGCTTCCTTCCAGCCAGCATCTTTCAAATGCAGAAATTAAACTTTCTGTATCAAGCTTAAGAGAGTTCAGGCTAAAAAACGCTTTTAAAAATTTACGGGATGACTTTGATTTTATCATTATAGACTGCTCGCCTTCTTTAGGAATACTCACTACCAATGCTCTTATCTCGGCAAGTGAGGTTATAATACCGATTCAATGTGAATTTTATGCCTTTGATGGAGTCAAACATCTTGTTCAAACCATAAACAATATTAAATCAAAATTTAATGAATCTCTTGAAATAACAGGTATAGTGTTTACTATGTACCTAAATACA
>Ga0307431_1000171_pt1 | contig 51661 bp, 65 predicted proteins | sample SalMarWE160170MG_FD_202155 | JGI IMG/M metagenome (GOLD analysis project Ga0307431, IMG submission 202155) | Salt marsh sediment microbial communities from the Plum Island Ecosystem LTER, Massachusetts, United States - WE1603-170 | ecosystem: Environmental > Aquatic > Marine > Intertidal zone >...
GTGGTCTGAAAAAATTAAAATAAATTTCCCAGTAGAAATTTTCCCCTATACTGAGAAAGAAATTAACAATCCAATTATTAAGGAAGCAATGAAGAAGGGGATTATCTTATTTGAGCGGTAAACTTCCTTTTCTGCTTGCCCTGTGAAGCCTTGCTTCACTGTGGTCATTCCCATGAAAATGGGAATCTATCTTTTTCTGCTTGCCCTGTTAAATCCAATTTTATATTTATACAGGGTCATTGCGAAGAATAAAACGACCGAAGCAATCTTATTTTCAACCGTAGGATAAGCGTCTCGCCTGTCCCCTTTTTGTACCTTATTGCTAAATTAATTTATTAGCAAATTAACCAAAAAACTGATAAAATAACAGTAAATGAATAATATATCTATTTTTGTAAAGCGAAACAATAAAATGTTAAATACAAAATGATACAGAGAACCGTTGTCTCCTGTGTTCATAATCAAGAAAGGAGGATAGACAAAATGCAAACAGCAAAAAAAGAGGTTAGTAAGCTTCTTGAAAGATTGCCAGATGATTGCGCATTAGAGGATATTCAATATCATCTTTACGTTCTTCAAAAGATCGAGCGTGGTTTAAAGGATGCAGACGAAGGGCGTGTTTACACCCAGAAAGAAGTTGAGAGGATGATGGCAAAATGGCTCGAAAAGTAAATTGGGCTTATGAAGCTACTACTGATCTTGAAGCACTTGCTGAATATATTGCTCGAGATTCCGCTTTTTATGCGTCAGCATTTGTTCGGGAAATCCGAGATGCAAGCCGTTCACTCAATGAGTTTTCTGAAAGAGGACGTATTGTTCCTGAGCTTGGCAATCCGAATATTCGTGAACTTTTTATAAGAGAATATCACCTTATTTATAGTATTGAAGAATCGCGAGTTGTTATAATAGGCCTTATCCATGGCAAAAGAGATTTGAAAAGGCTATGGAAAAGAGAAAAAAGAAAGATTAAATAATATTTTAAAATGTATTGCTACTGGTTTTACCCCGGAAGAGACCATTCAGAGGATGAAACCATTCCCGAACCTTTTACTAAGGCTGTATCTATTGGAATAGCAGTGAATCAGCCAATCAGGGACGCTTTGCTAAATCAAAATTGACAGGCTCTGCGGAAGTAGAGGTAAAGGTAATTATCCATGAAGTCTTCGTATTTTATATCCTGAGTATACTACTCTATTCTGGATATAGCATCAATCATTAAGAGATAAATATCCTGATATTTCTTGGAAAAAAATGTCTGGGATGAGAAATAAATTGATACATGAGTATTTTGGAATTGACATGGAAATACTGTGGAAGGTGGCAAAGGATGAAGTACCACCGTTTAAGCCATTAATTAAGAATATCTTAAAAAGCTTAGGTGGGTAGATAGAAACAACATTCAAGGGGTGGGATTTAAGATTAAAAAAACATATTAGTTTAGTTATCGGGATATAAAAAAATGTTGGCTACTTTTTATTTTTAATCGGGAATTGAGTGAATTCGCAACTCGTAACTTATATCTTGTATTTTAATCGGTCAATCGGTAAATTAATTTAACTGAACCTTTAGAATTTATTGATATGAAAGTCTTTGGTGGAAATATAATTGACCAAAGAGAAGATGCCTTAGAATTTGTTAAGGAACATATTCAACTACACGCAGAAATTAAAGGAACCGAAAGGATAGAGAGATGGGAGTATCCTATTGAAGCTATAAGAGAGGCGGTTACTAATGCCCTCTGTCACCGAAATTATAAAATTTCCAGTAATGTTCAGATTAGAGTTTTTGATGATAGAATCGAAATTTAGGGCTGTGGTTCTCTTCCAGAGCCATTAAGAATAGAAGATTTGAAGAAAAAGCATGATTCGGTTTTGAGAAATCCACTAATTGGAAGATGTTTCTTTTTAATTAAATATATCGAATAATGGGGAACGGGAACCAACAGGATGATTAAAAAATGTCTAAGTTCTGGTTTACCTTTCCAGAAATATCCAATGAAACAGCAAGGTTTGTTTTAAATATAATGGTTAAAAAGAGGTTGTTGAATAAAAGAGGTGAATATCCCAAATTTATCCCAAATTTATCCCAGATTATTATAAATATTCCTATTTTCTATGAGAACCGCAACTAGAGAATTAGAGGAATTATATAAAAAAAAACTTATTGAAAAAATATTATAAAAAGAGTAGGTAAAGGAAAAGATATATATTATACATTTGTGACCGAATAGTGACCGAATGATAACTTATATTTAAAGAAGTTACCGATAATAATATATCTCCTGGACAAGCAAATAAAGATTAAAACGATCTACTTGAGAAAAGACTAATCAGAAAACAGGGAAGAGGAAGAGCTATATCTTATGTTTTGAAATAAATGCACGATTTTTATTTCTTGCATTTCTCACTCAAATGTAATATAATATTTCTAAGTTCACATCTTGAACATAATGATATTATTTCTTTATAGATTTAAAGGAAAATAATGATTAAAAATGTTTTAGAAAAAGTTTTATCTGGTCTAAATGATAAAAATATAAAATTTAATGATTTAAGAAGACTTATTTTAGATTTGGGTTTTAGTGAAAGAATTAAAGGAAGTCACCATATATATTTTAAAACAGGAATTATAGAGATTATAAATCTACAGTCTTTAAAGGATAGAAAGGCTAAGGCATATCAGGTTAAACAAGTAAGAAATATAATTTTAAAATATGAACTCCATAAGGAGGAGAAAAATGTATAAATATGAAGTAATAGTTTGGTGGAGCGAAAAAGATCAGGCATATATAGGTGAAGTCCCGGAATTGCCAGGGTGTATGAGCGACGGAAAAACCTATGAAGAAGCTTTAAAAAATATTCAAGTAATTATTTCTGAATGGATAGAAACTGCAAAAAAAATAGAAAGAGAAGTTCCTAAGCCTAAAGGAAAACTTATGTATGCTTAATTTAAAGCTTGCACCTTGCAACCTTTTATTTTATCTTATCTTTAGTATTTAATACTAACGACTAATACATCTTGCATCTTGCACCTTGCAACTTTTATTAGACCTTGATGATACTTGCTGCGCATTATCAGCTTTGTTTATAAGTGTGGTGCACTTTTGGAGTAAAATATGGGGTACTTTTCGCTTGAAATTTCCATAATGGAAGATGTATAATCATTGTAGATACATTCTATAGTTCATTTTTGAAAGGAAAGTGCTTATATGCAAACTAAGATTAAAAAATGGGGCAACAGCCTGGCATTACGAATTCCCAAATTATTTGCATTGGATGCAAACCTGAAGCTAAATAAAATGGTTGATTTATCTATCGATAAGGATAGTATCATTATTAGGCCAATTGGCGAAAAAGGATATTCGCTCGAAAAACTTTTAAAAGGCGTCTCTAAAAACAATCTTCACGGAGAATTTGATAGCGGAGCAGCGGTTGGAAAAGAAATCTGGTGATGGCGAACAATTTTATTCCACACAAAAACATTACCTCTTTTGCTCGAGTGAGGGCAGCCAATGGCGGGAAATGTATTCTCTTATCGTATGCAAAATAGCACATAAAGGTTTAATTATAAGCCTCCTAATATTTATGTTAGGAGGCTTTTGTATGTGTGCTCAGCATTTACGATAGTTAGCCGGTGTCCGTCCGCTATGCAGGTAGATGAACTTCTGCCCTACCTTAAGCAACATAGTTAAGCCATCAGGCAGTCGATAGTGGAGGAGATATATCATCTCAGCCCCGTAAGGAACTTATAGATGCGAGGACATAGATTCTGCCGTTTTGCTGATGATAGTGCTCCACCTGGAAAGTTTCAACAAATATCAAAAAAATGGAGGGTATTTGATGCTTAATTCTCTAGCAGAAAAAATTATAGATATTAGCAAAGGCAAAATCCTTATAAACTTTCAATCATATGAGAGAATTCCTGGAAGAGTAAAGGTTGCTAAATTTCCTATTATCTTATTTATAGATTCAGATTGTGAAGTGGATCGCAATATATTTAATGAGCATCTAAAATGCCCTTCTTACAACCATTTCAATGGGCAAAGTGGAAGGATTATGTTTCTTGGGGGCCTTGCGCAGATATTTCTTTTAGGAAAAATATATTAGAAAAGGTTGATGGATTTGCATCAATGTTACTATTTTATTTGACACCCTCCTCTTTTTATAATATAATATCTTCAAGTTCATATCCTGAACATATAATCTATCCTCCCCCTTGAGGGGGGAGGATTAAGGTGGGGGTGAGGCTTTTTCTGCCTGCCCTGTAAAGCCTTGCTTTACCGGGGTCATTACGAGGGAGTGAAACGACCGAAGTAATCTCATCTTGCATCTTGTAATTTACACCTTTTTTGTCTTTATTGTATAAAATTCACATGTTCTAAAAACATAGATAATATAAGGGTTTCAGAGTTCTCTCAAAAATATAGAAAATATTCATCACGCAAATAATAGCAAAAACAAGTAAAAAAGTACCAAATATAGCTTTTTTAGCTCTTGAAAGGGTTGGTATATAAGGCTCTTAGAAGAAACCTACGTATAAGGCGTATAACGCATTTTTTTGAGGTCCTTAAGGTAAAACCCTATCTTTTCCCAAATAAACGCCGTGAGGAGCGTTATATTAGATATAGCTCAAAAGGCTTATATTATAAGGGTTTCCGAGAGCTCAAAAATAAAATAACTAACAGATTATTATATAATGGAACAGAGAACCGTCCCCTGTTCCACGAAAGAATAAGCTTAGGGAAAAGATAATTAAACTAAAAGTTTCTGTTTTACCCGACTCTGTAGTGTAGTAAATGTTTTAAGGAGAATGAAAAACCATGAATAATCAACTTCGAGAAGAGATGAAATGAACAACTTGCTAAATTTGATACATAATGGAGAAAATGAAAGCGTAGAGTTTAAGGGATCTCTACGACTTAAAGAAGAAATCTGTCAGACAGTTTCTGCATTTTCCAATGCGAGTGGCGGCTCTGCTTATAAGAGAGTTGGTAAGACAAATCAAAGGATTTTTTCCAGTGAAATAAGAAAGTTAGCAAAAGAGAGTGGTGAGAGAATTTATTGGGATGAATTGGTTTGTGAGGATGCAAAACTTGAGGATATTGATGAAGAAAAGGTTAAATGGTTCTTAAAAGAGGCAAGAAAACAAAGAGGGTTAAACCTTTCTGAAGATGTTTTCATCGAAGAGGCATTAATGAAACTCAAACTATTAAAAAATGGAAAACTAACAAATACGGCGCTTTTACTGTTCTTCAAGGAACCAATGGTTTTACAATCAGAGGTAAAATGTATAAGATTTTCTGGAAATGAGGCTATTAAACCATATATTGATTTCCAAACGATAGAAGGAACTGTTTTTGATTTGATTGATAAAGCCGAGGACTTTGTGTTAAGGAATATAAGGAGATCTATACGGTGCTTCGCAATCCTCTCTTATTCAAACAGCTCTTCTGGGCAAAATATGTAGAAGACGTTGGCGGTGGGACTTTAGATATGATAAAGCAATGTAGAGAATGGGGGATTCCTGAACCTGTGTTTGAACATATTACGGGAGCATTTGTTGTTACTTTTAGATTACCTCCAGCCTTAGAAGATTTAGAAAGATTGGGACTTAATGAAAGGCAGATAAAAGCGATGGATAATGTCATTAAGAAAGGCTTTATTAGTAACAAGGAGTATACTTCTTTAAATAACATTTCAAGGAAGACGGCTACAATAGATCTGACACAACTTGTTACAAAAGGTTTATTGATTAGAGTCGGAGAAGGGAAGCGAGGGATACATTATATCCTGCCAAAATACGCAAAAAATTACGCAAAAAATTACGCAAAACTAAGATGGGTCTTTTTGACAGGATACATTTCATTAATCCCTGAGTCGGGGAATATCAATCTTGAGTCGTTAGAATTAAACGAACGGCAAAAGAAAGCAATAGAATATCTTAAAATTCACAAAAATATTACAAGAAAAATATATATAGAAATTAATAATATATCTCCCAGGCAAGCAAATAAGGATTTAAACGATCTACTTGAGAAAAAGCTAATCAGAAAACAAGGAAGAGAAAGAGCTATATCTTATGCTTTGAAATAAATGCACGATTTTTATAATTTAAAATGAATATCCCAAATTTATCCCAAATTATTATAAATATTCCTCTTTATAATAGGACCATAAATATTAATTATTTTTGATCAAACGATTGTTTTTTAATTTTATTTTTATCTTGATTGTCCGACCGGAAGACTGTATTTGTATTTATTCTCAACTGGCCGACTGGCTGACCAGGTGACTGGTAGACTGAACAATCTTGCATTTTGCATTTATTCTTAGTATTTTCTTTGACTGGCAGACCGGTAGACTGGTCAAGCAAAATTTGACATCCCAATTCTTTTACAGTATAATTTTCTTAAGTTCACATCCTGAACATTAACTAAATAACCAATAACCTGATTTTGTATTTTGTTTCTTAACTTGCAACTCGCAACTTGCAACTTGTAACCTGTTTTTTTATCTTGCAACTTGATGTTACCATATCCCGCTTAAATAAGGAGAATAAGAGGTGAGCGATACGAATATCGTTGAAATAAAGAAAATCTTAGAGAAAAATAATAACTACCTTAGACAGACTTTTCATGTTATGGAAATAGGAATATTTGGTTCTTTTGTTAAAGGAGAAGAAAAAGTCCACAATGATAGTGATATTGATATCCTGATTACCTTTGGAAAAGGATACAAAGACTTCTTTAATTATATGAGATTGAAATATTATCTGGAAAACCTCCTAGGTCGAGAAGTTGACTTAGTAATTAAAGAAGCTGTAAAGCCAAGATTAAAAGAAAAGATCTTTAGAGAGGTAGAATATGTCTAAAGAAAAAAGAGACTATATTCTTCAAACCCCTTCTTTTAAGAAGCATATATTAAAAGTTTTAAAATCTGAACAATATTGATAATATTATATTTGTCTTTTTTATTATTGTACCTTTCTTTGTATTTTATCTCTTAACTCGCAACTTGCAACTTGCACCTTGCATTTCTTTAATCTTGTATTTTTTATTAACTGTAAACTAAAAACTGAAAACTAAAAACCGGTCAACCGAAGGGAGTATTTCTCTTACCTTGCAACTTGCAACTTGTAACTTGAAACCGAACGACCGAAGGAAATATTTCTCTTTTGAATTTACTATAAACTATAAACTAATAACTGGACGACTGAAAGGAGTCCCAATGTCCGACTACAAAAAACTAAAAGTCTGGGAAGATGCCCATAAATTTACTGTAGACATTTACAATATTACTCAGAAATTTCCCAGCAACGAACAATATGGACTGACTTCCCAAATTAGAAGATCAGCATCATCTATTCCTACTAACATTGTCGAAGGCTGTGGACAATTGGACAATGGTAATCTAATCAGATTTTTAGGCATAGCCAAAGGCTCCGCCTTCGAAACAGAATATCAACTCCTTCTTGCTAAGGATCTAAACTACATCACCAACGAAGAATATAAACTTTTATTGGCAAAAATCCAATCTATTATTCGCAGGTTAACTAATCTTATTAAATCTCTAAAAAACCATAAACTAAAAACCATAAACCAAAAACAGGTTTTAAACCCGAAACCTTTATTAACTAAAAACCATAAACCAAAAACAGGTTTTAAACCCGAAACCGCGAGGTATTAACAATGCCCACTAAAAAACATCTCGACACTCTATTACAATTGAAGGCTGACCCCTCCCAATCCCAACGTTCTTTATCTCACCGTCTAAACATCTCCCTAGGCCTAACTAACTCTATCCTGCAAAACTTGATTCATCGGGGTTGGATAAAAGCCCAAAAAATGACCGGTCGTAAAATTCTCTATCTTATTACCCCCGAAGGCATGGCAAATGTCAGCCGCTTGATGTATACACGTTTCCAGGAAACCCTCCATTATTATCATTACACCAAAGATCTACTTACTGCTTATTTAATGAAACTCTACCAAAAAGGAGAAAAGACGATAAATATTTATGGCACAGGCCATCTTGCTGAGATTACTTACTACGCCGGAATAAGTACTCCTTTAAAACTAAATGCTATTATAACCGATGATCCATCTAAAGAAAAATTCTTAGGCCAGCAGACCATTTCTATTACAAATTTTCTAACTCAATACTCTAACCATAATAATCTCTCCAGTAAAAAAATAATCATACTTTCTACCAACAACCCGAAAGAATTAACCAAAGAAATAAGAAAATATAAAAATATTCAAAAAAATATTAAAATAATTAACATAGAAAATATCCTAAAAAATAATCAGTAATTGATCAATTCTATAAAAAGAATTCTAAAAGGAGCACATAAAATGGCGAAAATATTAGTTACCGGTGCAGGTGGTTTTATAGGTTCTCACCTCACTGAATATCTAGTGGAAAAAGGACATAAAGTCAAAGCATTCGTCCGCTATAATTCCCGCAATTATTGGGGATGGCTGGAGAAATCGAAATATATTGATGATATCGAAATATATTCAGGTGATATTCGGGATTATGATTCTGTCTACGAAAGTATGAAAGGGATAGATTATGTGTTTCACTTAGCAGCCCTTATAGGTATTCCTTATTCTTATTATTCGCCTTTAGCCTATATAAAAACAAATATTGAAGGAACTTACAATATTTTACAAGCTGCACGTGAACTTGAAACAAAAAGAATAATTCATACTTCCACCAGTGAAGTATACGGAACTGCTCAACATATTCCTATTAACGAGAATCATCCTATTAATCCTCAATCTCCTTATGCAGCTACAAAAGCAAGTGCTGATTATTTAGCTAAAACATTTTATTTATCTTTTAATTTACCAGTTACTATTGTGAGGCCTTTTAATACTTTTGGTCCAAGGCAGTCAGCCCGCGCCGTAATTCCTACCATTGTTTCTCAAGCCTTAAATGGTAAAAAAGATATAAAATTAGGTAATTTAAATTCAAGTAGAGACTTTAATTATGTTTTGAATGCAGTAGAGGGGATGTATAAATTAGGCTTACATCAAAATACTTTAGGTGAGGTTATTAATATAGGCTCCACTACAGATATTTCTATTCGTGATCTGGCTACCCTTATAAGCAAATTAACTAAAGTTGATTTAAAAGTTAAAGTAGATAGTAAACGCATTAGACCTGAAAAAAGTGAAGTTCAAAGATTAGTATGTGATTATTCTAAGGCACAAAATCTTACCGGGTGGAAACCACACTATACATTGGAGGAAGGTTTAGAGAAAACTATAGATTGGTTTAGAGAAAATTTAAATATATATAAAGAAGGAATTTACAATGTCTAAAGTATTTCTCGATGATCCTAATTTAGGTGATTTAGAAAAAAAATATCTCACCAAAGCAATTGATACTAATTTTGTTTCTATTGTAGGTCCTTTTGTCCCTGAATTTGAAGAAAAATTTGCCCAATATATAGGAGCAGAAAGAGCTGTATCGACCCAAAGTGGTACTGCTGCCCTTCATATGGCACTTTATCAATTAGGAATCGGAGAAGGGGATGAGGTAATTGTACCCGCTCTCACCTTTATTGCAACTATAAATCCTATTTTATTCGTTCGAGCTAAACCGGTAATTGTAGATGTGGATCCTATTACCTGGAATATTGACCCACAGGAAATTAGAAAAGCTATTACTAAAAAGACCAAAGCAATAATCCCGGTACATTTATATGGAAGTGTCTGCAATATCGAGGAAATAATAGAAATTGCCCAAGAAAACAACTTATTTGTAATCGAGGATGCTACTGAAAGTTTAGGGGCGACTTATAAAAACAGACAAACTGGTACCTTTGGAAATTTTGGTTGTTTTAGTTTTAATGGGAATAAATTAATTACTACCGGTGGCGGGGGTATGATAGTAAGCAATAATCAAAAACAAGCTGAACATATTAAATTTTTAGTAAACCAAGCAAGAGATGCCTCTAAAGGATATTATCATCCTGAAATAGGATTTAATTATAGAATGACCAATATTGAAGCATCTTTAGGTTTGGCACAATTAGAAAGGATTGATAAATTTTTAGAGAAGAAAAGAAAATTCAGAAGGATATATCAAGAAGAATTTAATGATTTACCTTATATTAAATTTCAAGAAGAATCTGATAATGCCTCTGGCAGTTGGTGGCTTACCTGTATTAAAATTGATGAAAATAATATAGATATAGATAATTTGATGTTAAAATTAAAAGAAAAAGGAATTCCGACAAGAAGGATTTTTATGCCAGCAAATGAAATGCCCTATTTAAAGAAATTTTCAAAACCTTGTCCGAATTCCTATGAGATTTATAATCAGGGCATATGTCTGCCTAGTTCAACTTTAAATGAGGAAGAGGATATAAGGAAGGCAGCTTTAATAATTAAAAGGGTATTAAGATAGGATAAACATTTATTTAGTCTTTTTATAGGAGGGTGCTATGTTGAATGTACTTTTGACAAAACCTTTTAATAAGAGAAAACATGATTTAATAAAAAAGCTTGGAGTAAATCTAACTATTATAGATGAAAAAGAAATTACAAATCAAATGGATTTTTCAAACATAGAAGTACTAATATGCCTAAACCCTTTTTTGAAAATCCAGATAAAAAAAATGTCAAAATTGAAATGGATTCAATTAGTAAGTACTGGAATAAACCAGCTTACAAGAGAGATCAAATCAAGACCAGAAATTATAATTACAAACATGAAAGGTGTTTGTAGTATACCTATTGCAGAATGGGTAGTAGGAAAGATACTAGATATTTCAAAGTGTGCGAGATTTTTTTTTGAGAAGCAAAATGAAAAAAAATGGGAATTTAATCGCAACATAATAGAACTTAGTAACAAACACACTTTGTTAGTAGGTACTGGTTCGGTAGCAATTGAGATTTCCAAACGTTTAAAGCCTTTTGTTAAAAATATTATCGGTATTAATACAGATGGGCACTTAGTTAAAGGATTTGACGAGTGTTACTCAATGTCCTACATAATGAATATTCTACCAATTTCAGATATAGTAGTGATTACTTTACCTTTGACAAAAAAAACACAACATTTATTTAACTATAATTTGATGGAAAAAATTAAAGACAATTCAATATTAATTAATATCTCAAGAGGTGGGATAATTAATGAAAATGACTTAATAGAACTTCTAAATGAAAAAAAATTCCTAGGAGTTGCGCTTGATGTATTCGAAAATGAACCCTTAGAAGTTCACAACCAATTATGGAATTTTAATAAATTGATAATAACACCTAAAAACTCTTGGTTTTCCGATCGGGTACATGAACGGCGATTTAATGTTGTCTATCAAAATTTAATTAATTATCTAAATAAAAGAAAACTCGAAAATATAGTTAGCACAATTAAAGGATATTGAAATTTAAAAATGAGGTAAGCATATGATTTTCGAAAAAGAAATAACAGATTCGTTAACTCTGAAATTTGCTGAAGTTGCTAGATGTCTTAATAGAGAAGGAGTAAAAATTATATCCTTGGGGCTAGGAGAACCAGATTTTCCGACACCTAATCACATTATTGAAGCTACATATCAGGCTATGCTATCCGGATTTACTAGATATTCAAATCCCATGGGATTACTTGAATTGAGAAAAAAAATTGCTGATTCCCTTATATTCAGTAACAACATTCAAGTTAAGCCAGATAATATAATAATAACTCCAGGAGCAAAGCAAGCTATTCTTTTTGCTTTAATGAGTATTCTCAAACCTGGTGATGAAATAATTAATATTACGCCTTCATATGTAAGTTACAATCCTTGTATTAAAATAGCTGAGCCCAAATCTTATATTATTGAAATACCTTTAAACAAGAAAGATTTAAGATTGCCAATAGAGAAGATTAAAAAAGTAATAACACCAAAAACGAAAGCCATACTTCTAAATTCTCCGAACAACCCAACAGGAAAAATATTTTCTTATAAAGAAGTAGAAACCGTAGTAAATATAGCTAAAAAATGTAATATTTTTGTAATTTCTGATGAGATATACAGTCTTTTCAATTATTCAGGTGAGAAAACAATTAGCCCAGCTTCATTCCCAGGAATGGAAGACTTGGTTATAACAATTAATGGATTTAGCAAATCCTATTCCATGACTGGTTGGAGAATTGGTTATGCTGTTTTTCCAGATAAACTTCGAGAAAAGTTTTTCAAGCTACAGCAGCATATAAATACAAATACTTGTACATTTGTCCAAAAAGGAGCAATTGCAGCACTTGATGGGGATAAAAATCATATAATGATATATAATAATAAGCTTAAAGAAAGAGCCATGATTATTAATCATGTATTAAAATCTCAGAGTATAGTAGGTTGTGTTTTGCCAAAAGGCGGTCTTTTTGCTTTTTTGAATATATCAAAAACAGGAATGAATTCGAATAACTTTGCTACCAATCTCATAAAGGAAAAGCATATTGCAACTACACCTGGAATTGCCTTTGGAAAAGACTGGGATGATTATATAAGGATATCTTTAGCTACCAATAAAGAGGATATATATTTAGGTATAAAATTAATTTGTGATTTTGCAGAATCACAACTAAAAAAGCATTAAAAGCGAGGGGATTAAATTGTTAAACGGAAAGAACGTTATTATTCGTTTAATTGAAAAAGAGGACTTAGATCTAAGGACTAGTGTCGTGTCAAGTCTCGAGCGTCATTGCGAGTGAAACGAAACAATCCCCTACCACTGGTAGCCAAGTTGGGCATCATCCAAGAGATTACCATGGCCTTTGGCTTCACAATGACGGAGGCCTGTGCGTCATTGTGAGCTTGACACGACACTAGATGGATAAATGATGAGGAAATCCGAAAAACTTTAATGTTTGAGTGGCCACTTTCATACGCTGGTACTAAAAAATGGTTTGAACAGCAATTGTTAAGTAATACAAGGAAGAATTTTGTTATCATTTACAAAGAACCTCAGGCGACCATTGGTATTACAGGTCTTAGAAATATAAATATAAGAAATTTAAGAGCACAATTTTATATAACTATTGGAGAAAAAAAATTTTGGGGAAAGCATATCCCTGATGAAGTGATACCTCTCGTATTAGAATATGGTTTTTTCGAGCTGGGTTTGAATAGAATATACTTATATACAATTCCAAATAACGAAAGAGCTCGAAAAGTGTATATAAGAAATGGATTTATTCATGAAGGGATATTAAGAAAACATTTTTTTTGTAATGGAAACTATCAAGATTTATGGGTTATGAGTATTTTAAAAAGTGAATATAGGGGTAACAAGTAAAATGAACATTTTATTTACAAATGCTGGTAGAAGAACCTACCTTATCAAATACGCAATTGATTTAATAAAGGACGGATATGATTTAAATATTTATGTTTCCGACACTTCTAAGTATACTGCTTCATTCTGGGTAGATTCTTCAATAAGGAGAATAATAACACCAAAAGTAAAAGGAAATGAGAAAGAATATATAGATGCTTTAATGGAAGAATGCATTAAAAATAATATTGGCATTATAATACCCCTAATGGATTACGAGATACCCTTTCTATCAAAAAATATTAATAAATTTAAATCTATTGGAATTAAAGTAATTGTATCAAACTATAAACTTGTTACTTCGTTATTAAATAAAGAAAAAACCGAAAAACTATGTACAAAAGCAGGAATTAGTTATCCTAAAACATGGTATTCGATAAATAAATTTAATGGTAATTTCCCATTAATAAAAAAGAATATTTATGGAAGTGGAAGTGTAGGATTAACAGTTATAAGAGATAAAAATCAATTGGAAAATTTTAAAGAAGGTAAGGAAATATTACAGCAATTTATAGATGGACAAGAATATGGTATGGATATTTTAAATGATTTAAATGGCAATTTTTTACATTGCTGTGTTAAGAAAAAAATTCTGATGCGCTCAGGGGAAACCGATAAAGCTGAAATTATAAATAATGAAAAATATGTAGCTTATGCCAAAAAAATAAGCAAATCATTCTGTCATGTTGGGAATCTAGATGTTGATTTTATTGAAGAAAAAAATGGAAATATATATTTTATTGACTTCAATCCACGATTTGGAGGTTTGTACCCTTTTACTCATTTGTCAGGATGTAATTATTTAAAAGTATTGATAGATATTTGTTTAAATAGAAAATTTCAGTTACCTGCAAAACCAAATGAAATTTCCGGCATGAAAGGAATAACTGTGTATTATTTTAGTAAAAAATTGTTGAAAAAATAATATTTAAGTATTATTTTGTTGATGAAAATTAAAGTAATAATTTTGGGTTGAAAATATTAAGATAGTAGGAAAAAATGAAAATAGCAATTTTTACATCTGCAAGATCCGAATATGGGTCATTAAGATTTATTATTAGGAAAATGATATCTTCAAAAAAAATTGAACCAGCACTTTTTGTAAGTGGAGCGCATTTATTAAAATCTTTAGGTAATACAATAAAAGATATTAAAAAAGATTTTTTAGGAAAATTACCCATTTTCAAAGTTCAATGTTCTTTTATCTCGGATTCAAAAAATGACTTATCAAAATTGGTGGGATCAGGAATTATGTCATTTGCACAAACTATAGAGGAATGGAAACCTGATATTATTTTTATCGCTGGAGATAGATATGAATTATTTATACCAACTATAGTATCAACTATATGTAAAATTCCTATAATACATATGGGTGGTGGACAGATGACATATGGAGCTATTGATAATCAAGTAAGAAATGCAATTACTAAATTAGCCCATTTACATCTAGCTACTACTTTCGAAGCTGCCTACAATATAAGTAAAATGGGCGAAGAAGATTGGCGAATCTTTGTTGTTGGATCCCCAGGAATTGAAAATATTTATAAACTAAAATTTTTTTCTATAGAAGAGTTAAAAAAAGAACTTAGTGTTGATTTGTTAATTCCAACAATTTTGTGTACTTATCATCCAGCTACACTTGATAATATTAGGTTAAAAGATGCATTGAGTAATTTGTTTATATCGCTTTCAAAATTTCCCAACTTTCAAGTTATTTTTACTTATCCTGGAATGGATGAAAATTACAATTATGTTATTAAACGTATTGAGGGATATTGCAATAAAAGAAAAAAATGTTTTGTTTTTGCAAATTTGGGTGTAAAAAAATATTTAAGTATTATGAAATATTGTAAAGTTTTAGTTGGTAATAGTTCTAGTGGTATAATTGAAGCTCCCTCAATGAGAATTCCTGCAGTAAATATTGGTAATAGACAAATGAATCGAACATCAAGCTCTAGCGTAATAAATTGTGATAATTCAAAAAATTCAATAATTAAGGCAATTAAGTTAGCGACTAGTTATAAATTTAAGAAAATAATTGATTTAAATGAAAATCCATATGATCCTTTTAATAATGGAGATGTAAGTAATAGAGTAATAAAAGTTATAGAATCAATAACAAACAAAATAGACCTTTTGAATAAAAAGATGGATTTTGAGGTGAAAAAAAATGAATGGAACAAATATTTTTAGAAATTTAAAGCATGTATTTGTTATTGCGGAAGCTGGTGTAAATCATAATGGTGATTTATTAAAGGCTTACAGATTAGTTGATGAGGCCAAGAAAGCAGGTGCTGATGCAGTAAAATTTCAAACATCTATCCCCTTAAAAAGTATATCAAAATATGCTAAAATGGCAAAATATCAAATTGACAATATTGGCGAAGAAACTTCAATGATAGAAATGGCAAAAAAAATATCCTTACCTTTTGATAGTTTCAGAAAGTTAAAAAAATATTGTGATGAAATTGGAATTATCTTTTTATCTACTCCATTTCATTTGGAAGCTGCAGATTTTCTAAATGATCTAGTTCCATATTTTAAAGTTCCTTCTGGAGAAATTACCAACTATCCTTTATTAGAAAATATAGCTAAAAAAAGGAAACCAATAATATTATCCACAGGCATGTGTAGTTTGAGTGAAATTGAAGAGGCTATTGAAATATTTTATAACGAAGGTAATAAAAATATAATTCTATTGCATTGCACATCTAATTATCCCTGCCCTTTTAACGAGGTTAATTTAAAAGCAATGCAAACTTTAGCATATGCTTTTAAATTGCCGATAGGTTATTCTGATCATACATTAGGTATAGAAGTACCTATTGCTGCAGTGGCTATGGGTGCAAAAATAATTGAAAAACATTTTACTTTGGATAAAAAATTGCCCGGACCTGATCATAAAGCATCATTAGAACCGAATGAATTAAAGGAAATGGTAAAAGCAATAAGAAATATCGAAAAAGCTTTAGGTGATGGAATAAAAAAGCCTAATAAAAGTGAAATTGAAATAATGAAAGTGGCCAGGAAAAGTCTTATTGCTACTAAAGATATTAGAGCAGGAGAAATAATAAAAGAATCAGATATAGCAATAAAAAGACCGGGGACAGGGATACCCCCAAAATTTAAAGAGATAGTTATAGGAATGAAAATTTTAAAAAATGTTAGCAAAGATGAAATTATCAAGTGGGAAGATTTTAAATGAATTATTCGAAATATAAAAGTACATCTGTTAATTCTAATTTATTCTTAAGAGAATCAAAAAACAAAGTAATTAATATTATGAAAGAAATTAATTTCGAAACGGGATTATTAAAGTTTATAAGAGGCATATTCAGAAAAATGAAACTGATTTTATAAATCATTTTACTACAAAGATGCTCTTTTAAATTAGTCGAAAGGTTCAACCAAAATTAACTATAAGGAGGTCATAAAATATGAGAAAACAAGATATCAAAACCAAGGGATATTCTTCACCAAATGAGAAATCTCTTAGAGAAAAATTTTTCAAACTATTTAGGGACTGCCCTATTCCAAATAATGAATTATTGTCAAATTTAGGACTATTTATTAAGAGGCAAGATTTGACAAGAATACTGTTTATGAATGAACTATACAATAAAATCATAAATGTCCATGGTATTGTTGTAGAATTTGGCGTAAGATGGGGGGGGGAAATCTAGCATTATTTGAATCTTTCAGAGGGATATATGAACCTTTTAACCATAATCGTAAGATTGTTGGATTTGATACTTTTGAAGGATTTCCTTCAGTGCATGAGAAGGATGGCAAATCAGAGATTGTTACAGTTAATGCTTACTCAACAACTAAAGGATATGAAGATTATCTAAAACAAGTTCTTGATTATCACGAGCAAGAAAGTCCTATATCGCATATAAAAAAATATCAATTAATCAAGGGAGATGCCACGATAGAAATAGGTAAGTTTCTTAAGGATAATCCAGAAACAATTATTGCCCTTGCTTATTTTGATCTTGATATTTACGAAGCGACCAAGATATGTCTCGAAACAATTAAAGGACATCTTACAAAAGGGAGTATAGTCGGATTTGACGAATTGAATCTACATGATTTTCCTGGAGAAACATTGGCGTTGAAAGAGGTATTTGGATTAGATAGATATAGAATAATACGTAGTCCATATAGTTCAGTTCAATCATATATCGTTATTGAATGAATCGGCTGATGAATAAGAAATATTGAAAAATTATTGAGAGATGGAATAAAGCAACCGATTAGTTAGATGGGAGAATTTTAAATGATATCTGAACAATGTAAAAAATTATTTGTAAAACCTAACCTTTCCTTAAAAGAAGCATTAAAACAAATGGATAAAATTGCTTTGCAGGGATTAATTGTAGTTGATGAGGAAGAGAAGATTTTAGGGATTGTAACTGATGGAGATATGAGAAGAGCAATCATAAAGGGCCTTGACTTTAAAACTCCTATACAAGATATAATGACTAAGAATCCTATTGTAATATCTTATAAGAGTAATAAAGAGGAAGCTTTACGATTGATGAAAAAATACGAAATAAGGCATATTCCAGTAATTGGCGAAAAAAATAAAGTAATTGATATTTTCCTATGGAAAGATTTTTTAAAAAATGGTGAGGTGGCATTTGCTATAAAGAATGTTCCGGTAATAATTATGGCTGGTGGTAAAGGCAAAAGGCTTGACCCTTTTACTAAAATATTACCCAAACCTTTAATACCTATAGATGAAAAGCCGGTTATAGAAGTAATTATGGATAATTTCAAAAAATATGGATTTAACAAATTTATAATTGCTTTAAATTATAAGGCTGAAATGATTAAAATGTATTTTGCAGAAAATCCTAATAATTATCAAATTGAATATATTCAAGAAGAAGATTTTTTAGGAACGATAGGGGCACTATCTTTAATTAAAGATAAATTAGACGGCACATCTATTGTTTCCAATTGTGATGTGGTAATTGATGCAAATTATGATAGCCTGTTAAATTATCATAAACAAAATAAAAATCAGATAACAGTATTAGGAGTAAGCCGTAATATAAATATTCCTTATGGTATTTTGAATATGAAAAATGAGTGCGCGGATTTTGAAGAAATTATCGAAAAACCAGATTATCATTTTATTGTCAATTCTGGGGTCTATGTTTTGGAGCCAGAAGTCGTTGATTTAATCCCCAGAAATCAGCCCATAGATATGCCTGATTTATTAGTATTGGCCAAAAAAAAGGGATTTAAAATACAAGTTTATCCCGTGAATTGTTCCTGGTTTGATATCGGAGAGTGGAGAGAATATAAAAAGGCGATAGAGTATATGGATAAACATGGAGAATAAATTATAATGATTTGAAAATAAAGATTAGAAATCTATTTTAAAAGGAAAAGATAAGAAGTAAAAAGAAATGAGAACGAAAGATGTATAAAAATAAAAATATTTTAGGTTTAATTCCAGCAAGAGGCGGCAGCAAAGGGCTTCCAAGAAAAAATATAAAATCATTATTAGGTAAACCCTTAATTGCCTGGACAATTGAGCAAGCTTTAGCAAGTAAATATCTTGATAGGGTTGTTGTAAGTACAGATGATAAAGAAATTGCTGAAATTTCAAAAAAATATGGTGCAGATGTTCCCTTTATAAGGCCGAAGGAATTGGCAGAAGATAATGCAAAAGGAATTGATGTTGTATTACATGCAATAGATTGGTTTAGGGAAAATAATAAGCGAAAGCAATACGATTTAATAATGTTGCTTCAGCCTACATCCCCACTTAGGATAACAGAAGATATTGATAAAGCAATAGAACTTTTATTTTTAAAAGAAGCAAAAGCAATTGTTTCGGTATGTGAAGTAGATCATCATCCTTTGTGGGTAAATACTTTACCTGAAGATGGGTGTATGAGGAATTTTATCAGACAAGAAATCATGAATAAAAATAGACAAGAACTACCCGTTTTTTATAGGTTAAATGGTGCAATATATTTAGCTTATTGTAATTATTTAAAAGAACAAAAAGGTTTTTTTGGAGATAAAACTTTTGCCTATATAATGCCCAGAGAAAGGTCTATAGATATTGATGATGAAATTGATTTAAAATTAGCAGAAGTCATGATGGAAAAATAATATTTCTAATTTCGTAAAAAATTAAATTATAAAAAATATTAATATTGATATTTAGGAAGGTAAGACCTATTTTTAACTCATTTAATTTTTCACATATCTTTAAGCATAAACTTTTTAAAAACACTTTTATTTATACGGGTACTAATGTTATAAATAAAACTATACCATTTTTTCTTTTACCTATTATGACTCGTTATTTAACTCCAACTGATTATGGTATTGTGGCAACATTTAATGTTTTGTTGGCAGTAATGGTAGTATTTGTGGGCTTGAGCATGCATGGGGCTATTAATGTGAACTTTTTTAAATTAAATAAAGATGAACTTAAGAAATACATTGGAAATGTATTTTCTATTTTGTTTGCTAGTTTTATTTTAGTATTTATTATTGTTTATATCTTAAAATCGTATTTTTCTTTTTTTACGAAATTTCCAGAAAATTGGATACCATATATTGTTGTGGTGGCTTTATTTCAATCTATTTTTGCAATTACTTTAGGGCTTTGGCAGGTAGAGCAAAAATCATTACCTTATGGATTATTTCAAATTTCAAGAACTATTTTAAATGTTATTCTTTCTTTAGTTTTTGTAGTTGTGCTTACTTGGGGGTGGCAAGGGAGAATATTAGGAGTAATTATTACTTCTGTTATTTTTGGTCTTTTAAGTATTTTTGTAATTTATAAAAGAAAATATATAAAACTTTCTTTTAATAAAAGATATGTTAAAGATGCTCTGTTTTTTGGGATACCACTCATTCCCCACGCTTTAGGTGGGTGGATAATGACGAGTATAGATAGGATTTTTATTAATTCGATGGTTGGAGTTGCTGCAACAGGAATATATACAGTAGGTTATCAGGTAGGAATGATTATAGGATTGTTAGCTCACTCATTTAATTTAGCTTGGTCTCCATTTTTATTTGAAAAATTAAAAGAAAATAATTATTCTACAAAAGTAAAAATAGTTAAATTTACATACTTATACAATGTTTGTATAATTCTTGCTGCTTTAACTTTAAGTTTTATTGCACCGTATTTTATGAATTTTTTTGTTAGTAAAAATTTCTATTCTGCTTATAAATATGTATTCTGGATTGCCTTAGGCCACGCTTTTCATGGTATGTATCTTATGGTAGTTAATTATATTTTTTACGTTAAAAAGACTTATATATTAGCATGGGTTACTTTTACTTCAGCAATTATAAATATAATGTTAAATTATTTTTTCATAAAAGCATATGGAGCAATTGGTGCAGCTCAAGCAACCACAATTACCTTTTTTGTACAATTTATAATGGTTTGGATAATAAGTGCAAGAGTCTACAAAATGCCTTGGAATTTATGGAAGATAAAATATTAAATTATTGATTAATCCATATATATAAATATGTTACAACAGCATATACCACATTTGTTTAGTATTTTTTACTTTTTTTATTTCACTTTTTAAATGTAAAATATATTTTGAAAGAAAAGGATATTATTTCAATAGGAAGAGTTTTATCAAATTTTGTTTGGATAATATTAGCAGTATTAGTTTTTATTTTTACAAACAGTTATATTAATATATTTGTCATTCATTTGACTATAAAAATTTTATTTGTAGTTTTTATTGATTGGTTGTTTTTCCTGAAAGACAAATTAATTGAGGAGAAAAATTAAATAATATGGAATTAATTGATAAATTCATAAAATTTGAATATACAGAAAGATTATTTGAAAAGAAAATACAAGGAGTAAAAATTTGGCATTATATAAGGGGTTCAATATATGGTAAAATTGTTAAACAGAAATATGACATTGGACAAGCGCATTCAAATTTAAGTGGCAAAAAAATTATTACGAGGGTTTGGTATAAATTAAAACAAATTCCCAATTTTATATTAGAAAATCCATTATATGGATTAGATCAGAAAGATATTTTAGTACTAAATCATCAAAGGAGAATAAAAAATGGAAATTATTATGATTGTATATATACAGATGAAATATTAAAAAATATAAATAAATCTTATTATGTATTTGAATTTCCTTATAACGAAAGACACTTTAAGCCTGCAAGAACAAGGAATCTAAAATATTTAGATTATGTTAAACTTATTAGAGATTTTAAAATATTCTATTATACAAATTTAATAAAACCAAAAATAGCTAAATATTTTTCAAAAAATGAAAGAAAATATTTAAAATCATTAGTAAAAAAAATAAATGAGTATTTTGAGTTAAATATTACTAACGAAGAATTTTATAGGAGTATTATATATATTATTTTAAAGTATAGGTTTAGCAAAAAATATTATGAAATAATTTTAAATAAAGTGAATCCAAAAATTTTAATTGAAGTAAATTCCTATTGCTTTAATTGTTTATTATTTAATGAATTGGCAAAAAAAAGGGGAATAAAGATTATAGAGTTACAACATGGTGTTATAGGAAAATATCATATAGCATATAATTTCTATAGAAAAATAAACCTTGATACTTTCCCCGATTACATTTTTTTGTTTGGTGATTTTTGGAAAAAGAATGTAAATTTTCCAATTACGAAAAAGCAATTAATAGTAGCTGGTTTTCCATATATGGAAAACCAGCTAAACAATTATAAAAACCATAATAATCGAATTGATAATGTACAAAATATACTTTTTATATCACAGGGTACCATTGGAAAAAAATTAAGCAAGTTAGCAATTGATTTGAATGAAATAATTAATCACAAGAAGTATAAAATTATATATAAATTACATCCGGGAGAATATGATAGATGGAAGAGAGAGTATCCATGGTTATTAAATAAATCCATTGACATCATAGATAATAATACTAAAGATATTTATTATTTTTTTCAAAGGTCAAAATATCAAGTTGGTGTTTGTTCAACAGCTTTATTTGAAGGATTACATTTTGATTTGACAACAATTATTTATAAAGTTAATGGTCATGAAAATATGGAAGAATTGTATAAAAAGGGCTATGCTATATTAGTTTCTTCAGCAAAAGAGATAAAAAATAATTTGGAGAATTATAAAAAGGTAATTATAGATAAAGAATTTTTATGGAAATCAAATAGTACTATTAATATTATAAGTAACATTAACAGATTAGTTGATAATTAGAACAAAGTATCTAAAGTTAATGGGAAAGCACCCAAGGAATATTATTAAGCCGCGTAAAACTCCAGACTCCTGTCTGAGATGTAGCGGCCGCCCGAAGAGCTCAAGCTCGTTTTTTGCTTGTAGCCAAAAGATGCCCCCAGCTCCCGCTGGGGGGAGTTTCACTAACAAATATTCTTTTGATACAACTATTATGGAAATAACTAAGGCATTAAAAAGTTTGAAGAGGCAATTTAAATATTTTAATTATAGTGATCATTACTTATTTTTAGTTAAATTGGCAAAAATCTTTAAAGACAAATATTTTGCATAACCTATTCCGGGGCCATATTTAACGTGATTATAAATATGTTTCAATTTCTAAATATATATTTGAGCGAGCGTAATTACAATAATTGCAGAAGGATTATATTTCTTTGTAGCGCCATGGAAGATATGCTGTTTTAACAAATTAAATTAAGAGGAGAAAATGCAAATATGATAGAGATATCGTTTATTTTAATTATTGTGTTTGCTATTATGTCTATCATTATATTTCATCGTTGGCGAAATGGCGTCTATTTTTTATTTATTTGGTTGTATATTGAAGATGTAATTCGTAAACTTATTCCTGGGCAACCTCCCCAAGTGATGCTTATAAAAGATAGTTTGCTTCTTATAACTTATTTTGCATTTTTTATTACTTTAGTTATTATAAATAACAAAAAACCATTTGCTCTATGGAAGCCGCCTTTTTTGACCGGATTTTTACTTTTTGGGGGGTGGTGTTTAATCGAGTCTTTTAACCCAAACATACCAAATCCCTTATTTCCTATTATTGGACTTCGTAGTTATCTTTGGTATGCACCTTTATTCTTTCTGGGGTATTATATGTTTAATAGTGAAGAAAAGTTACTAAGATTTTGTAGGATTCTAGTATACACGGCTATTCCGCTATTTATTTTTGCAATATATCAATATATGTTTTTTGACAAACCTAATATTTTAATTCGTCCTTTAGAGTTATCGCATCAGATCCACAGTTTTAGTGGGGGAGAAGCAGGGTCAGTAATGAAGATCTCTTCTTTTTTTGGAACTGGTCAACGCTATGCAATGATAACAATGTTTTTATTTTTCCTCGGAATGGCTATATACTTAACATCAAAAAAAAATAAACTCCTGTTGATATCTACTATAAGTGCATTTCTGGGAGTGTTTATCAGTGCAAGTCGTTCTGCCTTTGTCTTAAGCATTGTTGGGTTTATATTATTTTTTGCACTAATTACACCCATGGGTAGACGGGAGAAAAAAAGATTTTCCATATATTTATGGAGAGGCAATCGCATAATTAAGGTTGGTTTAGCATTGTTTGTAGTGTTGATTGGTACGTTGTCTATTTATAAAATTGGTAGCGATATTGGACTATTTCAACTATCAGCCTATAGTGGGATAAAGGAAACGATTCCGTGGTTTTTCAGAGGTGTTAATAGTCTTTTTTCTAATTTGCAATGGTTAGGGTATGGAACTGGAACCATGTCTCAGGGATTAGACTATATTCCTGGAGGAGTTAACTGGCAATATACAATGCTTATGCTTAGAGGAGGAATTTCTCTTGAAAGCGGTATAAGTAAAATTGTATTTGAACTTGGGATTATTGGTTTTATTTTTTTCTATTTTTTTTGGGGGCAATTATTCCTTAGAATTAAAAAAGAGTTAAAAATTATAAACCATACTAATTTAGAAAGTATTGGAGTTTCGATTTTTATTTTTTTAATTTGTATTTTAATACGTTTTTCATTTATGCATCAAGCAACTTTAGGTGATGCACCTGTGTTGGTTATATTATGGTTTTTTGTTGGAATAATTTTTAAGCTAAAAAATATAAGACACACTATATCAGAGGAGTAAAATTGGAATAATTTTTACCGAAAATTGTTGAATTAATATTGAGCCACATAGAACTCCAGACTCCTGTCTGGAGATGTAGCGGCAGCCCGAAGGGCTCAAGCTCGTTTTTCGCTTGTAGCTAAAAGATGCCCCCAGCTCCTGCTGGGGGAGTTTCACTAACGGTTTAATTGGAGGGACTAATATGAAAAACCAATTGCTTTCTAGAATAAAAGATAATACTTCTGTGATAGGAATAATAGGTTTAGGTTATGTAGGTTTGCCATTAGCATTACGTTTTGTGGAAGTAGGATATCGTGTAGTGGGTTTTGATATTGATAAAACAAAAATAGAAATATTAAAATCAGGAAAGAGTTATATAAAACACCTTCCTGCATCACTAATTTTAGATTCTATAAAAAAGAATTTATTTGAAGTAACAACTGATTTTAGTAAAGCAACAGGAGTTGATGCACTTATTATTTGTGTGCCTACACCATTGAATAAATACCGCGAACCGGACCTAAGTTATATAATAAATACAATTGAATCTCTGTTACCTTTTCTGCGTCCAGGTCAGGTGATAAGTTTGGAGAGTACAACTTATCCTGGTACTACCGATGAAGAACTTTTGCCACGTATTGAATCCACTGGTTTGATAGTTGGAAAGGAAGTTTTTTTAGTATATTCTCCAGAGCGAGAAGATCCAGGTAATCAAAATTTTGCTATACAGAATACTCCTAAGATATGTAGTGGTATTACCTCGGATTGTTTGCAAGTGGGAGTAGCACTTTATAGTAAAATAGTAAATCGAGTAGTACAAGTATCGAGTACCCGGGTAGCGGAAATGACCAAACTTTTAGAAAATATTCATCGTGCTGTTAACATCGGTTTAGTTAATGAACTTAAAATTGTAGCGGACGCAATGGGGATTGATATATGGGAAGTAATTGATGCTGCGGCGACTAAACCTTTTGGTTTTACGCCTTATTATCCAGGCCCTGGGCTTGGCGGGCATTGTATCCCAATCGATCCTTTTTATTTGACTTGGAAGGCTCGTGAATATGGCTTGAATACACATTTTATTGAACTTGCAGGTGAAGTTAATAAAAATATATCGGACTGGATAATTTCTAAAGTTGTAGATGCACTTAATGAGCTTGGTCTCCCACTTAAAGGAGCAAAAGTGTTAGTGCTGGGCATTGCTTATAAAAAAAATATTGGGGATACACGCGAATCACCGAGTGTTGTTTTAATGGAAAAATTAAAGAAAAAAGGTGCTGTTGTTGTTTACAGTGACCCTTATGTTCCTATATTTCCTAAAATGCGTGAACATCATTTCAATCTTTCAAGTGTTGATATTACACCAAATAGTCTATCTGGATATGATTGTGTAATTATTGCCACTAACCATGATGATTTTGATTATAAGTTGATTCGTGAACATGCATCTTTAATTGTGGATACGCGGGGCGTATACCGTGAACCATTTAATAATGTTGTAAAAGCTTGATTATAAAGATGGAATAAAGGTAAATATTTATTAATTTGGAGAAGAAATAGATGAAAGTTTTGTGCGTGACTCCGAGTTATTGGCCTGCTTTTCGGTATGGAGGACCAATTGCTTCTAATCACAATTTGAATAAAGCTTTAGTAAAAAAAGGGATTGATGTAATCGTTTATACTACTAATGCTGGTTTAGATGAAAAGATTTTACTTAATCAAGAGGTTAATGTTGACGGAGTTAAGGTAAGTTATTTTACGTTTATGAAGTTCTTTGAGTTTTTAGGTTCGACAGGATGGCAATTTTCCTTAGAGCTGACCCATGCTTTGCGGAGAAATTTGAATAATTTTGATATTGTTTATCTCCCCGCAGTGTGGAATTATCCAACGACTATTTCTGCTTATTATTGTCGAAAATATAAAAAACCTTACATTATCGCTCCAAAAGGTGTTCTTTTCCCTTACACTAAGAGCAAAAATGCTTGGAAAAAATGGCCATACTATAAGCTATTTGCAGAAAGAGATATAAAAAACGCAACGGCCATCCATTATACAGCTGAAGATGAAGCCAATAAGTGTCATACACTTTTTTTAGAATTGAAGAATCAGGCAATTATTATTCCCAACGGAATAGAATTATCCGAATTTACTAACTTGCCTACAAGAGATAATCTTTGGAAAAGATATCCAATTTTGAAGGATAAAAAGATTATTCTTTTTTTAGGAAGAATTAATTGGATAAAAGGGTTAGATCTTTTTGTAAAAACCTATAGTAGATTAGCAAGAGAGAGAAACGAAGTTCACTTAATGATAGTGGGACCTGATGAAAATAACTATATAGAAAAAGTAAAAAAATGGCTTAGAAACGAAGGAATTTTTGAACGGGTAACTTTTACAGGAATATTGTCAGGGAAAAGAAAATTAGAAGCATTTGCGGGTAGCGATGTATTTGTCTTACCTTCTTATTCAGAGAGCTTTGGGATGGCTGTCGTTGAGGCAATGGCTTGTAATCTACCTGTGATAATTAGTGATCAAGTTGGAATTTACAAAGAAGTAGAAAACGCTAAAGCAGGAATTATTATTCATACTAAGCCTAATGAACTTTATAATGCATTAATGAAAATATTAGATAATAAACAAGAATCTTTAGAGATGGCAAGGCGTGGAAGAAAAATGGTTGAAGAATATTTTGCCAGTGAAAAAGTTGCAGACAAAATGATTAAAGTCTTTGAGGAGATTATAAAATGAAAAATCATTTTTATAATATTGAATGCACTTTTAAAATGTTAGTAACATAAAAAATCTATTAGTTGATACATTAAAAAAATATCTATTTAAAGAGTATGAATGTAAAAGGAGGTAATAAAAATTGAGCATAAAAGTTGTTATCCTATGTGGTGGTTTTGGCACTCGATTAAGAGAACAAACAGAAATAAAGCCAAAGCCGATGGTTGAAATTGGGAGGAGGCCCATTCTTTGGCATATAATGAAAACATATGCTTATTATGGTTTCAATGAGTTTATCCTATGCCTCGGTTATAAGGGTGAAGTAATAAAGGAATATTTTTATAATTATGAAATTTTATCTAATGACTTTACAATTGAACTCGGATCCAAAAATATAAAGATGTGTTCTAACCATTTAGAAACAGGATGGAAAGTTACTTTAGTAAATACAGGATTAGATGCTATGACAGGTGCCCGAGTAAAACGGATTGAAACATTTATTAATGAGGATACATTTATGTTAACCTATGGCGATGGTCTAACAGATTTAAATATTAAAGAGTTACTAAAATTTCACAAAAACCATGGCAAAATAGGGACATTAACGGGAGTATTCCCTCCATCCAGATATGGTGAACTTTTAATTCAAGGGGATCAAGTAGTATCATTTAAAGAAAAGCCAAAAGATCAAAATAATTCAATTAATGGCGGATATTTTGTTTTTAATAGAGAATTTTTTAATTATCTTGATAATGCCGATAGTTGTATTTTGGAAAAAGGACCTTTGGAAAAATTAGCTTTAGATGGGGAATTAAAAGTTTTTCAACATGAAGGTTTTTGGCAATGTATGGATACTTATAGAGATTATAAATACCTTAATGATTTATGGAAGAGAGGTAATGTACCATGGAAAGTATGGTAACCAAACATAAACACTATTGGAGAAATAAAAATGTACTTGTAACAGGTTGTACTGGTCTTTTAGGTTCTTGGCTTGTAAAGACATTAGTAGAAAATGGAGCAAATGTAATTGGTTTAATTAGAGATTGGGTTCCTAAATCTAATTTGATATTACAAAGCACTATTAATAAGATAACTACCGTTAGGGGTGAAGTTGAGGATTATTTTCTGTTAGAGAGGATACTTAATGAATACGAAATAGATACAGTTTTTCACTTAGCTGCTCAGACGATAGTAGGGATTGCCAATAGAAATCCAATATCCACTTTTGAGACCAATATAAAAGGCACCTGGAATATCTTAGAAGCTTGTCGAAAGAACCCAACTGTTAAAAAAATAATCATTGCCTCAAGCGATAAAGCTTATGGGGAGCATAAAATTTTACCTTATACTGAAGATGCACCTCTTAAAGGTTCTCATCCATACGATGTTTCAAAAAGTTGTGCAGATTTAATTGCATTTAATTATTATAATACTTATAAACTACCTGTTTGTGTTACTCGATGTGGTAATTTTTTTGGTGGAGGCGACCTGAATTTCAATAGAATTGTTCCAGGGACTATTCGGTCTGTTATTTTTAATGAAAGAGCAGTAATAAGAAGTAATGGAAAATTTATTAGGGATTATATTTATATTCTGGATGCGGTTAATGCTTATTTATATTTAGCTGAAAAGATGGATGAAAAAAAAGTTATTGGTGAAGCGTTTAATTTTAGCAATGAAATACAATTAACAGTAATAGAATTAGTGAATAAAATTTTGAGTATAATGGATAGAAAAGACTTAAAACCGATAATATTAAATGAAGTTAAAGGGGAAATAAAACATCAATATCTTTCAGCAGCTAAGGCAAAAGAAATGTTAGGGTGGTGTCCTATTTACAGGATTGAGGAAGGACTTAAGGAAACGGTTAACTGGTATAAGGAATTTTTTAAAGATTTTACTATGGAGGCAGGAAACCATGATTGACGGTGTATTAATAAAACCATTAAAGAAGATTCCGGATGAACGTGGAACTATTATGCATATGATGAGATGCGATGAAACGGTTTTTGAAAGTTTTGGTGAAATATATTTTTCTACTGTATATCCGGGGGTAATCAAAGGTTGGCATTTTCATAAGGAAATGACATTAAATTATGTTGTTATCTATGGAATGATAAAATTAGTTTTATATGATGAAAGAAAAGATTCGCAAACAAAAGGAGAATTGCAAGAAATATTTTTAGGAGAGGATAATTATTGTTTGGTTAAAATACCTCCATTGGTTTGGAATGGATTTAAAGGTATTGGTATCACTAAAAGTATAGTTGCAAATTTGGCAAGTATTCCATATAGAGATGATGAAATTATAAGATTAGACCCTTTTGATAAACATATTCCTTATAAATGGGAGTTGAAAAATAAATGAATATATTGATAACTGGTGGTTTAGGATATATCGGTGGTCGGGTAGCAAATTACCTCAAAGAAAAAAAACCTCATACTCATATATTTCTTACAACCAGGAATAGAAATAGAAAGTTGCCTCAGTGGGTTGAAAGGTTTACTATTTTGCAAATGAACCTACTTAATGAAGCCTCTATTGTTAATTGTTTAGAAAATAAAAATATTGATACTATTATACATTTGGCAGCTATAAATGAAATTGATTCAATAAAAAATCCAGAAATGGCATGGGAAATAAATATAAAAGGAACTTACAGGCTTTTAAATTCGGCTTACAATATAGGGATAAAGAATTTTATTTATTTTTCTACATTCCATGTATATGGTGATGTTTTAGAATCAGTTATTACAGAAAAAACACCTACAAGACCTTTTCACCCCTATGCTATAAGCCATAGAGCAGCAGAGGATATTGTTAGATTTTTTAATTATTATTATGGAATAAATTTTTCAATATTTAGGTTATCTAATGGCTATGGATGCCCTCAAGATAAAGAAGTTAATAGGTGGTCATTACTTTTTAATGATTTATGTAAACAAGTTGTTTTAAATAGGAAGATTTCCTTGAAATCTTCAGGAAAACAATATAGGGATTTTATTTCCTTGCATAATATTGCTAGAGCAGTATATCATTTTTTATTTGTTATCCCGGATAAATGGAAAAATGAAGTATATAACTTAGGCGGAAATTGTACTATGACTGTTTTGGATGTAGCTAAAATGATATCAATTGTTTATAGTTCAATGTATAGGACAAAAGAAATAGAAATAGATATTAAAGCAGATAGTATTGATTTGAAAAATGTATATCAATTTGAATATAACATAAAAAAATTAAAAGAAACTGGTTTTATTTTGGAAGATAATATAATTCAAGAAATTGAAAATACTATAAAGTTATGCAATGAATTTTTATAATCTTTATAATAAATAAGAATTATAATACTCTAGAAAACATATTTTATTTCAGATTATAAAATTTAGGATTTTAATAATTTAGTAAGTAAAAATAAGGATATTTGTTAGAATCAGTATTTATTTAACCTAAAAAATTATCCCTAACTAACTAACACTTTTTGTATAAGGTGCGAATAATAAGAAGATGTTGCATTTAACTTTATACTATTGATCTTAAAGAGAATTTAAGAGAATATTTACTAAAACAGTCTTTGTAATCTTATTATTTAACTAAGATTACAAGTATCTACCCCGAGAGGTCCATTCTGGTCTAGCATATAAATTTGTTAGAAGAAAATTTAATCATATTTGTTGGCGAAAGACACCGGTACCAATAAAGGGTTAAATATGAAGTGAGTGGTTAATAGTGAGTTTCTGGTATAGATAGCGCAGAGGTAGGAAATCTTAGCCATATCTATACCAAAACAGGTTATTCATTTAGGAATAATTGATAAAAAGTTTTTTAACTACAAAATCCGTGTATTAGGTAGAGACTATAAGGCTTAGAGGAAAAAAATATCGTTAAATTATAGATCTTGATGAACAGCTGTATGCCGAATGGTATATGCCGTGGCAGGAGAGTACTATAATGAAGTAATCATCTTACTCTTACTTGATTAAAAATGTTTTCTTTTGTATAAAATTTGTAGATAATATATTTACATTATCAATTCGGAGAAAGAATAAATGAAACTTTTGTGTGTATCTCCAAGTTATTGGCCTGCTTTTCAGTATGGAGGGCCAATTGTTTCTAATCACAACATAAATAGGGCTCTAGTAAAAAAGGGGATTGATGTAACTGTTTATACTACCAATGTTGGTTTAAATGATAAAATGGCCATTAATAATAAAGTTAATATAAACGGGGTTAAAGTGGTTTATTTTAAATACATAAAATTATTCGAGTTTATGGGTACAACAGGTTGGCAGTTTTCGTGGTGCATGACAAAAGCTTTAAAAAATAATCTAAAAAAATACAATATAATATATATACCTGCTATATGGAACTACCCTGCAGCAATTACAAGCTATTATTGTAGGAAATATAACAAACCTTATATTATTGCTCCAAAAGGAGTGTTATATCCATATACTATTAGGAAAAAAGGTTGGAAAAAATGGCTGTATTATAAAATGATTGCAAAGAGGAATGTGGAAAAAGCAACATTTATTCATTATACTGCAAAGGATGAAGCAGAAAAGTGTCATTTAAGGTTAGCTTTAAAAAATAAAGCAATTATTATTCCTAATGGAATAAGGCTTTCCGAATTTAATAACTTACCTATTAGAGATAATCTTTGGAAAAGATATCCAATTTTGAAGAATAAAAAGATTATTCTTTTTTTGGGAAGAATTAATTGGAAAAAGGGCTTGGATATTCTAGTAGAGGCTTACTCCAGATTAGCAAGAGAAAGAAGCGATGTACATTTATTGATTGTTGGCTCTGACGAAGAAGGATATGGGGGAAAAGTAAGAGATTGGTTTAAAGATAAAGGTGTATTAGGGCGAGTGACCTTTACAGGAATTCTGCTAGGGAGAAAAAAAATGGAAGTATTTGCAGGGAGTGATGTATTTGTCTTGCCTTCCTATTCAGAGAACTTTGGAATGGCAGTTGTAGAGGCAATGGCTTGTAGTTTACCTATAATTATTAGTGATCAAGTGGGAATTTATAGGGAAGTAAAAAGCGCTAAAGCAGGTATAATTATTCATAATGACCATAATGAACTTTATGGTGCCTTTGTGAAATTATTAGATAATAGAAAAGAATCTTTAGAGATGGGAAAACGTGGAAGAAAATTAGTTGAAGTACAATTTTCTATTGAAAAAGTTGCGGATAGAATGATTAAAGTTTTTGAGGAGATTATAAATGACAAATTATAGAAAGTTTTATGAAGATTTTTGGAATTGTGATAAACCTATCCCAGAAAAAGACCCTTTGACTACTCAACGAGCTAGCTTACTCCTTAGGAGTTTGGAAAAACAAAAATTTAAGGAGAAAATTACCATTTTAGATGCTGGTTGCGGACAAGGATATTTTTGCAATCTTCTTAATACTAAAAAATATAATGTAACTGGTGTTGATATTTCAAATAATGCTATTAAAAAAGCAAAAACTTTATATCCTGAAATTAATTTTAAGGTCTGTTCCTTAGAAGATAGATTGCCTTTTAATAACAGTTCATTTGATGTAGTATGGTCAACTGAAGTTATAGAACACATTTTTTATGTATATAATTATCTTCACGAAATAAACAGAATATTAAAACAAAATGGTATTTTTGTTATAACTACCCCTTATCATGGGTTAATAAAGAATCTTGCTATTGTTCTATTTGGATTTGATAGACATTTTTGTAATATTAGGGGGGGGCATATCCGATTTTTCTCAAATAAATACCTAGAAATATTATTTAAAAAATTTGGTTTTGAAATCATTGAAAAGGAATATATTGGGCGGATTTGGCCAATATCAAAATCTATTTACATGGTGGGAAGGAAAATAAAAGATGACCGATAGTAAAGTACCTATTTCGGTGATAATCTTAACTCATAACGAAGAAAAGAATATTGAGGAATGTTTAAAGAGTATTTGTGGATGGGTAAATGAGTTTTTTATTGTTGATTCCTATAGCACTGATAAAACTCTTGAATTAACCAAGAAGTATACTAATAAAATATATCAACATATCTTTGAAAATTATGGAAAACAAAGAAATTGGGCGCAGGAAAACTTGCCCATTAAAAATGAATGGGTTCTACATATAGATGCGGATGAAAGAGCAACACATGAACTAGCCGAAGAAATAAAAAATATCTTAAAAGATGTTTCAAATAATGCAAATGGTTTCCTAATAAAAAAAAGAACATTTTTCATGGGACGTTGGATTAAACATGGAGGACATTATCCGGTTTATCATTTACGGTTTTTCCGTAAGAAAAAAGGCAGATGCGAAGACAGGAAGTACGATAATCATTTTATATGTAAAGGTAAAATATCAAGATTAAATAATGATATTTTAGAAGAAAATAATAATGACATTTCAGAATGGATATATCGCCACAATCAATGGTCTTCAGCGGAAGTTGAAGAACTATTATATGTATCTAAAGAAAAAACCAATAAGGTAAAGACAAAATATTTTGGTACCCCAATTGAGAGAAGAAGATGGATGAGAAACAAAGTTTATAATAACTTTCCTCTGTTTATTAGAGCTTTTTTATATTTTTTTTATCGTTATTTTCTAAAACTCGGTTTTCTTGATGGTAAAGAAGGATTAATTTTTCATTTTATGCAAGGGTTTTGGTATAAGTTTTTAGTTGATGCTAAACTTTATGAAATTCAAAAAAAAATGAAACATGAAAGTAAAAATGTAAAAAGTGCAATAAAAGACCTTTATAATATTGAATTATAAGTAGCCATTTAAATAATTATTTTTGTTGTTAGTGTGTATTATGGTGATTCTGATTCTTCAGTGACTTAATTAAAACGGGTAAGGTTTTAATTATAACCAAGGAAGAAAAAATTAGAAAATATTTAAATTTACTTTTTTGTATTAGATTTAATTCTATGCACTTTTAATTCGTCTTATAGGCATACAAGCTTATGGAAGGTGATTTTTCGATTAATACTATTTTAGAAGCAATTGATAATTTTGGGAATAACTATATAAAGTTTACAGAAAGATATTAGGAGGTAACAAGCAATGAAAAAAACTCTTATCACTGGCATCACCGGTCAGGATGGTTCCTATCTGGCAGAGTTTCTGCTTTCCAAAGATTACGAAGTTCATGGTATGATAAGAAGAGCCAGCACCTTTAATACCAGCAGGATAGACCATATTTATAAAGACCCTCATATAAGAGGAGTGAGATTACACCTTCATTATGGAGATTTAAGTGATTCGGGTCAGCTTACCAATCTTATCTATAATATTAAACCTGATGAGATTTACCATTTAGGGGCACAAAGCCATGTCCGGGTTAGTTTTGATATACCGGAATATACCGGTGATATTACCGGCTTAGGGACTACCAGGATATTGGAGGCAGTAAGAAGAAGCGGTATAAAATGTAAGTTCTATCAAGCATCAAGTAGTGAGATGTACGGAGATGCCCCGGCACCTCAAAATGAAGATACTTCCTTTAGAGCGAGAAGTCCTTATGCGGCAGCTAAGATATATGCCTACTGGATGGTCCGTAATTATCAGGAAGGATATAATCTATTTGCTTGTAATGGAATACTTTTCAATCATGAGAGCCCCAGGAGGGGGGAAACTTTTGTCACCAGAAAAATAACCCGGGGATTAGCAAGGATTGTAGCGGGGAAAGATAAGAAATTATATTTGGGTAATTTAGAGGCCAAGAGAGATTGGGGATATGCCCCTGATTATGTAAAGGCGATGTGGATGATGTTACAACAGGAAAGGCCGGAAGATTATGTTATCGGGACAGGGGAGACCCATTCGGTTAAAGAATTTTTAGAAGAGGTCTTTAATTATGCAGGGTTAGACTGGAAGGAATATGTGGAGATAGACTCAAGATATTTTAGACCTACGGAAGTGGAACTATTGCTGGCTGATGCCTCTAAGGCTAAGAGGGAGTTGGGTTGGAGTCCGAGGATTACTTTTAAAGAATTGGTTAAAATAATGGTAGATAGTGATATGGAATTAGCAGGATTGGAATCACCGGGAGAAGGGAAGAAGATTTTGAAGAAGAAAGGGATTGGCTGGACGGAGAATCATTTGACTGTGGGGTGAAAAGGGCGAGGGTAAAGATATATGCCTTACAAATGTTAAATGCAATTTTACAAGGTAGTAAAAAAATGGAGGTAGAGAATGAGTTTTTGGGAAGATAAGAGAGTTATTGTTACCGGGGGAGCAGGATTTTTAGGTTCTTATGTGATGGAAAAATTGAAGGAGCGAGGATGTAAGAATATATTTATCCCTCTGGTGGAAGATTATGATTTAACCAAAGAGAAAAACATTATCAGATTATATCAGGATTATCCGGCTGATATCGTTATTCATTTAGCGGCAGTAGTAGGAGGAATCGGAGCTAATCGAGAAAACCCGGGTAAATTTTTTTATGATAATCTGGTAATGGGGGCAATGCTAATGGAATATGCCCGACAGTTTAAGGTAGATAAATTTATAGCTATCGGCACCATCTGTGCCTATCCTAAATTTACTCCGGTTCCCTTTAAGGAAGAGGATTTATGGAAGGGCTATCCCGAGGAGACTAATGCCCCTTATGGACTGGCTAAAAAGATGATGTTAGTTCAGTCTCAATCTTATAGGATACAATATGGTTTTAACTCTATCTTTTTATTGCCTTTGAATTTATATGGGCCGAGAGATAATTTTAACCCTAAGAGCTCACATGTTATTCCGGCCCTGATAAGGAAGTTTATGGAAGCAAAAGATAGGGGAGAGGAAGAAGTAGTTTGTTGGGGGACAGGTAAACCAACCAGAGGTTTTTTATATGTGGAAGATGCGGCAGAGGGGATTTTACTGGCTGCAGAGAAATACAATAAGAGTGACCCGATAAATCTGGGCACTGACTTAGAGATATCCATCAAAGACTTAGCCGAATTGATTGCCAGGTTAGTAGGATTTAAAGGTAAGATTAAGTGGGATACCAGTAAACCGGATGGACAGCCTCGAAGGAAATTGGATACGAGTAGGGCTGAGCAGAAATTTAACTTTAAGGCCAAGATGGATTTTGAGGAAGGGATGAAGAAGACGATTGAGTGGTATAAAAGAAATCGTTTTTCTTAAAAATAGAAAGGATAATAGTCTATAATTGAAAAAAATATTGATAATAAGTGAACCTTTTTATCCGCAAGTAGCTGCTATTGGACAATTGCTAACTGATTTAAGTGAGGATTTAGTAAAAACGGGTTTTCAAGTGAAAGTAGTTACTGGAAATCCCAATAATATTTTTAATAAAAAAAATATAATACCGAGAAAAGAAAATTATAAAGGGATAGAAATAATTCGCTTAAGAAATACCACTTATAGTAAATACAGGATGGCGGGAAGAGTTCTAAATTATTTGACTTTTCATTTTTTACTTTATTTTAATGTATTATTTTGTGAGAGGCCAGACCTCGTTTTTGTTTTATCAACACCTCCTTTTATCTCCTTCTCTGGATTAATGCTAAAGATATTTAAGAGCTCCAAGGTGATTTATAATATTCAGGATCTGTTCCCTGATTTAGCAGTAGAATTAGGAAAATTAAAGAATAGACACTTTATCGGATTTTTGAAAAAACTCTCTGAGTTAATTGTGAGGAAGGTGGATAAAGTAGTAGTTGTGGGTGAATATATGGAGAGGAAGATAAGAAATGATTTGCTAAGGGAAACGAGTGAGAGTACGAGCGTGGGTGCAAGTGCAAGCACGAATGATCATATTATTACTATACACAATTGGGCTGACGGGAATAAGATAAAAGTTTTAGAGGATAAAGAAGCTGAAAATAATTACCTTAAAAAGAAATGGGAATTAGAAGGAAAATTTGTAGTTTTGTACTCGGGCAATATAGGATATCTTCATGAATTTGATACCATCATTGCTGCGGCTGAAAGTATAGCGAAAGAGGGAATGAAAGAGATTGTATTTGTTTTTATTGGAGAAGGAATAAAGAAGAGTTATATTGAAGAGAAGGTTAGAGAGAAGGGGTTAGATAATATTTTATTTTTCCCCTATCAGCCGCGGGAGATGCTTACTTATAGTCTGGGTTTAGCCGATGTTTCTTTGGTGACTCTAGAAAAGGGTTTTGAAGGGATGGTTGTCCCCAGCAAGATATACGGAATTTTAGCCAGTGGAAGGCCAGTAATTGCTGTGATGGGAGGAGAAAGTGAAATTGTTGAAATTATAAGAAAAGGAAATTGCGGAGAAGTGGTGAAGACTGGTGATTATCAAGCTTTGGCAGATAGTATAATGAATTATTATAGAGATAGGAAAAAATGCAGGGAAGACGGGTTAAACAGTCGAAGATATTTTGAGGGAAAATTTGATAGAAAAATTGCTACAAAAAGATATGTTAAAGTAATTGAAGAGGTCTTGAAATCTTAAGTATTTAATTTATAGTAAAAAATATAATTATTATTTAATTTTTAACGAAGCTTGGAGCAATGTCTAAATGAAGAAAATTGTTATAACTGGGGTTAATGGGATTATTGGGTCTGAATTAAGAAGGCGATTTATTGATAAGGGCTATCATGTTATTGGAGTTGATAGGACAGAACCTAAAGAAAAAGAGGGAAATGGCGACGAGCACGGGAAGTTTAAATATGCAAAGTTAGATATTACTGATAAAGATAAAGTGAGCCAGTTTTTTTCAAAATTACGTTTTGATTATTTAATCCATTGCGCAGCATTAGTGCATAAAAATTCTCCAGATCTTTCTTTTGATAATTTTATGAAGATTAATTTTGAAGGGACTAAAAATATTTTTGATTCTGTAATCAAGAGTAAAAATAAATATGGACTTAAGAGAGCAATTTTTTTTAGTACCATAGAAGTTTATGGAGGAGAAGAGAGAGACGAGATCATTTCCGAAGATGATGAATGTAATCCAATTTCTTTCTATGGTCAAAGTAAATTGGCTGCTGAAAGATATTTATTAAATTTAGGTAAAGATTATAAATTACCAATTATTATTTTACGGCTTACCCCGGTTTATAGTGAAGATTTTTTGAGAAATGTGAAGAGAAGAGTATTGATAGGGGGAGATAAGTTTTTTTATAGAGTTGGGAATGGGGAGCAGAGGATATCTTTATGTTCAAGAGAGAATGTGATTGATGTGGTGGAAGCGTGTATTGAGGGTGGAGTTCCTTTTGGAGAAGTTTTTAATATAGCCGATGATAAAGTTTATAGTTTTAATGATTTATTAAATTATTTCCGAGGGTTGGTGGACGGGAATCGTATTACAGTAAAAATCCCGAAATGTATAGTGTATTTTGGAGTAAAATTGCTTAGTTTAATATTTTCAGGTAGAAAAGAAAGATTGCTTTCGATTTATTATAAGTTAACTAAAGATAATGTGTATTCTATTGAGAAAGCAAAGAAATTATTTAAATATAATCCAAAGTGGAATTTTGAAAATACTATATTAAAAGATAGAAAGATAATAGAAGATGATAAAAAGAGTATTTGATTTGTTTTTTTCCATAATTTTATTAGTAATCTTAGCTCCTTTGTTTGTGGTAGTTGGAATTTTAATCAAGTTAGATTCTCCTGGACCTATTTTTTTTAAGCAGAAGAGAGTGGGAAAAGATAATAAAACTTTTATGGTTTATAAATTTAGAAGTATGAGTGTAGGAACGCCGGATGGGGCCAAAGAGGATTTAGGAGAAGAAAATTTGTATGTTACCAGAGTAGGGAAAATAATTAGGCGATTTACTATAGATGAACTGCCCAATTTATTTAATGTGGTAAGGGGAGAGATGACTTTGGTTGGCCCCAGGCCTCCGCATTATACGCAGTATGATTTAATTAAGATGAGAACTAAGGCAGGGATTCATAAGGTTAAGCCAGGCATTGCCGGTTATGCGCAGATTATGAAAACCGGGGGTGAAGATTTAGCAACAAAAGTGGAGTGTGATAAATATTATGTGGAGCATATGAGTTTATGGTTAGATGTTAAGATTATTATAAAAACCGCGATTATGCGTTTTAGTTCTACGGAGACGTTTTAAAGTATCAATCTACCAATCGTCCAATCTGCCGGTTTACCAATCAGGAAAAATACAGAGCAAGCAGAAAAGGGATAAGAATGACAAGGAATAAAGTGAGAATGAAACGATATAATAAATTTACCGGCAAGAAGATTGCATACTTATTGTGCCTAATTTAGGTCAATGGTTGGTAGTTATGGATGAATTGCAGGAAAGTGATATGATTGTAGTTCTCATGGGAAGTGTGTATGATAGAATTATTTAATTGACCAATCTACCAATCTACCAATTGACCAATTAAAACGCAAGATAGCAAGATGGCTGCAATAGATTTAGGAATTCCGGAGGAAGATGTATTAATCCTCGAAGGTAATTCTAGAAGTACACAGGATGAAGCCCTGACCCTTTAGCGGGTAAGGAAACAGTATCAAGTATCAAGTATCGAGTGAAGAAAAGAAAAAGAAAGAAAAGAAAAGAAAAGAAATACGAGAAAAAAAGGGAACAGGCAACTTTAAAATACAAGTTACAAGTTACAAGATGCGAGTTGCAAAAAACAGTATATAGTATCGAGTATCGAGTATATAGTGAGGAAAAAACAAAGAAGGAGATAGACGCGGGTTAAATTAGTCGTTAGTGAATAGTGAATAGTCGTTAGTATTAAAATGCAGGTTTTTAGTTATTAGTTTTTGGTTTTTAGATGAGATTGTCGCGCCCTAATAAAGTCATAGTGTTCGCAATGAGCTTTATTCAATCTAGAAATAAAAGCTTCTAATGGGGTAGACTTACTTTTGTTTTAATTCCGGTTAGTTCTTTTTGTACTTCTGAAAAGAGTGGGGTACGAAGATAACTTAATACCACATAAAAATATAATTCGAAAAGTTGACAATACACCATAAATAGTGTATATTTTAAACTAAGGAATAATATATGTATGAAGTAGAATTTTACAAGGATAGAAAAGAAAGATGTTTTACAACTGAGTTTTTAAATGAACTTCAAACAAAGATTAGAGCAAAAGTCGTAAAATGGATAGAAAAGCTTGAAAAGGAGGGGCCGAATTTATAAAGAAGCAAAGGAGGTTGATGTAATTATGAAAGATACAGTAAAGTTTAAAGATTATTTAAAAGAAGAATTAAAAGATCCAGAATTTTACGAAGCTTTTGATGAAGAAGAGGTTTATGCCTCTTTGGCCATTCAGATAGCTAAGATTAGACAAAAGGAAAAGTTAACTCAAAAAGAATTAGCAAAAAGATTACATACTACTCAGCAAACAATATCCCGATTAGAGAATATTCGTAACAAAAGTTATTCTCTACAAACATTGATTAAACTTGCTCGTATATTAGATAAACGAGTTAGTGTAGAATTTAGAGATGTAGTGAAAAAATAAAGAACAACAACCGAAGTAGTAATTTCTTTCTTTTTACTTCTTTTTCGAATCTAAAGTGAATACTGTGAATAATGGGGGAAAAATAAAGAATATAAGATTGAGGAATCTAACTTTTAAATTAACCTTAATTCTTTATCTTCAATGTTTAACATTAAACCTCTGCCGGAGATTGTTTTAAAAATATTTTCCATCTTTTTTGTGTTATCTTCTTTTTTATCCATTATTTTTAGAATATCTTTTCTGATTTTGCAGATATGATAATTTATCCGGGTATAAACTGCATCATCTTCATCCTTCCATATTTCCTTTAAAATTTCTTCATAACTTACTACCTGTCCTCTATGTTGAGCCAATAAGTATAATAAAGATTTTAGAAGGTGTCTGGGTATCATATTAAGATAGCTTTCCTATAAAATCTATTAAGTAAGCTAAAGAGAAAGATGAGAAAGGTTCTATTTTTTATTATTTTATGATATTATATAAATGTAAATGTCCTTAGAATGCTCTACTATTAGAGACAATAGTATAAATGGATATAGTTTTATCAAGAAAAAATATAAATGAAAGATTTATAGTATTGCTTTTATAATTTAGAAATTGGAATATTAAGAAGATAAAAAAGGAGGGCAAAATGCGGACAGAGGTTTTTACCAAAGAACAATATAAAGAATTTACTAAGGAACTGATTAGGAGTTTTGAGAAACGGAAAATAGTCCCTTTAAATACTCTAAAGAATGATCATTATATTTTAAAAAACCCCTTATATATAACCCTTGAAATAGAGGATGGTGTAGTTATAGCCTCCCTTGATGATATAGAAGCCTTTGCTTATGCAGATACAGAATATGAAGCAACTAACCAATTGAGTGAAGAGATTGTTAATCTCTATAAGGATTTGAAAGATGATAGAGAAAACCTGGGACCTCTCCCTCAAAAATGGTTAGCATTTCTGGAAGAAGTTATTAGAGAGAGATGAAGAAAAGAGAGATAGAGAAAATTTTTAAAAAATTAGATTTAAAGGTTTGAACTACAGAACATAATTATGAGTGGCTGGTGGTGGAGGGGAAAAAAGTTCCAAGCACAAAAGTTGTCATAGATGACAAAAAATATACCAGAGGGTAAAAAGGGACAGGCTACTTTAAAATACAAGTTACAAGCTACAAGATGCGAGATTGACTGATTAGAATGCAAGACAGAAAGATAGTTTTCAGTTAGAAAGATAGTATAAGTAGCAAAGTCCTATAAACCAAAATGTTCAGTAATCACATGGTTTATTTTGTTTATTTTGTTTATAATTTCCTTGTCTTCAATATTTCCTATTTTATTTATTAACCTTTTCTTATCAATGCTTCTAAGTTGTATAATCATTATTTTGGAATTTTCGTGTAAGCCTGCCATGATCTTTGAAATATATATTTCGAAAGGGTATGCCTTATTTGTTTTAGAAGATAAGGGAGCAACAGTAATTAAGGGCGAATATTGATTATGAATATCGTTAGATAAAATTTGTTTGCTTGACAAATGGCAGGAAATGAATTAGAATATATTAGAATATATTTGAATACAAAAAATAAGGAGGCTTTAAATGGCTAAAGTAGTAACATTACGACTCACAGAAGAAGAATACGAGAGAATATCCGCTGCTGCCAAGATTGAGCATCGTCCCATTTCTAATTTTATCACTGCCAGGGTGGTAAAAGATATAGAAGAATCTTATTATGTAGACCCCGTTGAGATGGCCCAGATTAAATCAGATAAAAACCTGATCGGAAAATTGAAAATTGGGCATCGTGATGCCAAAGAAATGAAGGGCAGTTTTGTTGACTAAATTTAGAATATTCGAGACCAGCCAATTCCTAAAAGACCTTGAACAAGATTTTAGCGGACAACAGGAAAGGATAAAAACAAAACTCGTAAACTATGTCTATCCTCAGCTAAAACAAAATCCCTATTTTGGCAAAAATATAAAAAAGCTCGCAACCTATAAGCCGGATACCTGGCGCTATAGAATAGGCAGCCACAGATTTTTCTATGAGATTGATAACCCAAATAAAATAGTCTTTATGATATCCGTTGATAATCGCCAGCATGCTTACTGATAGACTGAGCTGGTTTTTCTATCCCAGCTAAATATGGACGTGTTGGAAGAGCCAAGGTATATGATTTCAAGCAGAGCCGACACCACTTATCTTTTAAGTACTTGGCCCGGAGAATATCTTTTAGTTAGAACCCTGGAAGATGATTACTCTCCCTATTCTTTTGAACAATTAAGTAAAGAGGAGATAGGGGATACGGTAATGGTGATTCTATCGGGAGGTATGGTCCTGGGTTCTCCGGCAGCAGGCGATGAGGGAGCAGAAAAGGGCATTAAATAATAATTTTTATGCTCTACACGAATGGATAGGTTTGATGTATTATGGTTTAGGTTTTAGGTGAAGTGTGGGGCAAACTCTTAATTGAATTGAAAAAATATAACAAGCGGTTTTGGTAAGCTGGTGCAGCCATAGTATAGGAAGATGTTTGGATATAAGGAAGGGGATTTTTATGCTCTCTTCACAGTCACTCGAAATGGAAGGGATTGTGATATAATGAATTTATAAATCAAAATGTCATGAAATTAATAAAACAAGCCTTTGAGGGTTTTTGAGAGAAAGATGACAAAGGGGGTATAAGCAGGGTATGCCACTCACTGTAAGTATGCGTGAAGTAGAGGTATTGGTCTAGTGCATAAGGTTCCACTTTTAAGTGGGCGTGAAGTTGCAAGAGGAACTCTAAGATCACTTAACCCGTTTTCACGAGTACAAGTTTCATGTAATAGGAGGTAGAAATGGTAAAAATTGAATTTGATATATTTGTCTTTAAAGAAGATGAGAATTATGTAGCTTATTGCCCCGAACTTGACATTTCCAGCTGCGGAAGTACTATTGAGCAATCGAAAGAAATGCTCAAAACAGCCATAAGATTATTTCTTGAAGAAGCTGAAAAAATGAATACCCTTGAAGACATACTTGATGAAGCTAATTATAAAAAAGATGCAAAAGGCAAATGGGTGCCACCAAAACTTGTTGCAACAGAATTTGCAGGATTATAGTATATGCCCAAAATAGTACCCATTCCAGCAAGTAGACTTAGAAAAATATTTGAAAAAGATTGTTTTAAATGCGTAAGAATTGAAGGTGACCATTATGTTTATACAAAACAAGGAGTTATAAGACCAATTGTTGTACCTAATTGGCCAGCAGTACCAGTATTTGTAATCAGAAACAACATAAGAACTGCGGGGATAAGCAGAGAACGTTATTTCCAACTTTTAAAAGAGATAAAATAAAAAAATATTATTTAGAATAGATATTATTTTTTCAATATTTTCTATTTAAAGAGAAGGATTTTTAAAAATTTTGCGGGGACAAGATATAAGAACAACTACCTTGCCGTTTTTTAATAATTTGAAAGAAGAGCAGGTAGATTATGTGGTGAGGAAGGTGAAAGAAGGAATAAAAAACAGTATATAGTATCGAGTATATAGTGAAAAACAGTATCGAGTATATAATATCGAGTGAAGAAAAGAAAAAGAAAGAAAAGAAAAGAAATACAGGAGGAAATAATTAATAGACAGGCGAGACGCCTGTCCTATAGTTGTTAGGTAAAAGTATTATCGCACAAGGGGCGTATAGCAATATATGACCCTGCTGCTTCTATCAGGAATCCATTGTTTATAATTTTTGAGATAGATTATTTATATTTTAATTTTGTGATATAATATAAGTGTTAAAGTAGAAAAGATAATAAATCTTCTGATGGAGCGGAAATAGTGGGATAAAATTCAACCAGTATGGGAGGGACAAAAGAAATGAAGACATTGGTTTATCAGAAAAAAATCTTAGAGGAAGTTAAAGATTTGCCAGAGGAGCAGATATCTAATCTCCTTAAAATTATTCGTATTTTTAAGAATTCTATTATTAAGCAAATAAAAGAGGATGTAGGGCTAAAGAAGGAATTTAGAGAATGGGATAAACTTAGCGACGAGGCATTTGTTGATTTTGAAAGGAAATTATAGTGAAAATAGGTGATGTTTATCTTGTTGAAATTCCTACTGTTGGTGGACATGAACAGGGGGGTTTGAGACCTGCGTTAATAGTGCAATCGGAAGAGAGGGTGAATGAATTACCAACTGTCTTGATAGTCCCCTTGACTTCAAAAACAAAAGCAAGTATCTTCCCTTTTACTTTCCTGATAGAACCTGATCAATTAAATAATCTTTCCTCATCTTCTGTCGCTTTAGTCTTCCAGTTAAGAGCGATTGATAAAAGACGCTTGAAACATAAAATTGGGAAGTTAGAAAAAGGAATGATACTTCATATGAAACAAATCCTGAAGGAAATTATGGAGTTGAATACAAAGTAGGGAAATAAAATACGTCATAAAAGGGGACAAGCTACTTTTTGTTACAAAAAGTAGCTTGTCCCCTTTTATGCTTTAACGGGGCGAGCCCACTCCTACTTTTATTCCTGAGAGTTCTTTTTGAACCTCGGAGAAGCGCAGGGAATAGTATTCCCGATTCTGCTGGTTAAGGATGGTGGAAAAATAATACCTAAGACAGGGTAAAATTGAGGGTATTTTATTTTTTTTAAGGTATGTTATAATAAAAATAAAAGAAAATAGATATATTAATCCTGTATAGTAGATAACTTATTGTAAACTATACAGAATTAAGTAAAAAGATTAAACTGGTTTAAAATTTTAGGTGTGTTTGAGTGGGAAGAAGGAGTGAAAGATGAGAGGGGATAAAGAATATGCAGTAGAGATAATCGAGAAACAATTGATAGAAGCTAAAAGGACGGCTATTGCTAAAAGGGCTAAAGAAGCGATGATTAATCTGAGAAAAGGGAATTCCAGGATAGGAGACATCAAAGAATTGTATAAGGATTTAGAGAGTGATTAAAGTAATTTGGGATCAAGGTTTTAAGAGGGTTTACAAAAGGAAAGTAAAAAATAATTTTGGAATAAATCAATTAGACCTGTCTGCGTGCGAACACGCACAGGCAGAAAGGAGAGTCATGAGTAAAAAGGAATTACTTATAAACGAAATTGAACAAGTTCCTGAACCTTTTCTTGACGAGGTATTGGATTTTATTAGGTTTTTAAAAACAAAGGCTATCAAAGAGCGAATGAATATAGCTATTGCAAGCGAATCTTCTCTTAAAAAGGATTGGCTGAAGCCAGAGGAAGATGAAGCATGGCAAAATTTATAAAAGGTGATGTCGTAGTTATTTCATTCCCATTCTCTGACTTCACCCAAACCAAAAGACGTCCTGCTTTAGTCATCTCGGCATTAGAAGGAGATGATGTAATTCTCTGTCAGATAACCAGCCGAACCATTAGAGACAATTATGCTATCCCGCTTGAGGATAAGGACTTTAAAACTGGAGAATTAAAGCAGTCGAGCAATGTGAGACCAAACCGCATATTCACAGCAGACAGCCATATTATTCTCTACAAAGCTGGCAGTATTACAGTCAACAGACTTAACGAGGTTATTGACAAGATAGTTGAAATTATACGGAAATAAAAAGATGGTATCCCTTCGTTCGCACTATCGCCTAATAGTAGATAAAGGATTTCGCAACTCTGACTTCATTCCGGAGAGTTCTTTCTGCACCTCTGAGGATATTATGCTGGATATAGGAAAAGATGAAAGAGTTATAGGTATTGAGATTCTCGGTGCCTCAAAACGGGTGAATTTAGAAAGGCTTTTGCCAATAAAATATGAAACTCCAAAAGGGGTCGCCTCTTAAGGGAATACTCATTAGTATTAAAATACAGTTTTTTAGTTATTAGTTTTTGGACGAGATTGCCACGCTCCCTGCGGGCGCAATGATAGAAAAGAAATATGAGAAATACAAAAATACTAAATCACTCACCCCCACCTTAATCCTCCCCCCTCAAAGGGGGAGGAGATAATGGATTCCCACTTTCGTGGGAATGACAGAAAAAGAGAGTGGGAATGACAGAGTTAAATAGACAGGCGAGACGCCTGTCCTACGGATGTTTGGAAAAAAAGGGGACAGAATACTTTTATTATTAAAAATTAAGAGTATCTTGTCCCCTTTTTGTTAATAGTTCTATTCAATTTTCCCCTGTATAAATAAAAGCATTTAACAGGGCGGGCCCCGTATAAATAAAAGAATTTAACAGGGCGGGCCTAACTCTGCCTTCATTCCGGATAATTCTTTCTACACTTGTGAGAAGCGCAGGGAATAGTATTCCCGGTTTTGCTGGTTAAGGATGGTGGAAAAATAATACCTAAGACAGGGTAAAATTGAGGGTATTTTATTTTTTTAAAGGTATGTTATAATAAAAATAAAAGAAAATAGATATATTTATCCTGTATAGTAGATAACTTACTACATACTATACAGGATTAAGTAAAAAGATTAAACTGGTTTGAAATTTTAGGAGTTTTTGAGCGAGAAGAAGGAATGAAAGATGATATCCGAAAATGATATGAGTATAATATTGAAATATGCCAAGAAATACAAATTGAAAAAGATTATTCTTTTCGGCTCATCGAAAGAAAGAACTGAGGCCAGAGATATTGATGTAGGTGTCCAGGGTGTAGCTCCTGAGTTATTTTTCGATTTTTGTTGGGAATTATATAGGGATTTATCTAAACCGGTGGATGTTATCGATCTAAGCAGAGATTGTCAATTTAATAGACTTATAGAAAAAGATGGGTTGGTATTATATGGCTAATGGTTTCCTCTTGGATAAAGCGAAATTAAAACCTCTGATAAAGAGCATCTTTAGCCTTTATTCTGAGTTTAAAGAAGAAATAGATAATTCTCTCATAAGGATTGAACGGCATGAAAGTCATAAAAAGGGATAGGCATAAAAGGGGACAAGCTGAAGTAGTCGTTAGTGAATAGTGAATAGTAAGAAAAAAAAGAAAGAAAAATACAGAAGATACAAGAGTATTTAATTGACCAACTTGCCAATTCATTAATTAAAAATACGGTTTTATCGATTTTCGGTTTCTGGTAATATACAATGATTGTGTACTATGAAAAATAAAGGATTAAAATCGCTAAGCAGGAAGATTATTTCTTTAATTAGAAATCTGCCCTATTTGGAAATAGAAAATTTGAAAATGTTATAGATAGAGGAAAAAAGGAGGTGTAAATAATGAAACAAACATACACAGCATTAATACGAAAAACCAAATTGGAGTATGTGGCAATATGTTTAGAACTAAATGTAACAGCAAGAGGAAGAGATCTTCCTGAAACAGAGACAAATCTTAAAAATGCAATAGAGATATATCTGCAAGATGTGAAAGAACACCCAGAGACAGTAGTTTCACCAATTTCTACAGAGGAACTTATTGAATTTTTAGCAGATACAGAACCTGATTGGGTAAAAGAAAGAAAATTTTTGAGACCTCTGGAAGTTTATGAGGTGCCATCTTATGTCTAAAATTCCTTCTATGTCAAGCAAAAAATTGTGTAAACTTTTGGAAAAGGGAGGAGCTAAATTTGTAAGACAGGGCAAAACTGACCATGCTATATATTCTAGAACTGTTGAAGGAAAGCGGTATTCAGCACCAGTTCAAATGGGAAAGAAAGCTTTAGATTCTATTTACTGTAAAAGAGTTCTTCGACAATTGAAATTTACGGATGAAGAGATCTCTAAGATTAGATCAGTTAAATTATGAATATTTAATATGTACTTCCTTTTTAATAATTTTTAAACTAACCAGTCTTCTATCTTTATCAGTCATTCAGTAAAAATAGTCGTTAGTATTAGTTAGCGTGGAGCGGGTAGCGTATAGCGTATAGGTGTGGGGAACAGTTGCGGGTAAAATACAAAAATGCCAAATCACTCACCCCCACCTTAATCCTCCCCCCTCAAAGGGGGAGGAGATGAGAAGTAGAGGGGAAGAATTATATTTTATTCAAATCTGTTGTTTTTAGGTTTGAATATAATTTAATTATTTCGAAATGATTATCTGCATGAAGAATATCAAGATCATAATAAAGGGAAATACTTGCAATTAGAAGATTAGTAGAGGGAATAGTTTTCCCTTTTCTCCGAAGTTCAAATCCAAGTAGTGAGGCTTTTTTCCATATCTCTTTATTTTCTTCAAAATAATGAAGAGCTGATAAATCTGAAAAAATCTCTCCATATTCTTTTTTTGTTTTTGTTCCCTGTAAAAGTTCTAATATGATTATACCAGTAGTAGCAGATTGGTCTTTATCCAATATTTCCATTAATATATTTTTTATCTGAACTGAAGAATTTCTTTTTAAACCTAAAATCCAGGCTGAAGTATCAATTAAAAATAGTTTATTTTCTCTATTCATCTTTTCTCATTTCCTTTAGAGAAGAAAGGTCAATATTCAGGTCACAGTTTCCTAATCTATTTTTTAACTTTTCCAAATGTTTTTTTCTGATAAATTCTTTTAAAGAAAGATTAATTAATTCTTTTTTAGTGCTTATTTTAGATAATTTTAATGCTTCTTTGATAAGATTTTTATCTATATTAATAGTAGTCCTCATCATGCATCACCTCTATGCACAGAATATCACAAAATATGATGCCTGTCAAAAAAAAAATACATATCTTTTTATCAAAAAATGTACTTATTCGGTTAATATAAACTTTTGTGGAGTAGTAAGATAAAAGAATAATGACTATGATAACTTTAGTGGCGGGATTTGAGATAAAGGTATTTTATTTTTTTAAGGTATGTTATAATAAAAATAAAAGAAAATAGATATGTGGCATCATTTGATAATTAGTTAATATTAATAAGGCAAAAGAAGGGATATAATTGGAAAAGGAAGAGGAGAGAAGAAGAGAATACGCTAAGCTTTTAAAGAAATCTTTAGAAAGGGTTATAGAGAAACTCACAGGTAAGGTAGAGAAGATAAGCATTTTTGGATCTTATCCTAAAAAAGAGCCAGATCTTTTTATGGATTTAGATATTCTTATTATAATGAATACTAAAAAAAATTTTTTAGAGAGGTTAAAAGATATATATTCTCTATTACACCTTCCAGTAGATGTGGATATTTTATGCTATACACCTGAGGAATTTGAGAAGATAAAGGAGAGGCCATTTTTTAAAAAGATTTTAGCGGAGGAGTTGGTGTTATATGAGAAAGGAAGCAAAAGAAGAGGGGAAAAGATGGTTAGAACAGGCCATAGAGGATTTAAAATGGGCAAAAGACTTAGCTGAGAGAGGTGGTTATCATATAGCTTGTTTTTTATCCCAACAGGTTGGAGAGAAAGCTTTAAAAGCCTTTTTATATAATCAAGGAGAAGAGATAGTTATTGGACATTCTGTAGAAAGGTTGTGTCATTTGGCAGCAAAATATGAGGCTAATTTTTTAAAGAAAGTAAAAAAATGGGCTATACTTGATGGTTATTATATACCCACAAGATATCCTAATGGATTACCCGATAGTATTCCAGCAAAAGTTTATACCAGTGATGCAGCTGGTGAAGCAGTTAGATTAGCAGGGGAAATAGTTGATTATATTAAAGAAAAGGTAAAATGAAAAAAAAGTGCCAGGCACAAAAGTTACATTTTGGTTATTTGAGGATTTTTAAGGATACTTCAATCCTGATTTTTGGGGAGGAATAGAAGGGGACAGAATACTTTTTTATAAAAGTAGCCAGTCCCCTTTTTATATTACATTTAACGGGGGCGGATATAAGAAATAGACAGGGTGGCACTCAATATTACTTGAGTGCCACCCTGTCCTATGAGGGTAAGCGGGCTATTTTAATTTTTTAGTATGTGTTATAATTACGTATGGGTCGTAAAGGTAGATGATCTATGGAAAGGTAGATAAACTATGGAGAAGGATATTTCTAAAATTGAAGATAAATTAAAATTAGTTTTAGAAGAAGAAAGAGGCATCCTTTTTGGTTATCTTTTTGGTTCGATGGCTTTGGGAAAGACCAATTTAGAAAGCGATATAGATCTGGCTTTTTACCTTGAGGAGAAAGAGGTCAAAGATTTTTTTAAAAAACGCCTTTTCTTAATAGAGAAGATTCAATCCCTTTTAAAAAAGAGGGTTGAGGTAATTATTCTTAATGAAGTAAGATCAATATTTTTCAAATTCGTTATTATTAAAGAAGGAGAGATAATTTTGGAGAGAGATCATGCCCAGAGGATTGACTTTGAATTAAAAACTATGCAGGAATATTATGATTTTCGACCTTTTATTAAGGAATACAATGAAGCCTACCTCCAAAGGTCTCTTAAGGAGGCCCTATGAGCGAGATAACCTGGCAAAAAATCTTCGAAAAGTTGCAACAATTAGACGGATACCTTAGCAATCTTAAGAAACTAAAAAAAGAAATAAAAAGCCCAGAGGAGTTTTTGGAAGACTTTCATCTTTATGGATTGGCGGAGCGCTACTTACAATTGAGCTGTCAAGTGGTCCTGGATACCTTAAATTTGGTGATTATTGAGGAAGCCTGGGAAAAACCGGAAGATAATCAAGAAGCAGTTTCTATTCTTTTTAGAAAAAAGATTATTTCTGAAAATTTAGCTTCAAGATTAGAGGGGATAGCAGGTTTTAGAAACATATTAGTTCATGAATACGGGGAAATTGACCGCAGGAGAGTGTATCAATATTTGTTGGAAAAATTAGAACTTTTTAATGCTTTTAAAAAAGAAATACTTAATTGGCTGAAGAGTAAGTCTTTATAGCAGATAAGATAAAGAGAGAAGAATATAGTTAGCAAGTGAAAGATAAAAAGGGGGCTAAATTAGTCGTTAGTATAAATACAGGTTTTTAGTTTTTAGTTGTTGGTTATCAGTTTTTAGCTTAAAGGAAAAAATAAATAATAAAACCATATAGGGGAAAAAGGGGATAGGGAACTTTTTTATTACAAAAAGTAACCAGTCTGGAAATGGTAAACTAAAATGCACCTAAGGTGGAAAATAAAAATGCACCTTTTAAAAGAAGCAGTTCTTTACTATAGTATGAATAAGAATCAATACTATAAGGAAAGGACTGAAGATATGGTTAACA
>Ga0307431_1000176_pt1 | contig 50774 bp, 47 predicted proteins | sample SalMarWE160170MG_FD_202155 | JGI IMG/M metagenome (GOLD analysis project Ga0307431, IMG submission 202155) | Salt marsh sediment microbial communities from the Plum Island Ecosystem LTER, Massachusetts, United States - WE1603-170 | ecosystem: Environmental > Aquatic > Marine > Intertidal zone >...
TTTCCCGCCGTGGGTGAAATACTGGAACCCTTTGCTTCTGTTAACATAGTAGAAGGCTGGATGAGAGGCTCGCACCATGGCCCCTTAATGCCGGTAGCTGTCAGGGAAAGCAATCCCTGCCGTTTCGATGGTCCACCAAGAGTAATAGCCGCTGGTTTCCAACTTGCTAATGGCAAGCTCGTCGGGCCTCGTGACCTCTTCGATGACCCTGCTTTCGATGAGGTTCGTCATCAAGCAAACATTGTGGCGGATTTCCTGCGCCGAATGGGGCCATTTGAACCACACCGCCTGCCGCTTGAGGAAATGGAATACACCACCATGCCCGAAGTGGCAAAGAAGCTGGCACAAAGATTTCAAGACCTTTAACGACAAAATGCCTGAGCTTCTATTAGCTACCTCCAACCCAGGGAAAATCAAGGAATATCGCTTTCTCCTGGACGGTCTTGGTTATCAAGTAACCACACTGACCGAAGAAGGAATAGCAAAAATCGTCGCTGAGTCTGGGGACAACTACGAACAAAATGCCCGATTAAAAGCCCTTACCTATGCCAAATTAAGCCAGCTTACCGCTCTTGCCGATGACTCAGGACTGGAGGTGGATGCCCTTAACGGGGAGCCAGGTGTTAAGTCAGCTCGCTTTGCGGGTAAAGCTGCTACTGATGCAGAGAAGGTGAGCCTTATCTTAGCTAAACTTAACAACGTTCCCTGGGAGAGACGAACAGCCCATTTTAAGTGCGTCATTTCTATAGCTAGCCCAGGAGGTCGTGCAGAGTTATGCTATGGCGAGTGTCATGGCATGATTGCCTTTGAGGCTAAAGGAGGAAATGGTTTTGGCTATGATCCTATTTTTTTCCTTCCTGAGATAGGCAAGACCATGGCTGAAATTCCATTTGAGATGAAAAATCAAATCAGCCACCGTGCCCGAGCAAGCCAGAAGGCACGTCAGGTGCTCCAGCAACTCAACATCTAACTTGTGTGTCAAATCATTTGATGAACTTCCTCTCCGAGTTGGAATTGGGAATAATACGCATAAGCAACGGGACTTTTGACGATATTTGACAATATTTGACAATATTTATGGAATATTTAAGGAAAACTATTGACATTCGAGTGACGATGGCTTATGCTTTAAAGAAAGGGAGGTGAACAGATGCAAGCATACTGCATGAAGTGCCGCGCCAAAAGGGAAATGAAGAATCCCAGAAGTATAATCATGAAAAACGGCAGGCCGGCCACTCAAGGCGTATGTCCCGTATGCGGGACCAAGATGTTCAGGATAGGGAAATAGGGAGGAGTTAAAGCTAATATCGTAGATAGCAGAACCATTGGAAAGGCTGGGTATCTGTACACAAAGATACCCAGCCTTTCATTATCGACCATATATAAGGTTATGGTTATGCTCACTCACAGTAAAAATCGTTTCTACATTGCTTGTTGGGATTTAATTTAGCTACCCCTGAAAAACTTCGTTTTCATTGGGTGCTGATTGCCCCCAAAGTTATTAAAAGCACTACGACACCAGCCACAATTACACCCAGCCCAACGGCGGGGAAAGCTTTCCTCCAATCCATGCCCAGTAGCCAGACCAAAATAGTCCCAGTATATGCTCCGGTGATAGGCAAAGGTATAGCCACAAACAAAAATAATCCCCAGAAGCCGTATTTTTCTACTTTCGGCTTACCGCGTTTTCTTAAATTATCCAGATACTTGTCGAACAAAGGGATTCTGTACAGAAGCTTATCGTAAAAGAGGCGCAATGCAAAAAAGATGGGAAAAAATATCAGGGTGTTAGCAATGATCGCTAAAAAGAAGGTAAACAAGGGGTCCAGCCCCAAAGATATGCCTAAAGGTATGCCACCCCTTAATTCACTAATGGGCGAAACAGTGGCTAGCAGGGTAAGAGCTATTTCCCTTGTCATGATATGCTTCCAAAGCAGTGCTGCTTACGACCGAGAAGCATAGTTTAACATATGTTATTACATCGTGCGCTCATTGCCAACCACTTAATTCCATGCTATCCTCTATTCAACTCAGCTTAAGATAGGAAATGCAAACAAGGAGACTATTTGGAACCAGTGGTATCCGGGGCGTAGTCAACCAGGATTTATCGCCTGATTTCTGTCGTCAGGTTGCCTTGGCCATAGGCACTACCCTGCCTCCAGCCTCCACAGTCTGTATTGCCACCGACACCCGAATAAGCAGAGATATGATTAAGGAGGCGGTTACTGCGGGCTTGCTTTCTTGTAGTATAAACGTAGTTGATTTAGGCATTTTGCCTACCCCGGCGCTGGCATTGCTCACCCGGGAATCGGGCTTCGCCGCTGGAATTATGGTCACGGCTTCCCATAATCCACCCGAGTTCAATGGAATCAAGTTATTCAATGGAAATTCGCTGGGATATAGCCAGACTCAAGAAGCGGAGATAGAGAAAGTCTATTTTGAGCAGAAATTCCGCCAGGGGAAGAGAGGGACTTTGGAGCAAGCACAGGATATGAAACAAAGATACCTTTCCTTTATTAAAGGCAAGTTTTCCCTGCCAGAATTTAATCACCAGCTTAAAGTAGTCGTTGATCCTGGCAATGGCGCTGCCTCCAAGTTTGCCAGCGACATCTTTGTCCAGATGGGCCTCGACGTAATACCTGTAAATGATGAGCCAGATGGCCTTTTCCCAGGGAGAAATCCCGAGCCGAAAGCGGATACTCTCCAGGGCACGGTTAATTTCCTGAGGCAACATAATGCCGACTTAGCTATTTGTTTTGATGGCGATGCCGACCGCGTTGTTTTCTGCGATAAAGATGGTTTCCTCGGTTTCAACGAGCCTATCGCCTTCATCTCGAGACTGGCTGTCAATCGAACGGGAAGGAAAAAGATTGCAACCACAGTAGAAACTGGAACGCTTCTTGACCTGGCAGTGAAGGATCTTGGGGCGGAAGTAGTCAGAGGCAGAGTCGGTGACGTCCCCGTAGCTCATTTAGTCCAGGAGCTCAATGCTGCCCTAGGAGTGGAGCAGGTAGGCGTCTACATTTTCCCTGAGCTGGGCTATTATCCTGATAGCATTTTCGCCTCACTCTTCTTGTTAAGTCAGCTAAGCGATGCTGGCGAAATCAGACGATTCTTCCAAAGTATTCCCAGACTATATTTTGAAAAAGCTAGGATTCCTTGTCCTAATGAACTCAAAGAGCCAGTCATGGTCCAGGTAAAAGAAAAGGCTCACCTTTTTGCCCCGGATGAGACTCCAATTAAAATCGGGACTCTTGACGGCCTGAGGCTGGAATTTCCTGATTCCTGGATGCTTATCAGGGCTAGCGGCACCGAGCCTATCATCCGAGTAGTCTCCGAGTCAACGTCGCAAGCGCAGACCGATGAGCTTATAAGCAAAGGCAAAGACCTTGTTCAAGGTCTGGTGGAGACTAGCAGATGAAAGCCGTATTTCTCTGCGGCGGCCGCGGCAAGAGAATGTTCCCCATTGCTGAGGACAAGTTCCTCCTTGATTTCCTCGGAAAGCCACTGCTCGAACATCAAATAAGAACAGCCTGTGAGGCAGGTTTGAGTCATTTTGTCATCATTGGGAATCCCGAAAACATAGCGAAGATAGAGCAAATAACCAAAAAAATTCCTGAGATAAAAGTCGAACTTGCTCTGCAAAAGAAGCCATCAGGCATCGCTGATGCCCTGAAAAGCGCCGAGCCTTTCCTGCACGGTCAGCTTTTAGTAATAAATCCCAACGATGTCTTCTCAAGTTCAGCATACACCAAAATCATCACCGAAGCTGAAAAAGCCGCTGCCTCCTCCTATATTCTGGGTTATCGAGTCCAGCAATACTTTCCGGGAGGCTACCTCCAAGTAAATTCTCAAAATGAGTTACTACACATCGTGGAAAAGCCCAATCCCGGCGAGGAACCCAGCAATTTAGTAAACATCTTGATTCACTGTCATAATAACCCTGAAGAGCTTTTACACTATATTGAAACAGCACAGACTACCAGGGACGATGTCTATGAATGCGCCCTGGACAATATGGTAAAGGAAGGACACAAGATCAAGGTGGTTCTCTACAACGATTTCTGGGCACCAATAAAATATCCCTGGCATATCTTCAAAATAATGGAGTATTTCCTAGACAACGCTCAACCTTTCCAGCACTCAAGCTCGTTGAGTGCTGGACGTTATATTGCCTCTTCGGCCCACATTTCCGAAAAAGCGAACATCGAAGGAAAAGTTATCCTCAGCGATAATGTTAAGGTATTGGAAAATGCGGTAATTCGAGGTCCTGTGTATATCGGGGCAAACTCCATCATTGGCAATAATGCCCTGGTGCGAGACTACAGCCACATTGGTTCCAACTCCGTTATTGGCTATTCCACTGAAGTAAAGCACTCCTACATCGGCGATAATTGCTGGTTCCACTCCAATTATGTTGGTGACTCCATAGTGGATGACAATTGCTCTTTGGGCGCCGGCACCGTGCTGGCTAACTTCCGCCTCGACGAAGGGAACATCCAGATAAAAGTCGGAAATAGTCTTGTAGATACCGGCTATGATAAACTAGGGGCAATTATAGGTCGAGGTTGCCGCATCGGAGTAAATGCCAGCCTCATGCCCGGGGTTCGCGTAGGCCCTGATTCTTTCGTGGGACCCCAGATATGTTTGCGCCAGGACTTGGGGGGGAGTAAGATGGCTTTGCTTGAGCCCCGATACCAGGTAAAGGATAACGAAACCAGACTCGACGAAGGCAAAAGGCAAGAACTACTGAGAGGTTTACAGAGTTAATTGAGTTTGTCGTGTTTATTGAGTTGCTACAGTGAAAATTGAGAGGTTCGAGGATATTAAAGCTTGGCAGGCGTCTAGGGTGCTGGCGAAAATGGTCTATGACGCTGTTAAATCTAACAAGGGCTCTAGCAATGATTATAAATTCAGAGAGCAGATTCAAAGTGCTACGGTCTCAGTAATGTCCAATATAGCCAGCCCCGTGAAATAGAATGTATTACGTGTATGTTCTGCGAAGCAAAAAGGACGGAAATTTCTATGTAGGGTATACTGCAGATTTGCTGAAAAGGATGGGGCACCACAATAAGGGTGCCGTGGAATCAACCAAGAACAGGAAACCGCTTGAGTTGATTTATTATGAAGCGTGCATCAAGCAGCAAGATGCGTTGCACAGGGAGAAGTATCTGAAGACAGCTTATGGGAAGAGATATATTGTGAACAGGCTCAAGGAGTATCTAAATGCGCTCGATTAGTATTTCACGGGGCAGGGGGTTCTCAAGACGGACAACAAAAGAGTTTATTCAATTCTTGTTCATAGCCAAAGGCTCAGCAGCAGAGGTCCAAAGCCAGCTCTATATTGCCTTAGACCAAAGCTACATCAATGAAGAGAAATTCAATGAACTCTACTCCAAATCCGACGAAGTAGCTCGTCTATTATCTGGCTTCATCCAATACCTCCTGAACAAAGACAAACACCTAATAAGCTCAAGGAACTCAACGAACCCAAGCAACTCAAGGAACTGGGCAAATGTGGGGGTAAAGGAGGGTTAAAGATGTGCGGTATCATTGGCTATTGTGGTCAGAAGCCAGCAGTTCCCATTGTCCTCGAGGCATTAAAGCGTCTGGAATATCGGGGCTATGATTCAGCGGGCGTCGCTTCTTTACACGATGGCAAGCTACTGATAAGGAAAGACGCCGGCAAGATTGACGAAGTCATCCAGAAACATAACCTGGCAAGCCTCCCAGGCATCGTTGCCATCGGGCATACTCGCTGGGCAACCCACGGTGGTGTTACTCAATTGAACGCCCACCCTCATTCCGACTGCGGTGGCAGAGTGGCTGTAGTTCACAATGGCATCATTGAGAATAATCAGCAGCTCCGCCAAGAACTCACCAAAATAGGACACAAGTTTATTTCAGAAACCGATAGCGAAATTATCCCTCACCTCCTCGAAGATGAACTCAAAAACGGATGCTCTCTGGAACAAGCTGTGTTAAATATAGTTCCAAGGCTTGAGGGCTCTTATGCCTTTCTGGTCATATCCCTTGACGACCCCGGCAAAATCATAGGCACAAGGAAGAGCATTCCCCTGATTGTGGGCATCAACACCCCTGATTACTATGTTAGCAGCGACGCTCTGGCTTTTTCGCAATATACCAATCAGGTGATGAGTTTGGAGGATAACGAGCTGGTGATGCTGACAAAAGCGGGAATCGAATTCTTCGATGCCCAAGGGAACAAGCTGGTCAAGCAAGCCAGGAAACTCGACCATAGTTGGGCTGAGAGCCATAAAGGAGACTACCAGCATTACATGCTCAAGGAGATAATGGAGCAAGCCCAGGTGCTTGGTCAAATAGCCCATCAGGACGAGAAGAGATTCACCAACATTGCCCTGGATATCCTGAGGGCAAGGCAGGTGATTATAGCTGCCTGTGGCACCTCCCGCTACGCTGCTCTGGTCGGCAGATACCTCTTTTCCAGAGTAGGCAAGAAGTTCTGTGATGTAGTCATGGCTTCTGAATTCGGTTATTTCGCCGACTCCGTGGACAAAAGCACCGTTGTCATAGCTGTTTCCCAGAGTGGCGAGACGGCTGATGTAGTCGAAGGGGTAAAGGCAGCTAGAGACGCTGGGGCTCAAGTTATCTCCATCGTCAATCGGCCTAACTCCATACTGGCTGACCTGAGCCACCAGGTCATTTACCTGAATTGTGGTTCTGAGATAGCCGTAGCCGCTACCAAATCTTTTCTATCTCAACTAGCAATATTCTACTTGTTGTCCTTTTCCATGGTTAACTCTTTTGATGAAGCGGCAGCTAAGCTTACCGACCTGAGCAGTGAGATAACCAGGGTTCTGGACTGGAACAAAAGCGAGCTTATCGAGCTCAGCCAGAAGCTGAAAGATAAGAACGATTTCTACTACATAGCCAGAGGAATTAACTTTGCCATCGCCTCTGAAGGCGCCTTGAAGCTTAAGGAAATTTCCTATATCCATGCTGAAGGTATGCCCGCCGGGGAACTCAAGCATGGTACCTTAGCCCTCATCGAGACTGGTACACCAGTAGTGGTGATTTGCCCCGCCGACTACACCTTTCTCGAAACGCTGAGCAATGCCATGGAGACTAAATCACGCGGCGCCTACATTATCGGTGTCTCCGACAAGGAGAGCGATATTTATGATTCCTGGGTAAAGATTCCCGAAGTTGATGAGTTACTCTATCCTATGGTCGCCGTAGTCCCTCTTCAACTTCTGGCTTATTATCTCGCTGTCAACCGGGGATGCGACCCTGACAAACCCCGCAATCTGGCAAAATCGGTAACCGTCAAGTGAGTTTATAGAGTTGGTAGAGTTGGTAGAGTTGGTTTGTGCAAATCGAAAAGTTTGAGGATATTAAAGCCTGGCAGGAAGCAAGAGTCTTGGTGGAGATAATCTATGATGCCATAGAATCTAATGAAAACTTCACTGGCGATTACAAATTCAGAGGGCAAATTCACAGTGCAGCAGTTTCAGTGATGTCTAACATAGCTGAGGGGTTTTCAAGAAGGTCAACGAAGGAATTTATCCAATTCTTGTTTATTGCCAAAGGCCCGGTAGCTGAAGTCCAGAGTCAGCTTTATATTGCCTTAGATCAAAGCTACATCAATGAAGAGAAATTCAATGAACTTTACTCCAAATCCGACGAAGTAGCTCGCTTAATTTCTGGCTTCATCCGGTACCTCCTAAATAAGGACAAATCCCAGGAATTCAAGGGACCCAAATGACTCAAGGAACTCAACAAACTCAAGGAACTCAACAAACTAAAGCGAGCGTTCTGGCTGGCATAGCTGCCCATAATGAAGCAAGGTATGTCGGAAGCATAGTCCTCCAGGCAAGGCAATATGTGGATGAAGTTATCGTTGTTGACGATGGGAGCACGGATAACACCGCCAGGGTTGCCGAGCTTGCCGGTGCCACTGTAATCCGTCACGCCGAAAACAGAGGCAAAGGAACAGCCATTCAGAGCATACTGGCCGAGGCGAAGAAAAGAAATCCAGATATCCTCGTTCTCCTGGATGCTGATTCTCAGCACAATCCCAATGAGATTCCTGCTCTCATCAAACCCATTTCGGAGGGTTTTGACCTCGTCATCGGCTCCAGAGAGGCCCAGAAGGATAAGACTCCCAGATACCGCCGCATCGGGCAAAAAGTCCTTTTACGCTCAACCCGGCTCGCCTCAAAAGCCAATATCTCCGATTCCGAATCCGGCTTCCGGGCCCTTTCAGCAAAGGCTATAAACGAGCTCGATTTGAAAGCGCATGGATTCGCCATAGAATCAGAGATGATAACCCGCGCCGCCGATAAAAACCTCAAGATAACCGAGGTGCCAATCTCAAACATATATACCAAAGATGGCTCGACCCTCAACCCGATAAGACACGGCATAGACGTTCTTAGCCGGATAATAGTCATGATTTCGCAGAGGAGGCCCCTGTTCTTCTTCGGGCTGGCAGGTGGTATCTTGCTGGTGGTTGGTCTCATCATCGGCATCAGAGTGATTAACATAGCTGCCGCCACAGGCAAACTGGCCATAGGCAGCACCATACTGACCACTCTGCTCATCATCGCTGGTATATTAACCATCTTCACCGGCATAATCCTGAATGCCTTAAACAGACGAAAATAACCGGAGCACCAATCAGCCCATCAAGAACAATAACATCATTCAGGACACCGTTAGCTCCAGTGCCGAAGCCGGCGACAATAAACCTGGCGTACGTTCTTCTTTGTCACTGCGAGCCGTCTTTCCTTTCCGTCATTGCGGGACACGCCCCCTCCGTCATTGCGAGTCCCGATTTATCGGGACGAAGCAATCTAGCCATCCCAACAAACTCAATAAACTCAATGAACTCAACAAACTCAAAGAACTCTTGTGTCTTGACTAATCTAACTCCCGACTCTAGACTATTGACTAATTGAGATAATCAGGCCCCGCTTTAAAAGATCAAGATGAAACGGATACTTATCTTCGCCGCCTATTTTCATCCCCATGTCGGTGGCTATGAGAAGATTGTGCATGAATTATCACGAAGACTTGCGCAGAGAGGTTATGAACTAGATATCCTTACGTGTAACACGGAGAAGGCACCCGCTTACGAGAAACTAGACGGTGTTCATATCTATCGTCTCCCCTGCTGGAATGCCTTGAACTCTTTATATCCTATTCCTAAGCCCTGCCCAACAAGCTTCAGAATTCTGCGAAGACTTCTCCGCAAAAATTATGATGTCATACATACCCAGACCAGATTTTTTATCACTTCGTTTCTGGGCTTAATCTTTGCTAAATTAAAAAAGACTCCCTTAGTGCATACAGAGCATGGAGCAAGACACAGCACTGTCCCAAACAAAATCGTAGATTTGATTAGTCGAGCTTACGACCACAGCATAGGAGCCCTGCTAGTGAAATCAGCCAGAAGAAATATAGGGGTATCTGAAGCTGCCTGTGAATTTCTCAGGCACCTGGGAGCCGTCAACACACAGATAATTTACAACGGCATTGATACCACCGCTTTTAAGAAAAAAGAAGACACAGATTGCAGACAGAAGCTGGGCATCAGCAATGATGCCGTCGTAATCACCTTTGTCGGTCGCTTGATTTATGCCAAGGGAGTGCAGGACTTGATTTTTGCCTTTTCCAGGATAAAAGATACCGCCCCGAATGCAAAATTATTAATCGTTGGTGATGGTCCTTACAGAGCTAATTTAGAAAACCTGGCTTACCAAACTGATTGTCATAGTAGCATCCTTTTCTTAGGCCAAAGGAATCAAGATGAGGTCATCGATGTGCTCAGCGCCACAGATATCTTTGTCAATCCTTCCTATTCTGAGGGGTTAGGAATCTCGGTGATGGAAGCTGCCAGCATTGGCCTTCCCATAATAGCCACGGACGTCGGCGGCACGAGAGAAATCATCACAACAGATGAAACAGGAATCTTAATTAAAGCAAGAGATGTGGGACAACTGGCAGAGGAGTTGCGTAGATTATGCGCCGATGCGGAATTAAGAGAAAAACTAGGGAAAAACGCCAGAATGCTTATTGAACGAAAGTTCAATTGGGATAAAATTACCGGGGAATATATAAAAGTGTACACCAGCATGGCGGAGAAAGATGATGAATAGCTCTCGCTTGTCAGTGACAAGACCAGCTGAGCATATTCCCCGGAGCAGCCGATTATGAAAAAAGTTCTTGTTATAGCATATTACTTTCCGCCCCGCCCCGCTGTAGCCAGCCTGCGGCCGTCGGGTCTCGCCAGGTACCTGCCGGAATTCGGCTGGGAGGTGGTAATCTTGACAGCAGCCCTGCCTGCCAAGCCAGACCCGCACTTTGAAGTTATCGAGACGCAGTATCACGATTGCCTCGGCTTCGGGAAAAAACTCTTCAGGCTCGATTCCCAAAGTCCCCTAATAGCTCAAGTTAAGAATAAGCTAAAGGTGAAGTCGGAAAGGTCTCCCTTAGACTTCATACTGGCAACTGTGGGGGGAATTATGGCCTATCCCGACCCACAAAAGGGCTGGCGGCGCTTCGCTGTCGAAGCCGGCGAGGATATCTTGCGACAGCAAAACATAAAGGCGATGATCAGCACCTCACCGCCTGAGACCAGCCACATAATCGCCAAAAGGCTGAAAGACGAATTCGAAATCCCCTGGGTCGCCGATTTCCGTGACCTGTGGACGCAAAACTACTACTATCTATATGGCCCCCTACGTAAAGTCATCGAGAGGAGGTTGGAGCTAAATACTCTGGCTACCGCTGACGCACTTGTAGCAGTATCCCAGCCTACGGCGGACGATTTGCGCAGCCTCCACAGGCAAAAGCCTGTGCATAGTATTCCTAACGGATTTGACCCGGCGGAAGTAAACACCACTCCGAGAAAACTAACCGATAAATTTACCATAACTTACACCGGCATTCTCTACCCGGGTAAACGGAGTCCGGAGTCTCTTTTTGCTGCTCTGCATGACTTGATTACTGAAGGAAGCATGGATGCCGGCGATGTAGAAGTGAGATTCTACGGGCTTGAGTTAGGCTGGATAGATAAGCGAGCGGAACTTTATGGATTGACAGGCATAGTCCGACAGTTCGGCACGGTGCCCAGAGAAATTGCCCTGAATAAGCAGAGGGAGTCGCAGTTACTCCTGTTACCAAAATGGAATGATGCTCAACAGCGGGGGAACTATCCAGCCAAAATTTTCGAATACCTGGCAGCCAGGAGACCTATACTTGCCATGGGTGGCTTCCCCGATGTGGTTGACCAGCTACTGGATGAGACTAAAGCCGGTGTCTCTGGGCAAACCGGGGAAGAAATAAAGGCTTTGCTGCTACGATTCTATAAAGAATACAAGTCAACCGGCGCTGTAAGCTACAGCGGCGATGAAGCTAAGACCAATAAATACAGCCATCGGCAGATGGCAAAGAAATTTGCCGCAATTCTGGATAGCCTCCCCGCTCATATCGAGCGGCAATAGCGAATTGCCGATGGGCACCACGCCGAGGCCTCTGTTGCCAGGCCGTGACTAGTCTAAATCGGGAGGCGGTTTCTTTACCCTGGACGCCGCCAGGTATTGCTCTATTACCTCTTTCGGTTCCCCCATGGCAGCCATAGCACCCCTGTCGAGCCAGATTACCGTGCTGGCAAATCTCTCGATAGTACTCATGTTATGGCTAACTAATAACACCGTCTTCTCGCCCATAATCCGCTCCATCTCAACATCGGCCTTCTGGCGAAACGCGGCATCGCCAGCCGCCATAATTTCGTCAATCAACACAATATCCTTATCGCTGTGCATGGCAATGGCAAAACCCAGCCTTGCTTTCATCCCTGAGGAGTATGTCCTCACCGGCACATCTATAAAATCACCCAGTTCAGCAAAGTTGATTATGGCGTCGATTATTCCGTCGATTTGTATCTTCGTCAGCCCTATCATAATGCCGTTCAAATAGATGTTGTCCCGCCCTGAAAGCTCGGCATTAAACCCGGTGCCCAGCGAGAAAAGGGTGGATACCTCGCCGTCAACGGAGACCGTGCCCTCATCGGGAGGATAAATTCCGGCTATCACCCGCAGCAGAGTGCTCTTCCCCGAGCCGTTCCTGCCGATAATCCCCACTGTTTCCCCACGTTCCACCGTGAAGGTCACGTGCCTGAGTGCCCAGAACTCACCTGTTGGTCGCTGGCGATTGCGGAACTTCTCCCCAAAAAAATCAAGCACCTGGGAGCGCCGGCGTTTCTGCATCCTGAATTTGATTCCCAGTTCGCTGACCTTAACCATTCTAAATCGCCTTCACCAGCTTGTATTCATTGCGGGAGAAGTACCACAGCCCTACCATAAAAACGACCAGGGCGACCGCCGCACCCACCAGGGCGTACTCGCTGGGCGGCACCCCGCGAATCAGCACGTTCTTGTATGATTCGAGCAGCCCGGCAAAGGGATTGACTAGCATATACAGCGTGGTAAGCCTTTCCGGGACTGTATCCTCAACCGAGTATAAAATGGGCGACAGGTAGAAACCCAGCCTGATAAGGAACTGGAGGATGTTGCTCAGGTCCGAGAGATAAGTCCCCACCACGGCAAATATCAGGCAGGCTCCCACGATACCTACGAACTCGACGAGCAAGAGCACCGGCAGCCAGAGTATGTTCACCGTAAACGATGCCTCGAATATAAAGAGCATGGGCACCAGAATAACGAAACCGAAAAGCCAATCGAAAAAGCCGATAATAATCCCGGACAGCGGCAGTATAGCCAGTGGAAAGCGCACGCCCTGTATCAGTCCCACTTTGGAAGTTACAGAGGTAACTGAACGGACGAGTGAGGAAGTGAACCACCTCCAGGACAGAAGGGCGATAAATAGCAGTATCGGGAACTGGGGACCGCCCCGTCCGAAGATATAGCTCACAAGGACAATATAGACGAGGAGCAATAACAAGGGGTCCAGGAAGCTCCAGGCAAAGCCGAGGACCTTGTTCTTTTTCTCAGCCTTCATCTGGAACTTGACTATATACCACAGAAGTTCCCGTCTCTGCCAGACGTTTTTAAGCTGTTCTATCATCTAAATGATGACTCATCCTCTGATAAATATCCAATAGCTTCTTGGACTCAATCTCCCAGTTGAATATCCTGGCTGCCTCCAGGGCATTCTTCCTCATTGTATCATACCGCTGGTCGTCGGCGAGCACCCGGTTGATTGCCGCGGCAATGCTCTCCGGTTCATCCGGGTCGAAGGTATAGCCCAGCCCATATCCTTCCACAACCTCCTTCAGGGCGGGGAAATCGCTGCTGACCACCGGCAGCCCGGCGCTGATATACTCATACAGTTTATTGGGAGTAGCGTAGTAATTGTTCAGGCTGGTACGTTGATATATCACCACGCCCACGCTGGCTGACATACAATAATATACCACGCGGTCGGGAGCTACCGGCCCGGTGAAATAGACACGCCGCTCCAACCCTTCTTTCTTTACCAGGCTCCTGAGTCCCGCCTCCAGAGGTCCCCAACCCATCAGCACCAGCACACCTCTGTCCAAGTGGGCAGCCGCCAGTACCAGGTTATCAAGTCCTCTTCCCGGAATGAAACCTCCCTGGTACAGTATCACGGGCACCGCATCATCCGTGAGCCCCAGCTTTTCCCGCAAAGCCCTGTTACGCGCCTTTGCTGCCAACCGAGGCGGACAGTTCAATATGACGGTGGGAGCAGCGATCTTGTATTTCCTCGACAGGTACTCGGCACGGTAGGTGCCGGTCGCGATAACCTCATCGGCACGGTGTATCAGGAACCGCTCCAGCACCCGCCACCCCGCCCTTTCCAAGCGTGAAATATAAGCCAGCTCAGTGGTAAGCTCGTAGACATCATATACCAGCCTGCCGCCGTGTCTGCGTTTAGCCCTGTAGCCCAAAGGTAGGGTAATCAGGTCCTGGCACTGATAAATATCGCCTGGCTCATCCTTTACAATCCTCCAGGCGCGCCGGTAATACCGAAGAAGGGCAAAGAAACTGCTAATTTTCGCTCGCAACCTTCGCCAAAGCCCGGGGGATTGTGGTCTGCCTCCTTCAGAAACCGGACGCTTCCCCACCAGTGAGGTATCCACCCGCAGAATTCTAAACCCGTCCCTCTCCTCGTAAGGCTCTGTATCTTCATCCAGAACGGCGATGATTCTTACATCGTGTCCGGCTTCAGCCAGTGTCTTCGCTTCTTTCAGCACCCGGGCATCATGCCGGCAACTATTATAAACGAACATCCATGCTTTCATAGTTTACAATAGTTCGCGCTTTCAAATTCCGCGAACACACAGGTCAGAGACGGTACAGTAACAATAATGTATGCCACATCCTCATTCGGTGCTCCCATTAATATAGAGCATACGGGTCATAGTTGCGCATGGCAGTAGAACCGGTCACCCCGGCAAACCGGGGAATGCTTATACACCGTCTCATTATCCCCAGCCCGGCAAAAGCTGCAAACTATCAACTGTATATCCTTCCTAGTCTAATCACCGTATATCCAGGTATCCAATAGCAATATGAATACTTTCATCCATAATCTCCTTCTGCTGGGCAGAGTCAGGTGGATCGCAACCAACACTGAAAGAGATTTCGCTTAATTCTTTACGGTTTAGGAACTCTATGTTTTGCTCGACAAAAGTCGGACTGCCAATCTCACTGACAGGCATAGACCATACTAACGCCTCATCGAGAAAAACCTTGATTTCCAAAAAGGAGAGCAATGCTTTATCTAACTCACCCGCTTCAACAGAGACAAAGAAGCGTAAGCTCTGATAATCACTTCGTCCTTTCAAGTCTATGTCTTTTTTAAAGACAATGAAGCCGGGGTATTCCACAATTCCAGATAAGCCCAGGGTAAATGATAGCTTTTTGAAGTTGTTTTCTATGCTGGTCAGAAGCAGATTATATCCGTGTATATTGATCAGCTTTAGTGACTCAAGAGTAATTTCGTTTTGTGCCCTATTAACAAAACGCAGATAGATTCGGAAAGACTTAGCTTCAGGGTAGATTTCTAGTCTTTCTGTAAAAGTATTGCTTCCCTTTTTACTCGGCATATGCCATGATATCGAATCAATACGCTCTTCGTCATCGTACTGCTGAAAATAAAGTTCAAGTGAATCGAGGTCCTTGTGCAAGGTGTAATCAATTTCAAACTCCACAAGATTACAGGTACCAAAGTCTTTAAAAAAAGCGTCCCAGCCCATCGGGCGTGCAGACCAGGAGCCAGAAAACGTATAGATATAATAATGCGTATCATTAGCAGGCAGGTTAAACGTGATGGTTGAATTATCTGTAGAAAAGGCTGTGACATCACTTATATAAGACGTCCACGCACTCCCGGCAATATCCCACCTTGCTAAGTCTGTTATCAGCTCTTCATTAGCCTCAGCATCAACTAAGTAGTAGCTTGTAGCGAAGCCGCTTCCATCCACACAGTCACCAACCAGCCAAAAGTCCGTTCCGTCTGATACTTCCTCGACCAGTTGAAATCCTCTCATATCCATAAGCGTGAGACCCGAGTGATAAATACATTTCGCCGCGGCAAAAAAGAGTCCGATAATAATTATGAGACCTATAAGGCCCACGAGATGCACTGACCCAATTCTTTTCAGACCCTTGACGAAACGCGACCTGATGTTGGCTCCCTTCATTTCATCTGTAATCGCTTTCTCCAAATCGCTCTGCTTGGAAGTCTCTTGATGGAGTTCCACCACGGAATATCTTTAAGTTTCCATCCCCCGAATATTAGCTGCGCAATCAAGAGGCTGGTCAAGAACACGGTAAACTGGCTGTAGCGGGGTTGAGCCATAGTAACAAAGAGGATAGTGGAATAAAGAGACGCGGTAAAGAGAATTAGAAAAAAGGCACCGCGCTTGATTGGGAAAAATGGATGAAGCAGCAACCGCAAAAAGAGTAGAAGAAACAGAATAGCAGCTAACAATTTATGAAGCCCCATCTGCATGGGCACAGTTGTGCTGTTGATCCTGCCGATCCATGGATCCTCAGCTGGGTGAATTGACCACCTCAATGTCTCCGTTGGGTCAGCGAGGACCGCGTTCTTGCGAAAAACATGCCTTATCGTCTCAACAGGGTCAGAGGATACTTCACTCAAAAGCTTCCTGATTGAAAACTCTGTCTGTAGGTCCTCTGGCAATCGTTCCCAATATACCCTCCGCCATGGCTGCATATACTTATACTCGCCATTGCTCAGTACATTATAAGACGTCAACATCGGAATATAATCTGCTTCCCACCATGTGCCTGTAGTATTTTTGAAAACTGCTTTGGATAATTGGTAAGTGCCTAAGGGAATTATAAGAAGTACAAGAACAAACACGAGACCCTGTTTCAACCAGTCCTTCCCGGGAAGGTTAGGCTGGCTGGCTTTGTTTACTATGTTAAGTCTGCTTTCACGGTAATGATTGTACAAGTAGTAAGCCAGAAGAAGGAGCAAGGCAACCCAGGCAAAAAGACCATAACTCCTTTGAACTTCCAGGAGAAAAATCAGAAGCCCAGCCGTGACAGATATTAGAACTAGCGGTATCGAGATACCGGACCTGTCGTGCAACCTCCTATCAATCCAGTACATTATCCAGCAAAGTCCTGCCAGCCAGGGGAGATAAGCAATATCGTGGCTAGCCAGGGTTACGGCATGCCAGATATTAGGGTTCCAGGCAAAAAAGAGGAGCGCCCCCGCGGCAATCTTGGCAGAAAAGGCCCTTCGGCCGAAGTCATAGAAGATAAACATAGTCACAGTTACCAGAAAGACATTGACCAGCTCGAGGGCCTGTTGATTGTCGCCGAATATATACTGGATGGGAGCTGTGTAAAAAATCGCCCTCATAAAATAGAGTCCCCAGTGGCTTTGTGCCGCCACCCCATCTACAACGATTGAGTGCCCGATATTCCAGTATAAACTCAAATCGCTATATAACTGAGAATCAAAGTACCGCACCCATAGAATTCTGCACACAAGCATCAAAATAAGAAAGGAAATGGCAATCACGTGAATTGTCGAATCTCTCTTGGCACGGAAGAGAGCAATAAGATAGGCAGAGGAAACAACTAAAATGGCTGCGAGCCCAAGAAAATAGAGGCCCGAGATAGAACCCCAAGATAAGTGAGTGACATTAACCCAAATGTCAGTGCCATTAACCCAAAATGCATGAAAAGCTAAGACTACAAATATAGTCCAAACCGTGGCTATTGAACATCTAATAATGAAAGCCGGAATCCGCATCTAGCTCCTTGAAACCAAAAACACGCCGAGGCAGATTACCAGGATTCCCATCCACCGTACTGCGGTTACATCCTCCTTAAAGATGAGTAAAGAAAACAACGCCACAAGCACATACGACAGAGCCATGAAGGGATAGACATAACTCAACTGCGCTTTCGATACGGCCAAAATCCAGGCCAGCGCAGTCACTAGTGTGAGCAGAACCGCGAAAATAACGTAAATGTTGGTGTAAGCCTTCAGAAAGAAGGGCAACAGGTCGCTTAAACGCCCAGGAAATTCACCTACCACGTGGAGGCCTTTCTTCAAAAGTAATTGAGCTGCCGTCATCGCAGCTATTGATATAAAAACTAACAGATAAAGCATTTCGCCTCTCCTATGTGTGGTTCTGCATAATCACTCCGCCCAAGTCTGGGCATATTCTGCAATCACCTCTTTCACCGTCTGAATCACATACCGAACTTCCTCATCCGTCAGTTTGGGATACAATGGAAGCGTTATGGTGCTATCTCCTATTTTTTCGGCGATTGGGAATGAGCCTCTCTCGTAACCAAAGGCTTGCCTGTAGAAAGTCAACAGATGAATCGCCCGGAAGTTTACTGCAACACCAATCCTACTTTCCTGGAGTTGCCCCATGATGCTGTCTCTCCTTTTCGGTGGCACCAGAATAGTGAATAGATGCCTGCCGCTTTTCGAATTTGGTAATACCTTTAAGCAGGTAACCCCTGAATCCTTCTTAAAAGCCTCTTCATACAGGCGGCAAATATCCTCACGCCTCTGCCAGTTCTGCTCAATCCTTCCCAACTGGCTAAGCAGTAGAGCAGCCTGAATATTGCTCATATTATATTTCCAGCCCAGCATCTCCATGTCCCAATGTTCATATCTCTTGGAGTACCTCTCTGCAGCCCCCTTGCTCATACCATGAAGCCTTAGTTTCTTAAGCTTCTCGGCGGTTTCTTCATTGTTGGTGCTAATAGCCCCACCCTCGCCCGATGTAATATTCTTGGTAGCATAGAAACTGAAGCAAGCTGCGTCGCTTAGTTGGCCTGGTCTGGCACCGTCCCTGCTTGCCTCAATGGCATGAGCGGCATCTTCAATAATTATTAGATGATATCTATCCGCAATCGCTCTAATCTTCTTCATATCACACATCTGTCCGTACAAATGAACAGGTAGAATAGCTTTTGTCTTTGGAGTAATAGCACCCTCAATCAAATCGGCATTGATGTTTCCTGTTTCAGGTTCTACATCGACAAAAATAGGCTTTGCCCCGGTAAATAGCACGGCATTTGCGCTAGCTATGAAAGTCATCGGCGTGGTGATAACTTCGTCACCCGGTCCGATGCCACAAGCTAAAAGGGAGAGATGTAAGGCCGCAGTGCAACTTGTTACCCCCACGGTATATCTGCAGTCCAAATATCGCGAGAATTTATACTCGAACTCGCTAACCACTTCGCCGGTGGTCAGGAAAAGTGAGTTCAGCACCTCAACCACATTGTCGATATCCTGCTGGCTTATATTATGTTTATAGAATTCCACCTTCATTAAAATGCCCCCATCCTCTATTTCTGGCAAACAAAAAGCACACCACTAAAGATTGGATTCCGTAGCTTAATGATTCTGACATTGAAACCTAAACAAGACAAAGCATTCCCCCAATCACCGGGCTTTCGAAAATAGGTTTTGGACAAAGGGTACAGAACCCGATCAGACAGGTAGCTAGCCCAGTATCTATAAGATGGTTTCGCGGTTGGATCTACCTCAGATATGAGCAAAACCCCATCTTTCTGAAGACTTTGAAATGCCTTAGAAAGTACCATCACTTGTTCAGTTGGATGGACATGATGAAGAAAATCTGTCATTGATATGCCCGTGCAGCTCGGCCAGACCCACCGTGCGGCATCCTGAGTGAGGAAACTTATGTTTTTTCTGCCGCCAATTGTCTTAAGAGCTGAGCCTATCCGCTTGCGATTCAGGTCTATGCCCAGTACCTGTCTGTCCGGTGCACACAAGGACAGGTAATTCGCCATTACTCCATAGCCGCACCCGACATCTATGACCAGTCCCCGGGAAGGAAGAATGTCTGAATAATAGTCCAGTGTCAACAACCTGCTTCTCGCCCTTACGTAAAAGCTGATGTAGCCATGTTGGCCATCGTATAGCCTTATAAGTTGACTAATCGGACTATTCTTTTCCATGCTGTTTTGCTGCCATCACCAATAAGGATGCCACGAAGGCAGGTCCACGTACCCGATAGGTACGCCGTCAATTATGGGAAAGGAACGAGCACAAGTTCGGTAGAAGTACTCTTCGTTCAGTTGCCCGAGGGGACTTCTGCACCCCGGACAGCACAACATAGGTGGGTAAACACCTGCAACTTTAATAGTATTCAATCTTTCCATCTCTGGTCTTCACTGGCACATGTCTCATCCAAAGCAGCTTTTGCCACCAGTCAGGATTTTGCTCGTACCACTTTATGGTTTGCTCCAGGCCTTTGCCAAAATCTGTGACTGCTTTCCATCCCAAAATGCGCTGAGCTTTATCTGTTCCGGCGAGGTGTTTCTCTACCTGCCCAAAACGGTCCGGTGTATGAGTAATCAGGGTATGAGGTTTGTTTAGCATAGCTACAACCATATCCGCTATTTCTTTTATGGAGGTATCTTTGCCGGTGCCCAGGTTTATGACTTGACCGTTGACTTTATCCCGATCTACATGTATCACCTTGTCCAGCGCCTGGCAGAGGTCTCCGACAAAGACCCAGTCCCGGGTATTTTTTCCGGAGCCATGAACCGTAAGCGGCTCATTGAGAATGGTGCTGGTGATGAAGCGGGGAATAACTTTCTCCAGATGTTGATTGGGACCATAGGTGTTAAAAGGTCTGATAATGACCGCCGGGATGTCATAGGTAACCCAATAAGAATAGACCAGCCTGTCAGCCCCTACCTTGGCGCCGGCATAAGGGCTTGTTGGATTCAAAGGATGTTCCTCTGTCATGGGCACTGTCTGGGCTGTGCCATAGACCTCCGAGGTCGAAATATGGATGAACCTCTCGACAGAATCCTGATTCTTCAGCACAGCATTGGCTACTACCTGAGTGCCTAGCACGTCAGTTTCAAAAAAGATGGTATTATCAAAGATTGAACGTGCAACATGTGATTCAGCAGCAAAGTGGACGACAACCTCCGACTTCGAGACCAGTTCATTGACCAACTCCCCGTTTCTCACATTGCCATACCAGAAGGTGAAACGTGAGTCGTTCTTAATCCTGTCAGGGATATTATCTACGTTGCCGGCATAAGTAAGAGCATCGAGGACGATAATTTTGTATTCAGGATAGTGCTCAAACATATACCGAACGAAATTGCTGCCGATAAAACCTGCTCCACCGGTGATTAAGATTGTCTTCACACGTCTTCTCCTCGTGGTTCTTTTGAGCTAACCATGATGTTAACCAAAATAAAGACCGGGCATGCCCAACGTTGCTTTAAGGCTTCTTACCACTTGATCTGCCCTTACTTTCCTTGGGTCCTCCTCAAGGCTGACTATCTCTACTACTAGAGCTCCGCTTCCTGTCAAAACCTTTATCCCTTTCCCAACCAAGATCTCAACTACCCGACCTGGTACGCACCCCACGTAGTTTCTGGTATCATTGTCCAAGCTGGTCCTCCAAATATATAGTTTGCGCATCCTTCCGCCGTGTCTTACAAATGTGTACGCTCCTGGGTACGGGTCAGTCAGCGCTCTAACCAGATTACGGACCCGCTCAGCAGATGCTTTCCAATCAATCAATCCGTCTTCCGGAATACGTTTGCAGGTATACGTGGCCTTACTGTGGTCTTGTGATGTGCGAGGCGCCCTAGCGTCGGCAAGAAGCGGAAGATTTTCTACAAGAAGGTCTATGTAGAGTCGAGTAACCTTCTCGTCTAATGTTTTGGCATCGTCGTCGGCCGTGATATCTGTTGCTTTTTGGGCGATGATATCGCCACTGTCTATTTCGTCAGCAATGTAAAACATCGTTGCGCCTGTCCTCTTTTCCCCATTTATTATCGCCCAGTTCATCGGTGCGAACCCTCTGTATTTCGGGAGCAACGAGTCATGAAATACCACGCAGCCTCTGGGAGGGATTGAATATTGCGCGCTCTCGATTCGATATCTCCAGCTCACCACGAAGATAATCTCTGGACGGAGATTTCTCAGAATTTGTGTGAGATCCCACTTGCTGGTAGTAGTGTGATTAAACGATGAAATCCCTCTCCTAACTGCTACATCTTGCACTTTTTCATACCATATTTTTTCGTGCGGGTCTTCCTCGAAATAGAAAACTCCAACAACCTGCTGTTCAAACTCCAGCAACTTATTCAGTATTGCTGACCCACGATTCTTGCCGCCAAATAGAGCTACTCGCAATAATGCTTCCCCCCAAAGGTATTATATTCCCTGCAATTATGCAACAGCCGTTACAGTCCCCTGGATGTCATACCCCGGGCCCCGTTCATCCTTATAGCCCATTCCCCAATCAGCGAGATATACCTCCCCGACAAATCTTATAAACAAGAATGAGCCCGGTTGCTACCATATTGACCCTCGTCCAGGCACAAACCTCGAGGTTAGTTTACAATTTCACGAATGATATATTCTGGTTTATTCTTGACTTCCTTGTTCATTCTCCCGATATATTCGCCAAGAATGCCCAGTGCGAAAAGCTGGACTCCGGAAAAGAACGTTATGAGTATTACAATGGTTGCAAATCCGGGCACGCCGAATCCATACAAGAAGTATCTAATGAGGTAGAACAGCGCCAGCGCGAAACCAACCACCCCAAGAAACAATCCACCAAATATGGCAATCTTAAGTGGCAGGTCAGTGAAAGAAACAACCATGTCCAACCATAGGCTAACCAGCTTAAACGGCGTATATTTTGTCTTTCCAGCATGTCTCTCCTCGTGCGCAACCTCAATTTTGCCCACTTTGTAACCCATCCAGCACAGCAACCCATCCAGGAACTTGCTTTTCTCGTTCAGCAACTTGAGTTGAGCGACTGTGTAAGACCTTAGTGCCCTGAACCCACTCAGGCCGGTAGCCTCCACGGGCAATATTCTGCCCAGTACCCACTTCGCAAACCTCGAACCTGCCCGTCTGAATGCGGAATGTTTACGGTGTTGGAACACGCCAAATACCACTTCACATCCCTCGTCGAGTTTATCAAGAAGCTTCGGTATCTCTTCCGGTGGATTCTGCAAGTCCGCGTCCAAAGTAATCATAATGTCACCTTTAGCAGCACTAAAGCCAGCCGTTATCGCTGGGTGCTGACCAAAGTTCCTAGTGAATCTTATAACCTTGACGTTGATATCTTTCTGATGTAGGTCTCTTAATATTTGAAAGGATTGGTCGCTGCTGCCATCGTCAACGAAGATGATTTCATAAGGCTCTTCTAGACTTCCCATCACCTTGGTCAATCGGGCATAGAGGACTTCGAGATTCTCTGCCTCATTAAATACTGGGATGACCACGGAATATTTGATGTTGCTCTTGAGATCCATTATACTCTACCAAATCCAATATAGTTAATCATTGTATTGGTTCAGTCGCTTTCGGACAAATCGACTACGGTAAAAAGCATACCATCTTCCTCAGTTCTTGCCAATCTTTCATTGCCTCTTAGTAGCGTACATCGCCGCTGACCTCGGCAGCCCGGCTTCAGCCAGTGTCTTTGCCTCTTTCAGCACGCGGGCATCATGCCGACAGTTATTACGAACGAACATCCATACTTTCATTGGCTGCCATACTTTAGGGACACTCTATAATTAATATTGTTTTCTCTGCTCTCAAAATTCCATAGCCGCAATTGGAGCAGATGGCTTGATAGTAACCAAATGGATCATGAACAGTAGACATTGATGTTCAAAAAACTCCTAATGCCTTGCAACAGCCAGTTTACATAAAAGCTGGATTCAACAAGTAACATGTGGGACATAGTCTTTTGTATTACATATAACTCGACACAGCGCCAGCTGCTCCTCATCCTTTACTTTCCAGGTGTGAAGCCCTTGCGACGCTCTTCTCACATAAACGTAATTGAATCTATCTGCTGAATATATCTTGAATCCATTCTTGACACTCTGCCGCAGGAACTCTGTATCCGAGCCCTGTCTTCTATCAGTAGGCCAAGGTACTCTATCGAAAACTTCACGCTTTATGATGATGGCGGAACCAAGGACGAAGTGGGTGTAACAGTGTTCCTTGGCCTCACCGTATAACGCCAGAATATTCCCATTCTCAAAATAAATGTAACCGGCACACTTGCCAACAATAGCAGCATCCGTATATTGGAAGGCGTTCATCAGGTCCTCCAGAAACGACGGCCCATAATAGTTATCGTCATCGAATTTGGAGATATAGTCAAACTTGGCCTTCTCGATTCCATAGTTCAGGCATACCCCCAATGGTTCTTTCTCATCTATCTGGTAAATGGTCACATTGGGGTGACTCTTGGCTTTTTCTCTCCATTCTCCTAAATTCAAACGGTTATTATTCAAAATAATAATTAATTCCTTATCTTCATATTCCTGCCGGTCGTAGCTGGCAAGGATATTGTCCACATATTCAGGCTTGTTGGTGCAGGTAATTATTGAGACCCCTTTCTTCTTGACCTCACTTTTACCCCTGGCAATGCCCATTATGTTGAGAATGTAGTCTAGTCTTTTTTCATAAGTATGCTCTTTCATGACTTTACGTAACCCCAGATGCGCCAGCCTGTCCCTCAATTCTCTGTTTTCTAATAATTCTTCTAAATGTAGTCTGGTTTCTTCGGTTGAAGAGGTCATTTTGACAATGTCCGAACCGATAAGGTTTTCGATGCCCTTAGAATAACCACTTAGAACACACGTACCAGAAGCGAGGATTTCAGGAACCCTCCTGGCGAACATGGTCGGGCTTTCCTGAACGATGTTTGTATTGAGGAACAGCTTGTACATCTTATAGGCATAGACCATTTCATCGTATCCTAACTCACCTACAATGTTTAGCTGGTACTCCTCAGGAAATCGAAATTCTCTGGCATTCCTGGAATAATTCCGGTCGAAAATGTCAATATCGTATTCAAGCGCCGGTTTCAGCACATACTCCATTTGTTTAATCCTGTCATCATGCCCTATCGCATACCAGCTACCTGCAAAGCCGACGTCCCGTATTTTTAAGGCGCTGCCAACCGGATTATGAATTCGAGGCTGTGCCGCGAAAGGCAAGCAAAAAATATTATTGTGCCCCAGATCCTTCTTATATCTTTCTACACAATCAGCATCTGTGGTGAAGATATAATCAAACAGCCTTGCTGCATCGAGAAAGTTATCGTAATGGGTCGGGTCTTCTTTATTCCAGAACGCAGTGGGGATGCTCTGGGTTTTGCACCACTGGGCCAACTCCGGTAACTGACTGGGCATCTTTTGTCCCAAATTGACTATTTGATACCTCCATGAGCTATCAATTCCTCGCCACGCGGATTCAACCAGCAAGAAGTCCGGTCTATCCACACTCAGTACCTGCCTCCAGTTATCTGGTGTAAACGTAATCAGGTTAGCTTCATATTTGAAGCAGTCATAGGTAAACCCGTCCATGATAACTGCAATCCTCAAATCCTCCCTTCGTGCTTCAATAGCATGTATTTCGGTATCTCTCGTTTCTTGCTTAATCGCCTTGATTCTTTGCCTGACTGTTTCTAACACGTATGCCTTCTTAGCTGAAAGCCCGGTTGTTATGCTCTTCTGCTGGGTTGAAGATAGCGTGGCTATTTCGGCAAAAGACTGTAAAGAGGTCAACAGCTTGCTCTTGCTTACTATATTCTGTATGACCTTTTTGACGCCATCTGGGCTTTTCTTCAACACGCGGTAGGCGAGTAATACCAAAATGCGGGCCGGCTTGCGGACGGGCCCAAGCAGCGCCTGCCCCAGCCGGAAGGAGAGAGACCATTTAACGGCTTGTGTCGCTCTTTTCTCCTTTGCCATCTCGGCCCGGAGACGGCTTATTTCCCTCCTAGCGGTGTCCAGTTCTGCAGCCAGTGCCTCTCGCTCTGCTTTGAATTTCTCAGCTTCTTTCTCTCTTTCTGACATCGCGGTTCCCTGTCAGTGCACCCCTTATTTGCTGGGAGTCTTAATTAGATTATTTAACCTAATCACCCTCAACGCCAGTTATCTGCTCGCCCAAAACCACGCCCCTCTTTCTGCATAAGAGGCGCAGCTCTATATGACCCTGAATCTATCTCCAAGAATAGTGACAATTCTTCCTGCAGCTCTACCATCGCCATATGGATTCACAGCTTGAGACATTTGCCGGTACGCTGTTTTATCATCAAGCAGTCGCTGCGTTTCTGCAAATATTTTCTCATCATCTGTTCCTACAACTCTGGCTGTACCAGCCTTAACTGCCTCCGGTCTTTCCGTGACCTTACGCATGACCAGAACCGGCTTGCCAAGCGATGGCGCTTCCTCCTGTATGCCGCCCGAGTCTGTAAGTATCAGGTAGCAATGAGACATTAGCCAGACAAAAGGCACATACTCCAAGGGCGGGATGAGATGGACATTGTGGACATCGCCCAGTATTTGATAAACAGGAGCCCTGACATTCGGGTTCAAATGAACGGGATATACGATGCAGACATCTTTATTGTTGTCTGCGATTTTCTTAAGTCCTCTGCAGATGCTCTCAAACGCCGGACCGAAGCTCTCGCGTCGGTGCCCTGTCACCAGGATGAGACGCCTATCATCAATGCGAATGTTGTATTCCCGCTCAAAAAGATCCTGATAATACTTTTCTTTTTCCCCAATTGACAGGTTGTCCAGAGTCATGAACAGCGCATCTATGACCGTATTGCCGGTGACAAAGATCCGTTCCTGTGGGACGCCCTCCCGCAGAAGATTATCTCTTGCTGTATCCGTTGGAGCGAAGCAGAAATCGGATATGACGTCAATCATACTGCGATTAATCTCCTCAGGGAAGGGGTTATATTTATCGAAAGTACGCAGACCGGCTTCGATGTGTCCCACACTAATTTGCAGGTAGTAGGCAGCAAGCGCTGCCACAAATGCGGTCGTAGTATCGCCCTGCACAAGGACGATGTCAGGTTTTTCGTGCTTCAAGGTATCTTCCAGGGCATGGAGGCTTCGTGTAGTGATATCAAATAAACTTTGCCCCTTCCGCATTACATTCAAATCGAAATCAGGCTCGATATCGAATACATTGAGGACCTGATCCAGCAACTCGCGGTGCTGGCCGGTTACGCATACCCTCGACGCAGAACCTATCCGCCTCTCCAACTCCTTGACCACAGGAGCCAATTTGATTGCCTCTGGACGCGTGCCGAAAATGGTTAGGACTTTCATTGGTAGAGCCATCAACAGGTAATATGTGGGACATAGTCTTTCGTATTACATATAGTTCGACACAGAGCTAACTGCTCTTCATCCTCGACTTTCCAGGTGTGAATCTCTTGCGAGGCTCTTCTCACATAAACGTAGTTGAACCTATCTGCCGAATATATCTTGAAGCCATTCTTCACACTCTGCCGCAGGAATTCTGTATCCGAGCCCTGTCTTCTATCAGTAGGCCACGGCACTCTATCGAAAACTTCACGTTTTATGATGATGGCGGAACCAAGAACAAAGTGAGTGTAACAGTGTTCCTTGGCTTCGCCATATAACGCCAGAATATCACCGTCCTCAAAATAGATGTAGCCGGCACATTTACCAACGATATCGGCATCGGTATATTCGAAAGCATTCATTAAGTCTTCCAGAAAAGCCGGTGCATAGTAATTGTCGTCATCGAATTTGGAGATATATTTAAACTTGGCTTTCCCGATTCCATAGTTTAGGCATGCCCCCAATGGTTCTTTCTCATCTATCTGGTAAATGGTCACATTGGGGTGACTCTTGGCTTTTTCTCTCCATTCTTCTAAATTCAAACGGTTATTATTCAGAATAATAATTAGCTCCTTATCTTCATATTGCTGCCGGTCGTAGTTGGCGAAGATATTGTCCATATATTCAAATTTATTGGTACTGGTGATTATGGAGACCCCCTTCTTCCTAGCACCACTGTTACCCTCGGCAATTCCCATTGTGTTGAGAATGTAGTCGAGTCTTTTTTCATAAGTATGCTCTTCCATGACCTTGCGTAAGCCCAGATGTGCCAGTCTGTCTCTCAATTCCTTGTTCTCCAATAATTCCTGCAAGTAGAGCCCGGTCTCTTCGGGAGAGGAGCTTATTTTCACAATGTCAGAACCTATAAGGTTTTCAATGCCTTTAGAATAACCGCTTAAAATACAGGTCCCCGAAGCCAGTATTTCAGGAACCCTCATAGCAAACATGGTCGGACTTTCCGGAATACTGTTTACGTTAAGAAACAGCTTGTACATCTTGTAGGCAAACACCATTTCTTCGTATCCCAGCTCCCCTACAATACTTGATTGATATTCCGCAGGAAACATATATCGCTCGTCATATAGGGAATAATTCCGGTCGAAAATGTCAACATCGTATACCAGCGCCGGCTTCAGTACATACTCAATTTGCTTAATCCTGTCATCATGCCTGGCATACCAGCTACCTGCGAAGCCAACGTCCCGTATTTTTCTGGCACTGCCGACCGGGTTATGGATTCTGGATTGCGCTGCGAAAGGCAGACAGAAAATATTATTGTGCCTCAGGTCCTTCTTATATCTCTCTATACAATCAGCGTCAGTGGTAAAGACATAATCAAATAACCGTGCCGCATCAAGAAATTCTTCGTAATGGGGCGGGTCGTCTCTGTTCCAGAACGCTGTAGGGATGCTCTGGGTCTTGCACCACTGAACCAACTCAGGCAGCTTACTGTCCGGCTTTTGTTTTAAATTATCTATTTGATACCTCCATGTGTCGTTGTTTCCGTGCCAGGCGGAATCAACCAGCAAGAAGTCCGGTCTATCCTCACTCAGCACCTGCTTCCAGGTTTCTGGCGCGAATGTGATTAGATTCGCCTCATATTTAAACAATTCATAGAATATCTCATCCATGATAACGGCGATTTTCAAATCTTTCCTCCGCGGTTCAATATCATTTGTAGCGGCGTTTCCAATTTCCTGCTTGATCTCATCAATTCTGCCTTTAATTATCTCCAGCACGTATGCCTTTTTGGCAACTGTCCCTAGTACCTTAGGCAGAGGTCTTTTCCTGACCGCCTTGATGCTCAACCTGAGCACTTGATAGGGAAGCAAGATAGTATTGCGTCCGGGATTGCGAACGGCTTGAATTAGCATACTCCCCAGTTGAAATGAGAGAGAGGCTTTAATCGCCTGCAGCGTTCTCCTTTCCCTTGCCAGCTCGGCTCTCAGGCGCGTTATTTCCCTCCTGGTCGTATTTAGCTCTGCTTTAGTGGTATTTAGCTGGACCTTGAATCTCTCAGCTTCTTTCTTACTAGCATCGCGTTCCCTGGCCAGTGTGGCCTTCAAATAATCAACTTTGCGCAAGCCTCCGTAGTCCTTAACCAAGAGAACCTCGAAAAAGTCCAGTTCCAAATCGGATCTTGGATACTTTTCAAGCTTGTCCTTGAACCGTTCGTAGAAATCCATATCTAGTTTGGTTTTACGGAATTGTTCGTATTCTATTCCGAGATTGAGGAGCTCGAAATATTCTTTATACTGGCCGTATGTCAACTTGTTGCGATAGTAATACTCGTCGAACCAGTGCTTCGACACGCCGTGTTTTAGGCAGAATTCCGCAATTACTTCCTCTGGAAACAACAGGTGAGGAAAAGGAAAGTATATGTCCCTATATAAGTGCGAGGCTTTAGGAGAACGGTACAGATTTGCACAGATATATATCTCCCCCCGTGGCTTGAGTATTGCACAGCATTCCTTCAGCATAGTGAAAGGGTGCATCATGTGTTCCCATGCAACAAATGACACGATCAAATCGAAACTTCCTTCGGTAAAGGGAGTCCTTTCATACAAATCCAAGACGAGGTAATCCAAGTTCGGGGGATTTCTAAGAGTTTGCCAATCAACATACTCATGTACATCGATGCCCACGACAGAACAGCTATACTGGTCTGCAAGCGATTTCGCTAGGTAGCCTCTACCACAGCCGACCTCCAGCACCCTCTTCTCTTTTAAATCCACTAACTTACTGAGTTCGCGGAGTCTCTGATCTGCTATTTTGAATTGAGATTCAGCGTCATACTGCGTGAAGCTCCTCTTGAGAGGCTTTGACCTATATTCCTCATTCAGTTGCTCCAGTAAGTTAATATCGTATTTTCTTACACAATAACCACTACCGCTTGTGTCATCAGTTTCCATTAATAATGCCTCCATTCTGAGGGTTCAATTATTCTGCCTCTCGGACAAGACGGCTACAATTCTCCCCGCAGTCATGCCATCCCAGAGCTCAGGGAAAAAATAATTAGTGACTCGTGACTGGTTATTGGCAAGTCCTTTTGCTTTTAATCGTTCTATCCTAGCCATTCTTCCCGGCTTATACCCCCACGATTCAATATCTCCTTTAACAAAGCTATGCCAATGTCCTGAGTGTGAGGATTGGGAATAGTTAACCTTAAGTCACCCTTGGTCATGAAGTAATGCCTACCACCACGGTAGGGTCCATCAAATCTCAAATCACGCAGCCTCCGCACCAAAGTATTCCAAGATACTGGAGTAAGACGCCTAGTCACTCAATCGCCCTGCTTCCACTGGCATGTTCAAATCAATGTTGCCCAAGGGAGGGATGTGATGCCCCAGCCTTAAACCCAGAAGCAGCCAGTCTTCAACCACTGATTCTAACTCCTCTCGGCATTCCTCCAAGCTTGCAGCGCTAGTCCAAACACCAGGTAATTCCCCAACCCACCCATAGTAAGTTCCATCTTCGAGAATTTTATACTTTGCCCGACACATCGCTTCATGCAGATAGCTAGTAATCATTTGAACCCTCCTATTCTTTTCACTATCAATTATATCTGCTGCTGGCTAATATCTCCACAATCCTCTCTGCTGTCCTGCCGTCCCAGAGTTCAGGACAATTTCCCGTTTTGCCTTTGCCATCAAGGATTTTGAATGCCTCTTCTGTAATTCTTTGACTGTCATTCCATACAAGAATATTGGTCCCCTGACTTATAGTTATTGGTCTTTCGGTAGTGTTCCTTAGGGTGAGACAGGGAATGCTTAGCACAGTTGTCTCCTCCTGAATTCCACCGGAATCAGTCATAACGAATTTAGCATACATTTCGAGCTTGAGGAAATCAAGGTAGCTCAGGGGAGGAATTATAAGTAATCGTTCGTTGAGTTCGTTGGGTTTGTTGGGTTTGTTGAGTTTGTTGAGTTCATCGGGGCTGGCGATAACAGTAGTGCGACGGTCGAGGTTGAATTCACGGAGTTTTTTCTGGGTGCGGGGGTGGGCAGGAAAGACTACAGGAATCCACTCAGCTATTTTGGTGATTGCGCCCATGATGTTCGTCAGGCTATGTTTTTCGTCAACGTTGCTAGGGCGGTGCAGAGTTAGCAGGGCGTAGGGAATGATTGGGAGTTTGTTGAGTTTATTGGGTTTGTTGGGTTTGTTGAGTTCGTTGGGTTCACTGGGTTCGTCGGGCCTCGCAGTGAGCAGGCCGAGTCTTTCCAGTATATCCGACTTCTCTGCGAAGGGCTTGTTGTAAAGGAGGCTGTCAATCATCACGTTGCCAACAAAGAATATCTTTTCTGGAGGAATGCCTTCCTTCTTCAGGTTCTCATCTGCATCTCGTGAATGGGTAAATAGGTAATCCGAGATTTGGTCGGTGAGAAGACGGTTAATCTCCTCGGGCATGGTGCGGTCATAAGAGCGTAAACCAGCTTCCACATGAGCTGCGGGGATATCGAGTTTAACGGCAGCTAAGGCGGCGGCTAAGGTAGAGTTGACATCACCGACCACTACGACTAAATCAGGTTTTTCCTTCAGCAACACCTTTTCAAACTCAATCATCACTTTGCCAGTCTGCTCGGCATGTGTACCCGAACCGACTCCGAGATAAACATCGGGTTTGGGTAGCTCCAGGTCCTGGAAGAAGACCTGCGACATTTCATAGTCGTAATGCTGACCGGTGTGGACAAGAATGGGAGTGATGGAGAGTTCATTGAGTTTATTGAGTTTGTTGAGTTCATTGGGTTTGTTGAGTTTATTGGGTTTGTTGAGTCCGTTGTGTTTGGCTATCGCCCTGAGCAAGGGAGCAATCTTCATGAAATTCGGCCTGGCGCCGCAAACGAGGACTATTTCCATGATTCAGCATATTATAGCAGTTATTGAGTTCGTTGAGATTTATCTCGCGATTCGTCTCAGCGCTTGATAAAAGCTCTCTCTTGATTTTACTAGAACAATCTCAATTTGCTTTCTATCCTCGATAATCCGATAGGCTATTCGGTAGTGTATCATTTTGACTTTGGATTGTGTTTCAGGATAGCCCAATTATATCTAATTCCCTTTATTGTTGAATGTTGAGCCACTCCAACCTTGATGTCATAATTTTCCTGACCAAGCCTTTTGACAAAAATTTCCCAACTTTCAGGACTCCAAAAATTTATATGCATAATATAATGGTCAACCCGCCCATCAGGAACTGTCAAGAACAATGCCCCTCCATCAGCGAGACAATTCAATAAATTCTGTGCTGCAACGTCCGGCTTAATTAAATGCTCAAGTAGTTCCATGCAAATAATGACATCGTATTTCTCTGGCAGACTTTTATATATGTCGTGGTTAAAAAACTTTATCCCCTTACTTTGTGCCTGGGCATGAGCTATTGCTACATCGGAGAAGTCAAAACCACAGATATTGTGAACCCCAAACCTTTCCTGAATTAGCTTGGTGAATATCCCAAGCCCGCATCCAGCATCAAGTATCTTGCTTTCCTTTCCGATTTCAAGATTGGCGGTTAGCGCATCAAAGAATAACTGATAGATAGCTGATTGCCTATCGCTGTAAAATCCCTTTACATTTTCAGGCGATGAAAAAAACCCATCCATAGACTTTAAGGTGTTAAGTTCAAGCACATTATCAGGTATAGGGATGTTACTATACGTTTTAACCCTGCCCTCTAGGATTACAATTCTATCTTTTAGTTCTTGAATTCGTGCCCAAAGTCTCAGCCTTTCCCTTCTAGAAGCAATGGGGTTTACTGCCAGCCATAAGGCTTTCAGAAATATAAATCCCTTTTTAATTAGTCCCTGCATCTTTGCCTTTTAATTGTTGTTTCCAACTATGGGAATTATAGCTTCACCTAACGATTGGGACAAGAAGCGACATTTTCCCCTTGACCGAATAAAGAAGTCGTGTTATCTTCTACTTAGAACTTTTGTCCTATCTTACCCCACGAGCTTGTCTCCTAAAGTTCGCTTTGGATAACAATGTTCGCATTTGTGAATACACCCCTTCATAAGTCGTGCTTCCAAATTTATCTAATATATCAAATCCCATAGGTGAGGTTTCCAGGAACTTGACTTTAACCCCAACGCAAACTAAAAGGAAGGGCGGTGGCCAAAAAGGCAATCGGAATGCCCGTAAACATGGCTTCTATTCCGGTACCCTTAGCCCTGCCGAAACATGCCAATTGTGGAACATCACCAATTTGGAAGGCGTTGACCCTGAAATAGCATTCATTCGCGTCAAGTTACAATCTTCCCTTCAGTATGACCCTGGTAACCGCCGCGTAATCAGAGAAGCCTCCAGATTATTCGTAAAGTTGTATTCTGCAAATTACCGGTTGGATCGAACCGATCGCAACTACCTGAAAACTGTTATCGAGAATCTTTTAGAAATTGCCTCCATACGTCACTCTGCCAGCTTGCACGGCTCACAAATATAAATGGCCAAATTGATATGCGAAACGAATCGTGTGTACTTTAACAATTGAATCTGACGCAAGTAACCGCCTTACGTACGAAAAAGAGCTGTTGAACTCTAGGGAAAATAGCCATTTTCACAAAACGAATCATCCCGACTTCCTTCATGCTCTTCTCCCCTAAACATCACAATCGCTACACCCAGAATCCGCCTTCGGCCTGGATCAGCCCTGTGTCGGGCCTTCCGCTTCATTGGGCCTATTGAGTTCGTTGGGTTTGTTGAGTTTATTAGATTCATTGGGTTGGTTAAGTTTGGAATCTAGTTAGACCCCATTACTCTCCCAACCTGACGATATTATCGTGTTTGAGCCCCCTGGTAACACCCCTGGTATCAAATACCAGTTTTGCACAGGCAACCACTTCACCCATATCATAACAGCTATGGTCAGCGGCTATGACGACACAGTCCATCGAGGCCAGGCATCTCTCATACTTCAATACTTACTAATTCCTCTTCTTCTTCTGGCTGGACAGGAAGCATAAGCATATCCTCAGCTCCGGCCTTCAGTGACTGTATCAATTCTTCCCTGCTCTTTTCCTGGGCATTTACACCGGGCAAGTCAACAAGCCATCCAATCCACCAGTCTTCACTTTTTTTTATCACAGCTCTGAATTTCATGTAATGCCCCCTCTCACAATTTCAGTCATTATTTAACAAACGGGATATTCAAATCTCTACAAATCTTCCTGGCAAGCTCATCAACAACTTCAGCATGCCTCGGAATTTGAGTCCTGTATCTACCTCTCTGATATATGCTATGTCTGCGACCTTCTCGCAGAAGGAAAGCACCCTGTCGAGTTATATGCTCTATAAGTTCTTTCCTTTTCATCAATTATAGCCTTTGCTTGCTAATATCTCCACAATTCTCTTCGCTGCTTTGCTATCCCATATCTCAATGTGGGATGGATGCTTAGAATCCGGGGTGAGGATTTTAGATGCTGATTGGGGCCATACCGATATCGTATCTCACGAAGATAAGTAGTCTATCGTTCTCCCCGTTCCTCTTATCCCATATCACTCCCCCAACCTAACGATATTATCGTGCTTGAGCCCCCTTGTAACACCCCTGGTATCAAACACCAGTTTGGCACGGGCAACCACTTCGCTCATATCATAACAGCTATGGTCAGCGGCTATGACGACACAGTCCATCGAGGCCAGGTATTCCTTACTGAGTTCCACCGATTCCATGTCGCCTGCGGGCACATGAATCTGGGCTACGTAAGGGTCGTTGTAACTCACCTCAGCCCCTTTTTCACGAAGAAGCTGAATTATTTTCAATGCGGGAGACTCTCTGGTATCTTCAACATCCTTCTTGTAAGCTACACCAAGGACAAGCACCTTAGCCTCACTCAAGCTTTTGCCTCTGGCACTTAAGGCTTCGAGAATGCTAGAAACGACGTGATAAGGCATGTGCTCGTTTATTTCGGCGGCGAGCTCGATGAATCTGGTATGGAAATCAAGCTCCCGGGCTTTGTTCGCCAGGTAATAGGGGTCGAGCGGGATGCAGTGCCCGCCGACGCCGGGGCCGGGATAGAAGGACATGTAGCCGAAAGGCTTGGTAGAAGCGGCTTCAATAACTTCCCAGACACTTAAGTCCATCCTCTCACAAAGGCGGGCAAGCTCATTGACCAGGGCGATGTTCACACTGCGGAAGACGTTTTCAAAGACCTTGGTCATCTCAGCCGCCTCGGGACATGAGACCGGGAATACCGCACCGGCAATCTGGGAATAAAGAAGCTGAGTTAGCTGGGTGGACTGGGGGTCTGTGCCGCCGACGATTTTAGGGGTGTTTTTGACATTATAGCCCTCGCTGCCAGGGTCGACACGCTCCGGCGAATAAGCCAGGTAGAAATCAATGCCGCATCGAAGCCCCGATGACTCCAAGTTGGGCAGTACCACCTGTTTGGTGGTGCCGGGGTAGGTGGTGCTTTCTAAAACCACAAGTTGTCCGGGCCGGAGATATTTTGATATCGCCTCGGATTCGTGAATCACGTAGGAAAGGTCAGGGTCTTTCGTCGAGGTCAGCGGAGTAGGAACGCAGATGCAGATGGCATCTACCTCTCCAAGGCGGCTCTGGTCCGTAGTTGCCTCCAGGAGCTTACCGGTCACTACCGAGGAGAGACTTTCATCGGAAACATCGGCGATATAGGACTTGCCCCGGTTGACCGAATCCACGTTTCTTTGCCGGATGTCAAATCCCAGCACCTTAAAGCCCGCCATGGCGAAGGCGACAGCCAGCGGAAGTCCTACATAGCCTATTCCAACGATACCTACGATAGCCGACTTGTCCCTGATTTTTTCTTCCAGTCCTAACAAAGCCACCTTCCTTTCATACGCCGCAACTTCAAGTTTAGCATAATACAAGGGGTTTTTGGGTTCATTGAGTTCCTTGGGTTTGTTGAATGTGGCGGGATTGCCACGCGGAATTTACTCCTTCGGCTTCGCTCAGAACGACGGTGATAATCCGTGAATTGGCTTTCAGCAATCGCCTACAACGCTACTTCAACAAGAGCAGCAGTAGTGGCAGGCGGCGGCACATCCAGCCCTTCCGCCTTGAGTCCTTCAATGTGGAATGCGATGACTTCTTTGATTTTTTCCGTCGTTTCTTCTACACTTGCCCCCGTAGCTACACACCCAGGCAAATCCGGGCAGTATGCAGAATAATTACCATCAGCCTTTTCAATTACAATTGTATATTTAAACATCTCTTCCCACTCCTTTCAGACCAGCTTGCTTTGATATACTGTTCAGAGTTCCCTTACCAACATCATCACTTAACTTCCCGGAAATAGTTACCAACCCTTTCTTAATTGGATGTTTGTATTGTCTATGGTCCCCTTTCGTTCTGGCAAGATACCATCCGTCATCTTCTATAAGTTTTATGACCTCTCTGATTTTCACCAGTTCCGACACCCTGCTACATTGGTCATCAATTAAAACTAGTCAATAGTCTAGAGTCGGGAGTTAAATTAGTCAAGTGTATTCTAATCCTTCGACTCCGCTCAGAATGACATATCCCTCCTGTCATTGCGAGGCTGGCGAAGCCAGCCGAAGCAATCCCTGTGGAGGCGATGAGATCGCCATACCTCAATTGCATCTGGGCCGCAACGACACGCAGGTTGACAAACACATATCAATTAACTAACATATTAGGTAATTAACACAACACAGAGGGGGAATATCATGAATCGGGTAAAACATATAGGAATTACAATCGCTGCCATTATTTTCCTTTTCTTGATTTTCTCGCAAACGGTTTATGCCTCTATTGATATTGGCACATTCGACTGGAATTCTTATGCCTATTATATCGACGCTGGCACAGGTAGCATTATCATCCAGGTACTCATCGGGTCGTTTGTCGGGGGATTGGCACTAATCGGTGTATACAGGACGAGGGTAAAAAATTTCTTAACAAATTTATTCACCTGGCGAAGACAAGATAAGGAGAGTGAGGAAAACAAGGAGAGTGGGGAGAGCGAATAGTGCACAGCTCCCGGCTTCCTTCCGCGACCCCAGCGGCTTCCTTTTCCAGCAGGATGGCGTCATCTACCGTCAGGTAAACCTGGTCTACAAGGACAACTACGACCATCTGATGGATTCCGGTCTTTGCCGGGCACTTGTTGACGATAACCTCTTGATTCCCCACAAGGAAGTTAGCATTGAGTCGCCGGTACCTGAACTCGCTTACAAGGTAATCAAGCCGGAACCGATACCGTTTATCTCATATCCATACGAGTGGTGCTTCAGCCAACTAAGAGACGCCGCCCTGACTACACTCAAAGTGCAGAGAAAAGCCCTTGACTTCGGGATGTCGCTGAGAGACAGCAGCGCTTACAATATACAGTTCAAAAACGGCAGGCCGATATTCATCGATACGCTTTCATTTGGGAAATACCGTGAAGGCGAACCCTGGGTCGCTTACCGCCAGTTCTGCCAGCATTTCCTGGCGCCGCTGGCTTTGATGAGCTACAAAGATATACGGCTGAGCCAGTTGCTCGGCATTCACATAGACGGGCTGCCTCTTGATTTGGCAAGCTGCCTTCTGCCGTGGCGCACTCGCCTGAGATTCTCTCTGCTTTCCCATATTCACCTCCATGCCCGAAGTCAGAAACATTTTGCCGATAAACCGGTAAACGTTAAACAACAGCGAATGAGTCGCTACGCCTTCCTGGGCATTTGTAACAGCCTGGAATCCGCTGTTAAGAAGCTAAAGTGGCAGCCTGGAGGCACTGAATGGGCTGATTACTATCAGGACACCAATTACTCACCGCAGGCCTTCGAACACAAGAAGGCAATTGTGGCAGACTTCCTGGATAGGGTGAGACCGGCAACTGTCTGGGACATGGGCGCCAATGTAGGTATATTCAGTCACCTTGCCAGTGACCGGGGAATTCCCACCGTGTCCTTTGATGTTGACCCCGCTGCCGTGGAAAAGAACTATCTGGACTGCGTTGCCAGGGGTGATACCAATATTCTACCGCTGGTGATTGATTTGACCAATCCCAGCCCCAGCATCGGCTGGGAGAACAAAGAGCGGATGTCGCTTAAAGAACGTGGTCCTGCTGATGCCGTGCTTGCCCTAGCGCTGGTCCATCACCTGGCCATCTCCAACAACGTCCCTCTGTCCAAGATTGCAGGGTTTCTTAGCGACATCAGCCGTTGGCTCACTATTGAGTTTATTCCCAAGACTGATTCACAGGTCCAGAGGCTTCTGGCTACCAGGGAGGATATTTTCCCCGATTATACCCGCAAGGAGTTTGAGAAGGAGTTTAGTCGCTATTTCGCCATAGATGATTCCGCCGATATCCAAGAATCACAACGGACGCTGTTTTTGATGCGCCGGGTACAGAGATGAAACAAAAGTTGAAAGCTATTTTCAGGGGACCTGTCGTTTTCTACCCGCTACTGTTTGCTGCTTTTCCCATCCTGTTTCTCTATGTCTACAACATAAGTGAAACATCGGCAAGCGAGGTCTGGCTGCCGTTGGCGATCTCAGTAGCTGCTACTCTGGTGTTGTGGGCGATCTTGAGCCTTATACTCCGCAACCTGGCTAAGGCGGGATTTGCCACAGCTATATTCCTGGTTTTCTTTTTCGCCTACGGACGCTTTTACGACGTGCTGAATAACTGGGGCGTGTCTGTCAAACACGCCTACCTGCTCCCCGTTATGTTGTTCGTCTGGGGCTGCTGTGTTTATTTCATCGGGCGGGCAAAAAGTGATTTTCGCACCACCACGAGGTGGCTCAACATAACGGCGGTGGTGCTGATTGCCATTAATTTGTTTAACATCGCCAGCTATCAAGTTAAAGTAGCCAGGCTGAATGCAGACGCACCGGCGGAGTCGTCGGGGCAGGTTGCTACTATCCCGGCAGAGCTCAGCGCTCTGCCCGGTATCTACTATATCATACTGGACGAGTATGCACATCCCGATACCATGTTAGAATGGTATGGCTACGACAACAGTGAGTTTATCGACAGCCTTGAGGACAAAGGCTTTTTCATAGCCAGAGAGAGCCAAACGACATCTAGGAGCACACAGCAGATACTTGCTGGGCTATTGAATCTCGAATATCCTAATAATGAACTTGAGCTGAGTGAATATTATAGAATGATTGCTTACAATAGAGCAGCAGAATTCCTGAGAACGCGCGGATACAAGTTTATTTATTTCGGAAACAGGTATGACTGTGGCAGGTGGTATACACACATGAAGGATAGTGCCGACCACTACTTCAATTACTTTGTAGAATCGTCCACTCCCTGGATATCTGAGTTCCAGACAATCCTGTGGAACACCACCATACTGAAGCCTTTCTATTATCGCCTGGTGGGCGGTGATTATGAAGAGGCCCAACGGCGCCAGATTATGTTCCCGCTGGAGCACCTGAAGGCGCTGCCCCTGGTGGGGGGTCCCAAGTTTGTTTTCACACATTTAATTTGCCCGCACGTGTCTTTTGTGTTTGGTCCAGAAGGCGAACATATCACAGCCGAAAATTGGCAAAATTGGGAAGACAAACAGCTCTACCTGGGGCAATATATCTTCATCTCCGCAGAGATAGAGAAGGTGGTCAACGTATTGCTTGAAGAATCTGAGACTCCTCCTATTATCATCATACAGTCGGACCACGGCGTCAGACCGCATTGCCCTGGCCTCGTAGGGGCTGACGAATGGCGCAAGATACTGAACGCCATGTACTTGCCAGGTATGGATTATAGTGAACTGAGCGATTCGATGTCGCCGTACAATACGTTCCGATTAATCTTCAACCACTACTTCGACGCTGATTATGCACTGCTGGAAGATAATCAGGAGCAGTAACTAGTCATATCAACAGGAAGCTGCTTCAAAGCTCACAAGAGACAGGTATCTGAATGCCAAGAGGGCTCGATAAGCAGTCTTATTTTTCCCAGTCTCCCGGTGGAGAGGTCATTGAAGATTATCGCCCTGTACCGGTGCTTCAGCAGTTCCCTAACTGAATGAGAGCCACAAATCCCACCCGACCGGTAATGACGGCTGTGTTTTTACTCAGGACTGACCTGAGCCGAGATACTCGAAAACTTTCACAGTTGTTGCTGATGTTGTGTCCCCGGATGAGTAGACGAACTCATAGCTGTTCAACTCTTCGAGAGGCACAGGGCTAACAAAGGGGCTGGTGCCTACTATTCTATAATTTCCAGACGTCTGGTTCCCGACATAGGCCTCGGCTTCTTCATAAGTAGCAAAGTTCCAGCCATTGGTGATCAGCTTATAGCTCATTCCTCCCGGACTCACTTCCTCTGAGTAGGTAATAACCAGCGATTCCACGGGAACCACAGCCTTGCCATCAAAGTTATAAAGCCTGGCCACAATGGATTGGTAATAAGCGGGGTAGTATAAAACTCCTGACGCTAGATTGCCATCTTGCATTTGCTGGTAATAAACCTCGTAAAACTCGCTTAAGTTGCCGCCAGCCCACTCCGGCATGGCGTGGAACTTTGTAATCGGCATTGCATAGTCAATCATCACATATTTCGAACCTAACTTGTCCGCGAGTTCGTTGGCTGAGCTTTCATTCTGAGCAGTTAAAAACTTGCCAGCATTGACAGCCCCGGCCTGGCCAGGATTGGCATTAGGTATGCGATGGGCAATCTGCATTATAAAGTAGCCATAGTCCCACCATGACATTACACCGTAGGCAGTCCCGGGATATTCAAACTCATCCCGTGGCGGGTATAGCTCATAATAGAATTCGGGGTCACCAAAGGGTTCGGGGCTGATCTCTTTTAGCTCCAGGCACGAGCTGTACCACCCCTCGTTCATAATATAATTTGGCGTCCTGCCAAGTGCCAGTGTGAGTCCACTGAATTGGCGTTCCTCAGTCGTGTTAGCGAACCCGAAACTCCATGTGTCAGAGACAACGTTGTGTTTAATAGGCACGATATTCCAGAAAAAGACCACGAAAAAGATGACTATTCCGACAACGATGACCCTCGCCCAGACGCCTCTGGGCTGCATATATGTTTTTGGCTTCGCTTTTTCCCTGGTTTTCTTTTCCCTCTTCTTGAATTTTTTAACCGCTCCCACTACTTCTTTAGATTTAGTCAGTAATTTGCGTAAGCCAGCGAGGTCCAGCATCTTCCAGGAAAAATACCCTGTGAGCAAGGCGGCATTTACGGCATAGTAGTAACCGAAGCGGCGCTGCCCCAGGACTGCCATCAACATTATTATGCCCCATACCAGAAACAAGATTTTAACGGCACCTCTTTCCTTAATAGTGAGATAAATAAGCATGACAAAGGAAATAAATGAGATGAAGAAGGAGGTGGTGAAGTTGGCCCAGGCTATCCTTGGGGTCAGGTGCTGCATCTCCAGAACAGTCAGCCAAGCGCCACCCGGAACGAAGATGCTAAATTGGCCGAGCATGGATTGAAACAGGGAGGGATTGATGGCACGAAAAATAACAAGACCGATTACAACCAGTCCCAGCAAAGTCAAAGGATAGTAAACAGGCTTCAAAGCCCTACCCGCCATGAGCCGTGAGATAATACTTAAGACTATGGGTACCACTATGGCAACTGGCAGAGCTACACGATAAACAGTTTCCCGACTGCCTTCGCCCAATACTGGAAGAAGCATGAGGAAGGCAATAAGGAAGAGAGGAGTGCCGACAATGCACAGATAGTCGCTCGATTTATGCCTTAAGTGGTCCACGATGAACTGAATCACCAGGTAAGCAAATATAATGAAGATGAACAGCAGCCCACCTGTCCAGGTGAGGAGATAAATACCCAGGAAGATGCCAGCAAGCAGGGTATAGACGAGAGGCTTGGTGATAGTTGACCAGTCTCTACTTAGAAGGTGGCCGAAGGAAATCTCTCTTTCTCGAGCCCGCTTAATAGCCATTATTACAAAGAGTATGCACACGGCGCTAAACAAAGCCTCAGCTACATGGTGGTCGGTAAAGCCAAGCAGGGAACGATGCAGAAATTCGCCAGGCAAGATGACAACCAAGGCGGCCGAAATTACGCCCACCCAGCGGTTAAACAGCTCCTTGCCGATAAAGTACACCGGGATGAGTGTCAGAGTGCCCAGAATGGCGGGCATGTAAGCGCCCACCACTTCTATGGTGTGCTGAGTCGGTGGCCCCAAGCTAATAAGCCGAACAATGCCAGCGATAAACCAAGCGAAGAATGGCCGAGTAATTCCTCCACCACCACCGGGGAAGAGCATGTAGGGGTCAAAGGCATTGAAGCGGGGAAAGTTATGAACCAGATTTTCTATGTGACGTATGTAATAATAGGCATCAGTCTCTCGGAACCAGACCCCGTCATTGACAAAAATTTGGTCGTAAGGCAGGGCTATGCGTATGTACAATGAGATACCACAGAGGGCTGCCAGAATTATGCCCACTATAACTATGGGGGGAAGTGTTCGTTTTTGCTCTGGCGCTTGCTCGCTCACTTAAAATTCCCGCAAAGAAAATATCTTGCCAGCCTGAATATCTTCCCTATTATAAACTTACCGCACCGGATATTACAATACATCATAACCCACCAGATCCTCGAGAAAGCCTGTTGAACCAGAAGCCAGATTTAATCTATAATTGCGTGATGCGAACTTATCGTCCCGTCAATTTAAATGCCCTGTGGTTTTTAATAGCTCTAAATGTCTCAATCTTCGTAATCGAGTTGATAACCGGCGGAGGGATTGCAGCATATAGCCCACTCATTTCTTTTCTGGGCTTGACACCCGCGCTGCTCTCGCAGCAACCCTGGACCATCATAAGCAGCATGTTTGTCCACGGCAGTATCTGGCACATACTATTCAATATGATAACCTTGTATTTTCTGGGGAGCTTCCTCATCCGGGCAGCGGGGGAGAGAAGCTTCCTGGCGGTATTTTTTCTCGGAGGGCTGGCGGGGAACATTCTCTTCGTCCTTCTTGCTAACCCATTTTCAACGGGGATAGGAGCTTCCGGAGCCGTTTTCGCCCTTGCTGGAGCCCTGGCGATAATGGTCCCCAGAGTGCCGGTCTTTATATTGTTCATACCTATCCCCATGCCACTATGGATAGCAGTCATAATCCTCCTCGTCCTCTCCTTCCTCTTCTCCGGCATAGCCTGGGAAGCTCACCTCGGGGGATTGCTGCTGGGGCTCGTAGCCGGTCTCATTTTCAGGAGGAGAAGACGAGTCTATTATTTTTGACCTTTTGAAATGATGTTTGAAAATGTAGTGCGAGGGCTTTAGCCTCGTGCCTGCACGACCCTAAAGGGTCGAACTACAGAATTTGAGAGTGGAAAATTCTGCGGATAGGCAGAAAGAAATTGGGAACAAAGTTGTGGCAAAACTGAACGTCTTAGCCCCCAAAAGATGGAGATAAAAGAAATTCGCCTGGAAGCCGATGGACTTGAGCTCACCAGCGAGCTTCATATTCCGTCAGGTGACAAGGTTCACCCTACCTTGTGCATCTGCCATGGCATTCCGGCTGCTCCCCCCGCCCCCACCGATAGAGGCTACGCATTACTGGCCCAAGACTTTTGCCGTGCTGGCTTCGCCACCTTAATCTTTAACTTCCGGGGGGCTGGAAGGAGCGAGGGTAATCTAGACATCCTGGGCTGGAGTCGAGATTTACAAGCCGCTCTTGATTTTTTGTATAGCCTTAAGGAGGTAGATAAGACTCGTTTTTGCTTACTCGGATTTAGCGGAGGGGCAACGGTTTCCGTTTATACCGCAGCCCATGACCCTAGAGTATCTTCAGTGGTAACCTGTGCCTGCCCTGCGGATTTTCGCGCTCTCTCTCAGAAAGAAACGCCCCAGGACACCATCCAACGGTTTCGCCAAATCGGGTCAATCAGGGATAAGGACTTTCCACCCTCAATAGAAGAATGGAAAAGAGGATTTGACACCGTCTCTCCAATCAAGTGGATCGATAAAATTTCTCCCCGCCCCCTGCTTTTGGTTCATGGAGACGCCGACGAATTAATACCCCTGGAGCACGCATATAAGCTTTACCAGAAAGCTAAAGAGCCCAAAGAGTTAAAAATAATACCGGGTGCCAAGCACAGAATGCGCCTGGAAAAGGCAGCAATGGCTTTTGTTCTGGACTGGTTAAAGGCGAGGTGCTAAACCGGGAGAGCACCTTCAGTAAGCGAAGGGGACAGCCTTGAAGGACATAAAAGTAGCAAACAATAACTAATCACATCGAGGACGAGGAATTTTACACGACGCTACGCGGTTAACTGTTTCTTTAAGAAGGTATACGTTCTTTGGCCTTTTCTCAGCAGCCTGAACAATCGGTCATTTATTGCCTCAGCCACTATTTCCTTTTCCTTCATATGGTGGTCACCGAAAGATAGGATTCCATCTGGTTTCAATACCCGATGTAACTCCTTTAGTACCACGTCTTGGTCGCTCAAGTGGTGAAAGGCATCATATAATAGAACGGCATCTAAGGTATTATCCGGCAACCCGGTTTGGCAATCGGAAAGAATGGTTTCCACATTCGCCAGTTGCTTTTTTGAGGCGATATCCTTAACCTTCTGAATTGCCAGCGGATGAATATCCAGAGCGTAAACTTTACCTGATTTGCCCACCAATTCTGCGAGGGGGACTATGTAACTCCCGGGTCCACAGCCAAAATCGAGTACATAAAATCCCAGTTTTATTCCCACCTCTCTCAAGATATTCTTACGGGGCAAGAAAAAATCGCGAATTTTATAACCGCAAGACATAAATTTGAAATCAAAATTGGACATTGGCTTATCCATGGTAGTTTCCTCCTTCTCTTTTAAGAGGCAATTTTATGCAACTTTCCCAGCATAAAAGAAGTTTTTGCAAAGCAAAAATTTGAGTAAGCGCCGTAAGGCACGAACCTTTTATGCTGTGTTAGGCGAAGTGCGTTTCTTAATTACATATACAACTTGAAATAGTAAGTCTCTCTTTTTCAAGAGGCGAAACTCATTTTTCAGATAACTTTCTAACTTTCTATGATTGAAACCCAGGTGCCCACCCTTCCATTGCTTTTCCAAGCCTGTCGTATCATTAAGGAAGCATGCTTTAAACAGATCACTTAGAGATATCAATTCTCTCAGGCTCCGCGTTATTGCTAAGCCGATTCGTTGGATCAAGAAGGGTATACCTACCATCTTGGGTACAGAGATTACTATAAGACCGTGTTCATCAATTAAAGTGGATACTTCTTTCAAAAAATTAATCTTAGAATCATACAAGGAGTCTTTGTCACCGACATGTTCTAGGGTCTCTAACAGATACAGAATATGATATTTTTCACCTGATAATCTTGACTTCGTATCGTTGATTGTTAAGTTATCATTACATATCAATTCGACATTGTTAAGCTCCATCGCGCTAACTAATTTAGAAGAAAGTTCTATAAAGTCGGGAACTCTATCAATAGCAACAACACGTGTGAAATACTTTGCCAATGAGGGTAGAAAAACACCATCCGCACAGCCAAAATCAATTACATTACACTTATGAAAGTAATCTCGTGTCAATTTAAGGGATAGCTCAAAATGCCTTGTCTTAATATACGAAACAAGCCCTGGCCTTAGGTAATTATATTCTGCATATGTTTTATATTCTTTGTAATAGTGGGATTTCTCCGACGAATATATATCTATCAGTGGCTGAATATAGTATCTGCTCATAACCCCCCTTTTGGAAATCAAGTCTAGTGGACTCTAGATTTTGCTTATGTCGCAACGGGAATCAGCCTTTTGCCTTGCCAGCTTGCTTTGTCAGCCAGTACTCGATACTGTCGGCCAGGGCCAGCCAGCTGGCTTCGATGATGTTAGTGGAGCTGCCTACCGTTCGCCAGTTTTCCCTGCCGTCGCTGGATTCAATGAGCACCCGGACCTGCGATGCAGTGCCTGCGGTTTCCTCGAGGATGCGCACCTTATAATCAATAAGTTTTACGTCAGTCAAGTGAGGATAGAATTGGAGTAAAGCTTTGCGCAGAGCCTGGTCGAGGGCATTGACCGGGCCATCGCCCTCAGCAGCCATATGCACTACCTTGTTATCCACCTTGACCTTGATAGTGGCTTCCGACAATGGCTCTTCTTGACTTCCTCTGGTGGGTGGGCGGCGCCGTTTCTCCACCACGATTATAAAGTCAACCAGCTCGAAAGGCGGCTGATAGTCCGGCTGAGCCCGGCGGAGCAGAAGGTCGAAGGACGCCTCGGCAACATCATATTGAAAACCCTGCTTCTCTAATAACTTAACTTGCTCCAGCACCTTCTCAATCTCCTTGCCTTTAGGGACAGGCAGTCCGCGCTCTTTAGCCTTAAAGATAATACTTCCTTTCCCGGCCAGCTCGGAAACAACAACGTGCGGGCGGCTGCCCACTAGATTCGGGTTTATGTGCTGGTAGCTATCTTCCCATTTTATTAAGCCTGATACATGAATCCCACCTTTATGAGTGAAGGCATCATCGCCTACATATGGAAGCCGGTCATAATGAGGCATATTAGCCAGTTCTGATATATAGCGGGAGACATCGCTGAGCTTGCCTAGCTGCTCGTCAGTAACACAGTCGATGCCCATCTTAAGTTTCAAAGTTGGTATGATGGAACAAAGATTGGCATTGCCACAGCGCTCCCCATAGCCATTCATGGTTCCTTGAACCTGAATAACTTCCGCTTCCACAGCAGCCAGGGAGTTAGCTACGGCAAGCTCGGCATCATTATGGGTGTGAATGCCCAAAGGAACAGGGCTTGCCTTTTGAACAGCTTTAATAGCTTCCGTTATCTGTCGTGGCAGGGTGCCGCCATTGGTATCACAAAGGACTACGCATTCCGCACCGGCTTTAGCCGCAGTCACCACCACCTGCAAGGCATATTCGGGGTTATCTTTATATCCGTCGAAGAAGTGCTCGGCATCGAAGAAAACCCTGAGCCCTTTTGCCTTGAGGTAAGTTGTAGAATCTGCGACCATGCTGAGGTTTTCTTCCAGCGTTGTTTCCAGAACCCGGGTTACCTGCTTATCCCAGGCTTTTCCTACGATAGTGGCCACCCTGGTTTTGGCTTGAAGCAAGGCCTGTAGGTTAAGGTCCTTGTCCGCCTGTGAATTCGCGTGCCTGGTGCTGCCAAAGGCAACCAGGGTCGAGTGGGCCAAGCGCAAATTCTGTGCCTGGGCGAAGAACTCGGTATCCTTAGGATTAGAACCTGGCCAGCCACCCTCTATTAAGTCAATGCCCAGTTCATCCAGCTTCTGGCAAATCTTGAGCTTGTCTTCGACAGACAAAGAAATCCCTTCCTGCTGAGCACCATCCCTTAGAGTAGTATCATAAAGCTGCACTGTTGCCATGGATAATTCCCTTAACCTTTCACTTTTTGAGCAATCAAATCTCCCATCTCCTTTGTTCCCACCCGAATCTTGCCTTCTGACATTATATCGTAAGTTCTATAATCTTTCTCTAAAGCAGCAAGGACGGCATTTTCTATAGTCTGGGCTTCAGTTTCCAGCGCAAAGGAATAGCGAAGCATCATAGCTACGCTCAAGATAGTGGCAATAGGGTTAGCCAGGTTTTGCCCCGCTCGACTGGGAGCGCTGCCGTGAATTGGCTCGTACATGCCGAAGGTTTTTCCCCTGGGAATTCCTGCTAAACTAGCCGAAGGGAGCATGCCCATAGAGCCAGCCAGCATTGAAGCCTCGTCGGTGAGAATGTCACCAAACATGTTTTCAGTGACCAAAACATCCAGTTCAGCAGGACGCTGAATAAACCTCATAGCACAGGCATCAACCAGCATGTGCTGAAGCTCAACATCGGGGTAATCGGCAGAAATTTCTATAGCAATCTGCCGCCATAGCCGGGATGACTGAAGAACATTGGCTTTGTCCACCGAAGTCAGCTTCTTACGACGGCTGAGAGCTAGCTCAAAGCCAACCCTTAATATGCGCTCAATTTCCATCTCGGAATAAGCCAGGGTATCAACAGCCTGCCTTCCCTCCGGAGTTTGCCACTGTTTCTTGGGCTGACCAAAGTAAAGTCCGCCTGTGAGTTCTCTAACCACCACCAAGTCAACCCCCTTAACCACCTCCGGCTTAAGATTAGTAGAATTCACCAGCATAGGGAAAACCTTCACAGGGCGCAAATTAGCAAACAGCTCCAACCCTTTGCGCAAAGCCAGAAGCCCATCCTCAGGGTGAATTTTGGCTTGAGGGTCATCCCACTTAGAACCACCAACTGCGCCGAGCAACACTGCATCACATTGTTTACACATCTTCAAGGTCTCATCGCTGAAAGCTGTGCCCAGGGTGTCTATAGCAACGCCACCTATGAGACCATCATGGGGGCGAAAGCTATGCCCGAATTTCTCACCCACGGTCTGCAAAACCTTCATCGCCTGGGTTATTACCTCAGGGCCAACACCATCGCCGGGTAAAACCGCTACATCGAATTCCATACTTACTTACCTCTCATTCTTCGCTGCCTATCATAGAAACCACGCTTGTTATGATGAGTGCTAAGTTCATCACAAAGGCTTCTCCTTTTCACCTAACAAAATAATGTTATCAGCTACCTTATCATATAAATCGCTCAACGTGAATATGATGATTTGATAATCCGAGGCCAGCATTTTGAAAAAGTTCAGTGTGTCAGATAGCCGCACTGGGTCAAAATTAACGAAAGGGTCATCCAATATCAAAGGCGACTTCTTATCGCCAAATATCAACTCCGCCAGGGCGAGCCGACATGCCAGATAGAATTCATCAATCACACCTCCACTTAGCTCTTCAGGCCTGGCAAGGCCGCCTTTCTCGTCTGAATATATCCAGAACTCCAAATTATCCTTGTTGTCCTTCTTGACCTCCACTTGTTTATATTTGCCGTTGGTGAAGATTTCAAAATACTCTTGGATTTTCTCCCTTAAAATATCAGTGATTGAGGAAAGAGCCTCGTCCTTCGCCTTAGATACAAAGCCCCTGGCTAATCCATAGACTTTCACCTTTTTCTCTTCTTGTTTCAAAGCTTCCTCAAGGCTTTCCAATTCCTCCTCCAGCCTAATTTGTTCCTCTATATTAAATCTTGCCTGCTCAATGATTATTTCGCAGCGCCTATTTTGCTTCTCAAGCTCAGTTTGCTTTGCTTCTAAACTCCGAACTTTCCTTTCTAGTTCGATGTATTTTTCCGGGTTCAGGCGTGTTTCTATCAAATCCTCGGTAAGTTCTGCCCGCTTAACTGCTAAATCCCTCGCTATTTCTCGTTTTTGCTTCTGGAAATCTTCGACTGTCCTGCCTCTCAACATCCCCTTCAGCTGAGCTTCTAAGCTACTTTTCTCTTTAAGCCAAAATTTAAAATCCCCTTCCTTCTTATCGAACTCGGCAACCATATTACATTTAACCTTAGCCAGCAATTCCTTCTCTTCCTGGCCAAGTTTACCGAGAGCTTCCTTCATTTCTTGAATGCGCTCTTCAATGCCCGAAATATTAGTCTTGTCTCGAATGAGGGCACGACTCGCTCTTATGGTTATGACAAGAAGAGCCGCGCCCAAGATTGCTAAACCCCAAAAGTATGAAGAAACAATCAAAGCTCCAATTATCCCGCCTGTCAATATGATTATCGAAGTAGCTAAGCCTCTCCCTGAACCAAAAAAACTAAGGGGTTTTCTTCTGTCCAGCTTATCTTTCGCCTCAGTTACCTTTTCTTCTCGCCTAGCTAGGTCCCTCTCGATATCCCCACGTCTATTCTGGATTGCATCCAATTTCCTTCTAAATTCCGAGACTTGTTGCTCACTCTCAAGTCCTTCAATGGACCTAAGCGCCTCGTTTGCCCTTTCAAGCTTGGTCATTAGTTCATTTATCCCGCCAAGTAGCTTTTCCGCCTCATCATATTTCTGTTCTAATTCCTTTATAGATGCCTCGGTCTCTTTACATTGTTTATTTTTTTCCAACCAAGCCTTGGATTTCTCATATTCTCCCTTGACCTGAGCCAGTTGCTTATTCACTTCCACTAGCTCGATTTTTTGCGCTTCAACTTTGGAAACCTCATCTCTAACGTCATTATATTTCCGTGAAGTATCATGTAGTTTGTTTTTGAGGCTTGCCAGGATACCTGGGTTTTTTGCTGGCCTATCCAATCCCTTTCTAATCTCAGAGATTTTGTCATCCAACTTCTGTATCACCTGCGAGGCAAGGGTGCCTTCCTCGCCTCCAGTTATAACCTCTTCTAAGCTCTCGCTAATTTCCTTCTTACCTGATGAGATCTCACTTACCTGAGCTTGACGGATACAAGAAGTGCATGTAAAGAGCCCGTCAGAGTTAGTTCCCAGTAGCTCAGCCATTTTCCCTGAGATTTCTTTGAAAGTATCAAGCTCCTCTCGGGTATTCTCGTCAATAAGCCTGGCGGTTCCTTTGTCAAAATTCTTCTCAAGCAAATATCTATTCTCTTCATTCTCAAACTCAAGGATAGTTTGACACTGCTTTGTTGAGCCCCAGGAAACATAATCTTTAAGCTCCTTCGCAGTGCTTCTAGGATTATGGAAAAGGGCAACAATGATACCTTCGAGTAAAGTGGACTTCCCCATTTCATTTAGCGGGCCCTTGACCACATTTACCCCGGGGCTGAACTGAGCTTGAAAATCAACAAGTCTCTTGAAGTTTTTGAGCTCGATTCTCTTTAGCCTCATTACAAGTCTTCCTTCGCGTCTAGCTTCCCATCCAGAAGAGCTATGCCATATTGAAGGGCGTTTTCAGCAATGTCTCTCTCTTCCCCCTCCGAGCTCTCGATTTGCCTCTTCATTAGCTTAATAAATCTATTCCTAATCAACCGCTCTTCATCCTCTGTAACCTCTCCTGACTTTGGATGAGATTTATCCATAACACTAAGATGAAAGAATTTCTCCCCCAACTCGATTTCCAATTCCTCAGGATTTACTATGAGTTCGGCATCGCGAAGCCCCTTAAGAGTGGCCTTTCTTACCAAATTCTGATTTGCCCCCTCGGAGATTCTCGCTTTTAGCCTCGCCAGGTCTTGCATTTCACTCATGTCTATCTCTACTTCATCATAGTCACGGAGCCCGAGTATTTTGGGGTCAACCTCAACCTCGCCGGAGTCCGAAAGGCTAACTAAAAGCACAGCACCTCTTTCTCTTTGGTCAGGTATCCACTCCGGCGGGCC
>Ga0307431_1000178_pt1 | contig 50010 bp, 45 predicted proteins | sample SalMarWE160170MG_FD_202155 | JGI IMG/M metagenome (GOLD analysis project Ga0307431, IMG submission 202155) | Salt marsh sediment microbial communities from the Plum Island Ecosystem LTER, Massachusetts, United States - WE1603-170 | ecosystem: Environmental > Aquatic > Marine > Intertidal zone >...
CCACATCCAATTCCATTGTTTTGTTCTCCTCCTCCAGATTTATTTCTGGGGGAGAAGAATAAAAATACCCCTACTTTTTAAATTCAACGCAAATCATTTAAAAGATGAGCACTGATTTGGAAATCCCTCCTAAGGAGTTGCCAAACGAATCCTTTGAGAATGTATCAGAGGGAACCGTAGATTTTGTCGAAGATGATGCGGAAAAAAAAGAAAGAATGGGTTATGTCGCCGACTATGAGCAGACTCCAGGGGAGTTGCAAGGTAACGAGATGTATCGTGCAATCTTTGAGAATATAAGTGATGGAATTATATATGTGGACAAACACGGCAAAATACTTAACGCAAATAAAGGAAGTTTTGATATTTTTGGATATAAACCAGAGGAGATGATAGGTAAAAACTTTAGTAGACTTGGATGGTTTGGAGTGAAAGATCTGCCAAAAATGTTTAGACTCTTCAAAGGAGCGATTAAAGATAGAGCAATAGATTTGATGGAGTTGGAGGTTAAACATAAAGCCGGGCATATTGTTTCTGTAGAAGCAAGTACGTGGCCTGTCAAAAAGAACGGTAACACAGCAGGTTTTCTGAGCATAGTTCGTGATGTCACCGAGCGGAAGCATATCGAGAACGTCCTGCAGGATGACAAAAAAAGGTTTGAGAAACTTTCAAACCTCACTTTTGAGGGGATACTGATTCACGATAAAGGCATAGCGATCGATGTAAATAAATCGTTTATGAGGATACTTGGCTATAAAAGAGAAGAACTGATTGGAAGGGATATAATTGAACTATGTGTGCCACAGGAATACCATGCAATGATAAAAGAGAATATTGCTAATGGAAGGGTGGAACCATATGAGGCAATGGTAAAAAGGAAGGATGGGACGTTACTTCCAGTAGAACTTGAAGCAAGAAACATAAAAAATGAAGATGGAGAAATCCGGGCCATATCGGTAAGGGACATTACCAAGTGGAAGGAAGCAGAAAAATCTCTGAAAGAAAACGAAGAAAAGTTTAGAACTTTCATGGAAACTGCACGTGATTTAATGAGTATCACAGATAAAGATGGAAATTTTACTGATATAAATAAAGCAATGACTAGGATTTTGGGATATTCTAGAGAAGAAATGATTGGAATGCATATCACTCAGATTTTAACAAAAGAATCTTTGGAAAATGATTTTAAGCCAAACTGGGAAAAACTCATTACAAACGGGGAAATTGGTATTGAAACTATGTTTGCAACAAAAAGTGGAAGTAACATATACGGTGAATTGAAGGCTGTTGCCATCTATGATGGTGACAACAAATATGTGGGAGGTAGGGTGGTAATCCATGACATTACAGGTCGGAGGAAAGCAGAGAAAGAAATAATGGAATCGCAGAAGAAAATTAAAGAGCAGAATGTTAAACTGAAGAAACTTGATGAATTAAAATCAGCTTTTCTCAACGTTACATCCCATGAACTTCGGACACCTATGTCTTCTATAAAAGGCTATGTACAGTTGTTGATAAGACAATCTCTTGGAAATATCAGCAAGGAACAGGAAAAAGCTTTGAAGGTGGTTCTTCGGAATACAGATCGACTGGATCATCTAATTCAGGACATCCTTGATATTTCTCGTTTGGTATCAGGAACAATGAAGTTTATACCTGAAAAAACGGATTTACAGAAAATGATGAATGAAGTGGCAGAAACAATGAAATCTTCTGCCGAATTTAAGGAAATAACGGTTGATGTAGATATTGAAGGTGTTTTACCTGAATTAGAAATAGATCAAGATCGCATAAAACAGGTTGTAATCAACTTTATAAATAATGCGATTAAATTTTCACCAGACGGAGCTATTGTAAACCTGCGAGCTAAAAAAGAGGGAAATAATGTATTGTTTGAAGTTCAGGATTTTGGTCGAGGGATACCAAAAGATAAACATGAAAAAGTCTTTGAAACATTTTATCAGGTTGATTCTGGGAGGGATAGGAAATTCGGTGGGGTTGGTCTCGGACTTGCGATTTCCCGAGGTATTGTCATTGCGCATGGTGGTAGGATATGGGTTGAAAGCAAAGGAAAATCTGGACAGGGCAGTTCATTTAAATTTGCCTTGCCGATTAAATCTGTTAAGGATGTTGAAGATAGATTTAAGAAGGTAGATATATTCAAATTGCAATGGAAGGAAAGAAATGTTGAAAAAAATGATTCAGAATCTGGAATGGAGGAATAAGGAAAATGAAGAAGGTAATGGTTGTAGAGGATGAGACGGATTTAAGAGAAATGATTAATCTTATGATGGAAAAAGAAGCCTTCGAAACTGAGATGGCCTGCGATGGAGCGGATTTTCTCGAAAAGATTGATAAATTCGAGCCGAATCTTGTCACACTTGATGTGATGATGCCAGGGTTGACAACAAAGGAAATACTTGAAAAACTAAAGGAGAAAAAAACCAATTCAAAGATAATACTTTTGACAGTTGTAAAATTCTCCGATGAGGAAAAAGAGGAGATATTGAGGATGGGAAATGTAGTCGATTATGTCACTAAACCCTTTGATTTAGACACATTAATGAATACAGTGAAAAAACATCTGAACGAACAATAAAGAATCATCATCAAAATCAACTAAGTGTATATTATGGCTAAGACGGAGATTGTCCAAGTAAACTACTGGATGGAAATACGAAAGAATGTAAACAAGATAATCGGCGATCTCCATGGTTTGGTATTATTAACTCACAATTCAATAGAGTTCATCGACATCGTTGACTTTCTGAACAAAATTAGAAAAGATGAACGGTTGACCGTCCTATATATTTCCCTTGTAAATAGCTACAGCAATATTAAAAATGCTTTAAAAGCAAAACCGTTGGATTCAAAGAAGTTGTTTGTAATTGATTGCGTTTCAGGTTTTCTCATCGAAATTAAGGATACCGTCGATTGTGTTTATAGAAAACCGCCTAGTAATTTAGAGAAAATGAAAGATCTTATTATGAAAAATATTCGGATGGTAAATCCAAATATTATTGTAATGGATTCGTTGACTCAATTCATCAATTTCACCACGCCAAAAGATGGAGAGTTGCATGAATTTTATAAATTCTTAAAGTCAATGAAAGAGGATGCGATGGGGCTTATAAATGATACAGTTATTTTGCTATATGATGATAAGATGGGTTCAATGAAAAAACTTCCAATATTATTTGCAGATTATATTTTAAAATTGGAAATAATTCGAGAAGAAATCAAGTGGAAAGATTAACCGATATATTGATATTAACAAATTGTGCGTAAGCCTCCGTTTTTAAAACAAGGTCCTTAAACCGAAACCATCGTTATTGCTTTCGTTTGATACAAAAAGATGCAGATTAGTGCCTTCCATGTTTTTCGCCATGGCGACAGTGAATCCAACCCTAAAAAAAGTAAAGATGAGTCCAAGGAAGGTGTCATTTCACTGGGTAGTAGTTCACTATTTGAAGTCATATGCACCCATTAACATGTTTGTCGGCATATGTCTAAGTGCTACGTTTCCTCTACAGCTAGTAACAACATCCCCTTCTTTTATTGTTCCAGATGGAAGCCTTGCATCCCCTGAACAGATTTCATTTTCGCTCCAATTCAAATCGTTTTCATATATATTTTGAACAGTCAGGGTTCTGGTGTTTTTATCCATTGAGAAAGAAAATGGAACTTTCACCTCTTTCTCCCCCTTGCCTTTATCAAAAAAATCGAGAAGTAAAATAGCAAGAAACAGACAAAATAGCCCAGTAAGAAAAAACTGGATATGATAAAACCAAATCGCTAGGAACCAAGTGATTATCCAAGCGCCCCCAAATATTTTTTCAATTGGTAGATGCGTTTTATCCAACAATTCGTTAATAATATCTTTCATAAATCCACCCTCAAAAACGACTTATCATGTGTGATTCTATCCTGCAAAATGATAATGACGTCACTATTTCCAGAAGATATTAACTCATTGTACATTTGCTATCCCATCCTACTAGGCGACAAACTGCAAATAATCTCAATAGTATTTAATATCTGTGTACTTTATAGAGAGCAGACGTAAGTATCGATACTGCATGCAGTATGGGAAAAATTAAATTTATGTCTTGCATTTAACCTGACTTTGTAAGAAGTTGGTGATTCCCTCCCGTTATACTGTAAGGCCTAAGGAGAAATATAGGAACACAGAAATAGGGGAAAAGATTATAAGAAAAGGTGGATATGATCGATGTATATCTGTAACCAGAATGCATAGATATGCTGCAAAAGGTCAAACAATTGGTCTGTGGGGATGTCTAGAGATGTTACAAAACGAATGAACGGTGAAAAAAAACAGAAAACACAAGAAAGTAACGATAGGTCAAAATTTACGTATGATTGAACTCTGGGATAAAGTAAAAGATCTTATATCTGAGATAGAAAAAGAAGAAGCACCGGATTAGAACAGTATATTTATGATTGTTGGTACACTAGATGTCATATGATATAACGATTATGGTGATATAGATGCAAAATGAACATCAGTTTGGGAAAACTATGAATCTAAAATACATTTCAAGTTCAGGGGAGTTAAAGATGAATTTTGAAAGCGATGATGCTGATTTTCATTCTTCATTAAATGAACTAGAAATTGATCCTCGTATCGTCAACATTGGTTTTTTGAAAATTAATAGAGACGGCACTCAAATTGAATTTTCCTCCCCTATTTTGTGTAAAACAGATGGTGAACATTTTGAAACTCAAATGATAGGGGTTAAATTTGAAGGTAAAAAACCAGATTCCCTATTGAAGAAAATGCCTAATATTCAAAAGAAATTGTTCGGTGGGGACTGGGAACGTTCTGTGGAAAAACAGAGGGAAAGAATTGAGAACGGAAAAAAACTCTAAAAATAAGTTGGATCGTGAGGATTATAATGAAAGAAAGGTTACAATATAGGAAAGTAACAAACCTCGAGTATGTACATAGTTCGGGACAATTGAAAATGAATCTTGAAGGGATTAAAGATAATTATTTTTCACAGACAAACAAACTGAATTTGAATGCAGAATCTAAAGATTTTAAAAATATACTCAAACTGAAAATCAGCAAAGATACCGTTAATATTGTTTTTTTAAAACCTACAGAATGCAACCTTGAAACTGGCAGATACGGAAGTGAAATGCTTTGTAATGTCAAAATTGAAGGAAATAATCCCTTTGTATATGTGGAAAAATTGCCTGGTTTAAAAGAAAGATTCTCAATGACTGATTAATCAAACAATTGATGCCACCCAGGATGGCAAAAATAGTATATCGGACGGTTTTTTATCTTCCGCAATGGACAATATTGACATATCCTATGTCAGACACACCAAATATCATCATATCAACAGGTAAACTGCTTCGTTTATAGATACGAAAAAACAAAATCTGCTCATTATATGTCCTCCCTCTCTACAGATATCGCTAATAACTACACAAATTTCTAGATTGCATGCTCATAAAGTATATAAATTGGAAATGGGATTGGCGAATAGAGGTAAAAAATAGTAAAATATCGGGTGGCTAACCATATGAAATACAGAGATCTCATAACATTATTTGTATCAATTTTTTTCATTCTATCGCTTGCGTATGGCATCGGTGTGGATAATTCAGTTTGGTTTTTACCTGTGATATTACTTGCTACTTTGGCAATTGTGATATATGAATTATGGTTATGACAACGTATCATACATTGTTTCATTTCATTTTTAAAGATGGATGTGGAAAACTACCCCTATCAAAAAAATAATAGATAATTTTGATATGGATTTGCAAAAACCATAAGTTGATTGGAGAGTAAAAGACGTAGATTAGAATGTTGCCAAGAGTTGCCACTAGAAATTTGCGGGCAATACTTTGACCTTTAAATTGCGCATGGGTATGTTCTATATCTTCATTGACATCACGTTTCATAAATTTGCGTTGAAGAATACATATAATATTGCTGATGACCTGATTTTTGAAGGAGCCTGTAATCTTCCTTCTTGGTGTTTGGCTTCATTGAACGCCCTCCATCTTTAAGATAGAGATAAAAATAAGATTTTTCAAATGAGTCGAGAAATATATCTATGCCGATTAATTGTGCCACCATCATAAATGGAGGATGAGCAAGAGAAATGAAAACACAACGATCTTTATATTTCCCTTCCTCTTCTGTTCACTTCAAACATTGTTGTAATCTGGCTTTCTTCTACCTGATCCATGTTTCCATCCTCGTATTTTACCACTAACCATCTACTAGGTCTAGGATATGTTCTCACGACTCTTGCTTTTTTTACAGGCAAATCTGGATCAACAGCATCTTTTACTAAAACTTCTATTCCTCTCCGGACGCCTCTATCTTCCAACATTTTAATCACATATCTCCATACATAACATTTGAATCGCAGATATAAAGATTTAGATGTAGGTTATGTGATTGTGTGGTGGTGAGATTTAAATACGGCATAAACATTTCAAGGAGGTGAAGATGGAATTGATGAGATCAAATGTTTTTCTATTGATGTTAGCAGGTATTTTGTTTATTGGTCTTTTTTCAGGAAATATAATTGAGATGTGTACTGCTGAAGATGAGCACTATAAGATTTCTATGGATGTGTCCTCTGAGTTTGTTAAAGCTACGGAATCCGGAGGTAAAACTTGGACTTTTTTTAACATAACTGTTGCCTTGTATAATTCAGGCAATGTGAAATCTGATGACATAACAGTTAAACTTCAAGATGAAGATGCCAACTACACACGGAAAGGATCTGTTATGCCTGGAGAAAACAAAACATTTGTTTTTGTTGAACATCCGTTATTGGGCTTAGGTGAGCATAAGATAGATATTAGCTACTATCCAACCGATTTGACCGTTAAAACAAATAACGATAATTCTGGTTCCACAACATTTACTGTTGGATATGATAATGACGATGATGGTACTTCCACGCCAGGGTTTGAGTTTATTTTTATTATACTTGCAGTAGCTTTTGTCCTTTTAATAAGAAAAAAAATAAAACACATATATTAGGAATTTCGGTCAGATATTATTCAATTATTTCATAGTTAGGAACACTGATGTTAACATGATCAAAATCAGCCACGTTTCCTCCATGATATGAAAATATATCTGGCGACATTTCTACATATCCTGCTGGAAGATTTTTTATTTCATATGATTTGTTATAAAGAGCATTATCATATTTATCGCGAAATTCTACCATATATTCTACATTTATATCTTCATCTAAGATGTTTTTGAAATATAATGTAATCTCCACTCTGGTAGTTATTCCATTATCCTCAATTATGTCTAAAGAACCATTTACAAGTTCCAGTATGTCTGAATCAAAGGATATATTTTCAAAGAATTCCTTTGGTGTTGATGCTTCCTCTTGACATCCACTAAATGCAATTGTTATCAATATTATGCTCACTCCAAAAATTATTAATTTTTTTTTCATAAAGTATACCTCACCCTACTATTTCGTATGTATCCCTTATGCAGGCTATAACATATATACATTTTTGTTTTGATTGATATCTATTATCTATCAGTATATAGCCTGGGATCGAAATGGAGATAAATCTAGTTATTTCTATCAACTCTGCCTGTTCTAGCAGTTGAGAAAATAATCGAGCTTTTTCCCCCATGTCAATCTATCCTCCCTAAATTTATTGTGCAATCCACAAATTATCAAAAAAAGTAAACTATCTACATCTGACATCGTGGTATCTAGCGGGTGAAAATGAATCGCCTATTCAACGTTTATCTACATGTGCACCTGCATATATATCTGGGTATTTATCTACAGATAAGATATATAAATCAAACATGTATTGTTTTAGTCTAGCACTCTAGAAAAAAGACCCTAACAATATATAGGAGGAATATGAAAGAGATGGGAAAAATTTGGAAAAAATTGAAAAGAAAGGAAGTTGGAAGCATCGGGATTGGTGCGATGATTGTTTTTATTGCAATGGTTTTGGTTGCAGGCATCGCTGCGTCAGTTTTGATTCAAACAAGCACGAAATTGGAATCCCAGGCAATGAAATCTGGTCAGGAAACAATTGGCGAGGTTTCCACTGGTATCGCAGTTGAAAACATTGAAGGACACAAAATTGGGACAGACGCTCTCGATTATATTGTGATATCTGTGAGACCAAGAGCCGGATCATCAAATCTTGATTTGTCAGAGGTAGTGATAGAACTTTCTGATTCATCAACGAAAAATCTGCTAACCTATAATTCTAGCACATTTACTGATACTGACGGCATAAATGGGGATATTTTTGCTTCTGCTAATTTCAAAGCTAGTGCGTTACTGTTTGGATTAATTGTACTGGAAGATGCAGATGGTTCATGTACAAGCGCAAACCCGGTTATCAATAAGGGAGATCATGTGTTAATTACGATTGATGTAAACACTGCTTTTGGAAACTTTAGTACAAGAACAGATGTCTTTGGGCAGGTAATACCTGAAGAGGGTTCGCCCGGCGTAATATCGTTTACGACACCAGCATCGTACAATGATGTTGTGATTGAGTTACAATGAGGAGGATGATAAACGATGAATAATTTTGGTAAAATGTTAAGAAAGAAGGATGTCGGGTCCATTGGTATCGGCGCGATGATTGTTTTTATTGCAATGGTTTTGGTTGCAGGCATCGCTGCGTCAGTTTTGATTCAAACAAGCACGAAATTGGAATCCCAGGCAATGAAATCTGGTCAGGAGACAATTGCTGAGGTTTCCACCGGTTTAGCAGTTTTTGATATAGAAGGAAAAACTGGAACAAGCGATTTAAGAGATTTGGCTATAACTGTGAGAGCCAGAGCTGGGGCTTCGGATGTTGATCTCAATGAGACTACTGTTCTCATAACTGACGGAACAACAAAGGCATTGTTGACATATTATGGTTGGTCTGATGCAGATTTGTTTAATGCTAGCGTTGATGCAGATGGACAGTTGTTTGGTACGGGTAACTGGTCTAATTTAACAAATGATTATTTTGGAATCATTGTTCTTGAAGATGCAGATGGCTCATGCACACAGACGAACCCTGTCATCAATAAGGGAGATAAAGTAGTGCTAACCATCAACTGTAGCAGCGGAAAACTATTTGGCATGGAGATACCAGAGAGAACGGATATCTATGGGCAGGTAATACCTGAAGTGGGATCACCAGGTATTATATCGTTTACGACACCAGCATCGTACAATGATGTTGTGTATGATTTACAATGAGGAGGATGATAAACGATGAGAAATTTTTGTAAAATGTTAAGAAAGAAGGATGTCGGAAGCATTGGTATCGGCGCGATGATTGTTTTTATTGCAATGGTTTTGGTTGCAGGCATCGCTGCGTCAGTTTTGATTCAAACAAGTACGAAATTGGAATCCCAGGCAATGAAAACAGGACAGGAAACCACTGAAGAGGTTTCTACTGGTATCGCAGTTTTTGATATCAAAGGTTATGCACCTGATGATGGCAATCTAGATAATATGACTATTACAGTGCGTCCACGGGCTGGATCTGCTGATATCGATCTTGGTGAAGTGTTTCTCGAACTCTCTAATACAGATTACAAAGTTATAATGACGTATACAAGTGCTGGAAGTGATGATTGGAACGACAGCACTATGGGCGTAGACGATGTATTTGGTGTGAGTTGTTTTCCAGTGGCTGCGAACCGTTTTGGTATCCTGGTACTTGAGGATGCTGATGGATCCTGTACAGAAGATAATCCTGTTATAAACAGAGGAGACAAGGTACTCTTATGCGTTGATACGACTCAATCATTCAATGCTACCGCGGGTATCAATGAACGTACAGACATTTGGGGAATGGTTTGTCCCGAGCAAGGATCGCCCGGTGTAATATCGTTTACAACGCCAGCATCATACAATGACAACATATATGATCTGCAGTAAAACGAATTTGAAGAGATAAACAAGATGAGTTGTGTGGAATAACCACACAATCTCTATTATTTTTTAAAATCTTATTTGATTTGTACCACGTAACTTTTTTTCTGCTTCTTATCTTGGTTGTCCTTTTTAAATATTTTTTCTAGATCATACAACTCTTTTCGATTGGCAATATAAATCATAATGGATACCATTTGATTTTTAGAAACCATAATTTTTTATTCTTGGTTTTGTTACTCTACGTGAAGTAGGGCTCTCGTTCGAGTGTCTGAAACTTATAATGTGGGGAAGGTGAGAAGAGTTAAAATCTCAACGAATGGGCTGTTAATTAATAAGAAGGCTTCTATGGGCATAGGTGCGATGATACTCTTTATAGCAATGGTCCTTGTAGCCGGAATAGCTGCTTCTGTCATTATTCAAACCATGAATAATATGGAGCAACAAGCAATGAAAACAGGACAGGAAACCACTGAAGAGGTTTCTATTGGTATCGCAGTTTTTGATATCAAAGGTTATGCACCTGATGATGGCAATCTAGATAATATGACTATTACAGTGCGTCCACGAGCTGGATCTGCTGATATCGATCTTGGTGAAGTGTTTCTCGAACTCTCTAATACAGATTACAAAGTTATAATGACATACACCGGTGCCGGAAGTGATTGGAACGACAGCACTACTGGCGTAGACAATGTATTTGGTGTGAGTTGTTTTCCAGTGGCTGCGAACCGTTTTGGTATCATGGTACTTGAGGATGCCGATGGCTCATGTAAACAGGCAAATCCCGTCATAAACAGAGGAGACAAGGTACTGTTATGCGTTGATACGACTCAATCCTTCAGTGCGACTGGTGGTATCAATGAACGAACAGACATTTGGGGAATGGTTTGCCCCGAGCAAGGGTCGCCCGGTGTAATATCATTTACAACGCCAGCATTATACAGCGACAACATATGCGATTTGCAATAGAATGAATGTACTTGGCAAGTTTTGAGCCTTTGTTTAGCGCTGCTTATATCAAATTTCAGGACCATGTATACTTTTTGCAAGTATAATCCAATGCACAGAGGTGAGTTTACTAAATATATTGTTGATATAATATGAAACGTCATATGTGCTGCTTGATTTTTAGAAACCATAATTTTTTATTCTTGGTTTTGTTACTCTACGTGAAGTAGGGTTCTCGTTCGAGTGTCTGAAACTTATAATGTGGGGAAGGTGAGAAGAGTTAAAATCTCAACGAATGGGCTGTTAATTAATAAGAAGGCGTCTATAGGTATAGGTGCGATGATAATTTTTATAGCAATGATTCTTGTAGCTGGGATAACCGCTTCCGTTATCATTCAAACCATGAATAGTTTGCAGCAGCAGGCGATGAAAACAGGCGAAGAAACCGCTAAAGATATATCTAGCGGATTAAAGGTAACTCATGTGGCTGGTTACAGCAATGGATCAAAAATTACCCAGATTGCGATATTCCTTGCTTTATTATCAGGTTCTGATGATTTTAATATGACCTATGTGGATATATCGCTCTCTGATACAGCAATCTCTGCTGTACTATCATGTAACAGCAGTTGTTTTAGTAGTAATGTCTCAGGTGGATTGTTTGGCACATTAAATGCTAGTAATCTCAGTTCAACTACCTATGGTATTATGGTAGTTAGAGACATTGACAATTCATGTTCATCATCTACTTTAGCAATAAATGATGATGACTTGATTGTACTGTTAGTAAATACGTCCAAATGTTTCTCAGGCCTGGGCACACGAACCAAGGTATTTGGAAATGTGATATCAGAGTATGGTATCGGTGGAGTGATAAGTTTCACCACGCCTAGTGCCTATATTGACACCATCATGGATCTGCAACCATAATAAAAGCAACATTGGATATTATTTTGTGTTTTACTTTCAAAAAAATCTTTTCGATATCACATAAACCCATGTTAATCATCTTTTATTTGGGGGGTTTTCCCCTCGAGCGAATGTGTACCATTTTATCACCTAATAACCTATTTTGTTCATACATTTCGTTTAACAACTATTTTACGCTTGGTTATGAGTTTGATTCTATGTTACCAGATATCCACTTAATCCTATTTCTACTACCGTACAGGTAATAGCCACAATCCACACAAATGGGACAAAATAAAGCAATATAATCAAAATGTGGCTGCCTCTTAATGCTTTTATAGTAAAAGCCAGCATGAACGAGTGTATTACAAAGACGACAAATATTATGATAGAAAGATTTGTGTAAACTTCTGGAGGGACGGTTATGAGTAGTGCCTTCACATTTATCTGCCCTATACCAGTGAAAGGGTCACCAACCTCCATCATTATATCATTCAAATGTTCACTTATAACAAGCGAAACATAAACGGCAAAAGCCATCCCAAAGGTAATGCCAGCAAAAAGCGCAGTAGAAGTATTTATAATCGCCATTTTTTTAACACGTAGGTCTCTGATTTTCCTGATATTCTCAGTTATCATCCTTGAAGTTTCACGTGGATTTGCCGCTGCATATGTGGCCTCTCTAAACATTTCACTTGATCGTTGGATATAATTGCTACCTGTGTCCACGCCAAACCATTCCCAGGAATCATCATCATTAATCCTTGTTCTCAATCTCTTGTAAAGATTTCTAATATGTTTTGACAATACTCCATAATCTTTCTCACTTAGATAGTACACTGATTCGTTTATCTTTCCTCCCTTCATCGAAGAAATGGAGCCAAGAGCTGGTAAAAATCCTAGAAAACTCTTTTCTTTTCTCGAAATATTCCCCTCTTCAACGAATGCTTTGATGCCAGCAAATAGTAACGGAGTAATCGATATGGCAAAAATAATCTCAAAAGGAATCATCTCTAAAATTGGAGCAGATAAACCGTATTTTGCAAAAAACAGAATGGTGCCAAGCAATAAACACATTAAGACGGAGGATTTGAAAACCTTGTCAAGAGTTTCTTCCAATTCGCCTTTTTCACCGGTTAGATGCCATATTTCATCTGGAGGAACCATGGATTTTAGGAGATAAAGTAACAAACCTTCTGATATTATAAGCAAAAATGATGAGAGATAAACGAATGTGCTCATACTTTCTGCACCCATTATGAAAGGTAAAACTATTCCGAGAGACATTACAAAAATAATAGCAATAAGCAAGCTTACGTATACTTCGTTTAAAATGGTTATGTTTTCATTGCTTGTTTCATATATGGTCTTGTATTCTTGCAAAACGGCTTTTTGCTCCCCTTCGATAAACTCCCTGTGCTCTACACCACTATTAAGACTCTGTGAAAAACGATCTAAAAAATCCTTAAGTATTTTGCTTGGCGTTCTGGCTGATATAAACTGGAAACTTTTGGCGAGAGGAACACGCCATTGTATAGAAAGGGCACCAATTTTACTCATTTCCTTTCCTAGACTGCCATATACTGGTTTACCGCCAATCATATCAATTATGTCTCTCAGGGAGAGATCTGAAACAGCTAAAACTCTTAGGTGAGTTATAAAAAAATGCATTTTTCCATTGATGTCTGATTCCTTGTTTTTCCAACTTATAAATGGATAAAAAATTCCTAGAAATATTGGAATTGTCCCGCCAATAATAAATGTAATGGGATTAAAATTCAGAGGTACTGGAACAGCTATTTCTAAGATAAAAGGCATTAAAAAAATTAGTACTCCTACTGCAATCAATGGAAGTAGGATTGTCTTGCGAAATTTTTTAGGATCGTCAAGATTCCTATACGCGATTTTAAATTGTTTAACAAAATCTTGCTTTTCCTCAATGTCTTTTTTTTTGGATGCTTTTTTTGATTTTCTCTCTGCCATATACTTCCCGCTATATCGTCATAGGTAATCCCTTTTCACCTTTTCGATAATAATCCCAGATGCACTGAACTACTTTATAATAATCCATTATATTCTCTTCAACCATTCTTTCGAGGATGTGTTTCCTAAGATCATATTCGTCATAAATTTCAGATGGATCTGAATATCCAGCATTACGTGCTATTTTTTCCTCTAAAATAAAACTGTTTCTGTTTGCCTTGAACATATGTTTATCCTCTATGGCATTCCATTCAAAAGCAGTTCTTGACATTATGCCATCTACTGCCTTGTTGTATCCCTCAATCTCATCTATGGAAGTAACTCTTCGCATTGATTTTCCATTTTGTTCTATTAACAACTGTATCACCACAAAGTCAAGATTATCCATAAACGTTTTTGGTACATTAATAGGGTCTCCAGTAAATCTCTGTATGACTTTTGTAACATTGCCCGCGTGAAATGTCGTCATACATGGATGCCCTGTTTGCATAGCCTGGAACACAATGTTCCCCTCTGCACCCCTAACCTCACCAGGTATGATATAATCAGGCCTAGATCTCAACGCAGCTTTCAGAAGATCAAACATGTCCACTTGCCCTTCCTTTGGTCCACTTGTCTTTGTGAGCAATCGTTGCCATACAGCATGTGGCACCTGTAACTCAGGGGTACCCTCAGTAGTGTAAATCTTCTTTTTAGGAGGTATAAACGGAATTAATGCGTTCATTGTGGCTGTTTTGCCACACGCTGTCCCGCCACAGAGGAAAAAACTTCGACCATATTGTAAACAAATCCATAAATACGCAGCAATCCCAGAACTGAGGGTTCCCCACTTTATAAGCTGTGTTATACTAATGGGAGTTTCATTAAACCGTCTGATGGTCATACTTGGCCCCTTTTTACTAATAGCAGAACTGTAGATAATATTCCCTCTACTTCCATCTGGTAGTACCCCATCAACAATAGGTCGTCCTTCACTTACAGGAACGCCCATTTTTTCGCTCAGTTTTCGTGTAAAAAGTGCCGCATCATCCTTATCGATTTCGACGTTAGTTTTAATCATTTTAAAAACCTTATGAATGAGATGGATTTTCTCACCGGCTACAACGTGGATATCTTCTATATAAGGATCTCTCATGAAGCATTCAATAGGGCCGCTACCTATTATATCCTTAATTATAAAATATTCAATATTGCTCTTCTGGACAGAAGTGGCTTTTATCTTGCCGCTCTTACTAACTTTCCCTTTCGCTTTTTTATTTGCAGGTTTTACATTACCTGCTTTTTCATCGATCTCGATGATATCGTCCATAAGCTCTTTAAGGATTTCTTTTAGTTCATCATTAGTTACAACGCTCTTCTTTTCAGGTGCCTTTTTTATTATTAATTTTAGTAAGCTGTCATGTTTTTCCTTTTCCATTTCATTAAGTGTCGGTTCGATGGCATGATATTCCATCTCCTCCATGTTATCCGCTCTATATATGTGTATGAAAACAGGATCCCGGGCAGTATATATTAAATTGGGTTTAGTCTCACCTTTTAGATCATAAGGCAGAATTGAATAAAATGCGGGCTCACCAATTTTCCTTTTTACAATCTCAACATATTCTTGCAGGTGGTGGTGTTTTTTAAGAAGTTGGTCTACCTCGCCTCCGTCCATTTTTCCCATTTTTTATACCTTAATGTGCATATCGGTTGCATTCTTTTGTTTTAATCACCATGATTTAATTTTTGCTTGTCCTCTATATTGAGATGGGCAATCCTTTTTCACCTTCCCTATAATAAGTCCAAATAAATTGAACAACCTCGTAATAATCAAATATTTTTTCCTCAACCATTCGCTCAATAATATGCTTTCGCCGGTCAAATTCGTCATAAATCATAGCCGGATCTTCATATCCTGCTATTTTTGCTATTCTTTGTTCCAAAGTAAAACTGTTTCTATTTGCCTTAAATATATGAGTGTCATCTATGGCATTCCATTGAAATGCCGTACGAGACATTATACCATCTACTGCCTTATTGTATCCCTCTATTTCATCTACGGATAGAACCCGTCTAAGTTTTTTCCCCTTCCGTTCCACAGCCATTTGTATCAGTACAACATCTAGATTATCCATAAATGTCTTGGGTATGTTTATAGGGTGGCCCGTAAAACGCTGTATTACTTTTGTTACAGATCCTGCATGAAACGTTGTTACAACAGGATGCCCCGTCTGCATAGCTTGAAATACAACTCTTCCCTCCACTCCTCTAGTTTCTCCAGGTATAATGTAATCTGGTCTGGATCGAAGTCCAGCTTTTAAAAGATCTCCCTCATCGACACGTCCCTCCTTAGGCCCCGTTGATCTTGTGAGCAGCTGTTGCCATACGGCATGTGGAACCTGTACTTCAGGTGTATTTTCAACGGAGAAAATCTTTTTTTCAGGTGGGATAAAAACAAACATTGCATTTGCCGTAGTTGTTTTACCGGATGCCGTTTCACCACAAACGAATATACTTCTGCCATACTGTAGACAAAGCCATAGATATGCAGCGATTCCAGAGCTAAGCGTTCCCCAATTCACAATCTGTGTTATACTGATGGGAGTTTCACTAAATTTTCTAACAGTCATTGTAGGTCCTTTTAGACTTATGTCCTCACTATGTATGATATTAACTCTACTTCCATCGGGCAATGTGCCATCAGCAATTGGCTGTCCATCACTCACAGGACTGCCAATCTTCTCAGCGAAATCTTGAGAAAACGTAGAAGCCCATTTTTTATTGATATCGATATTTGTTTCCACCATATCAAAAATCTTGTGGATAAGATGAACATTTTGCCCCGTTATGATATGAATATCTTCAATATTTGGATCTCTCATAAAAGGTTCAAGAGGCCCACCGCCGACGATATCTTTGGTAATATCATATTCAATATTTGCTTTTTCGATGGGAGCAACCTTTACTTTTCCTCCATTTGATTTTCCTAATTTGCCAGCAGTTTTTTTGTCCACGATGGTAATTTCATCTAAGGCCTCTTTAATGGCGTTTCTCAGTTCACTTTGGGTTTTAATATTTGTTCTAAACTGAGCTCCTTCATAAATGAGATCGAGAATTTCATTGCGTTTTTTCTTCTCCACTTCATTTAATATGGGTTCAATAGCATGATATGTTATTTCGTCCATATCTTTGGTTCGATAAATATGTATAAAAACGACTTCTCTTGTGAGATAAATTATATTAGGATATTCCTCTCCTTTGAGGTCCCGTGATAAAGCACTGTAAAAAACGGGTTTGTCCATTTTCTTTTGAATACTATCGAGATATTTCTGAAGATGAGGGTTGTCCCGTAACAGAGCTTCCTCATCACTTTTCTCCATTTTTGACATAATTTCTAACCTTTTTAGAATGCTACACCGCTTGTTTCAATCGCAAGTCCCGTACCAGGTTTGACAGAAAACGTGGTCATAGGTTCAAATCTACTCCGCGCACCGTTGAACTTCTCAAGATAAATATTATGAACTATGCCAATTCCAGGCATAGATTCGCGAGTAACCTTGAAATTAATATCGCAAAGCATCTTAAACGAATTATGGATTTCTGCTGGCCACTCGTTAGGATTACTTGTTACAATTATTATCTTACCTGAACCTGTTAAACGATTAAAAAAACTAGTGAGTTCGGTTAAATTATCCATGTTTAGACTTTTGTTCAGAAGGGTAGAAAGCGAATCAATAAATATTATTTCAGGATCAAAAAGCTTTTTAGTCGTTGTCAACCCTTCAAGAAATGTTTTTCTAGGTCGAGTTTCTGCCAGCATTACTTCAGTAGAGACAAAAAGAAGCTTACCTTGCATTAAATGCTCCCTAGCATTATACCCAACTGAAGCCGTCTGTTTAAGAAAACTTTTAATTGTGTACTGTGTGGAAATATAGGAGCAAGTATGCCCATTCATCAAAAAGCTGTAAGAAAATCTCTGACAAAAAATACTTTTCCCAGTTCCCTCTTTTCCTTCTATGAATACCAGGGATCCAGTTGGTATGGCCGCTCCAAACCTTTGAGCAAAACCATCTTTTTCCCCTTTCCGCTCCAATACTATAGATATATCAGGCATACAGTTTCACCCCATCCAATTTTTTTTAAATTTCAAACATAAATTCATCATCAATATCTTGAGGTCCTACAATCCTTAATTTGTGATTTCCTAACAGTATTTCACTAGTAGCAACATATATTTTAGTAACTCTTTCAACCTGTACGGAATTCTCTGAAAAATTATAATTTGCAGTAGCGATGATATCTCCATCTATAAATAATTGAAATGTTTCATTTGTTGTTACGAGTGCTTTTCCACCAGTATTTTTTAGGTAGAATATGTAATCACTACCAGAAATTGGAATGTTATTTGAGTCACTAATAATCTTAAACTCTGTATCCAATTGCTCTTGTAATCTATTTCCCCTATCTGAAAGACTTGTGCTGGTGTCTATTGTTACAGTTACAAAAACGCCTGAAACAACACCAGCTACAATTACAGAGGCGATAAAGAATATTGTATGCGTTCCTGTTAAACTAAATCCCACTTTTTATCACTCTTTTATATTTTCCAATCTATTGAATTACATCTTCATAGTAGTCTGATATACCATTGTTTGTAACAATTTTTAATCTTTTGTCCCCACCGCTTATATCATTAACGTTGAAATATGCTTCATTTTCGGGAAATAAACACGGACTAGAGCAAGTAAATTCCTGACTTTCTCCATTTATCAAGATGTTAAAATAGCGTGTTTCTAAATTAGTACTGCCCGTGTTTTCCACTGTGATGTTAATGTCATAGTTTGTTCCATTGCTGGAGTTGGTGACTCCACTAATGATTATATCGGTTTGAATTTGATCAACATATCTGCCCTTCATTTCTTTGTAGGAATCATAAATGTCAGTTGTTGTAGGTAGGAGATTCTCAGTTAAGATCCCCATGGCCACCAATATGGAAACACCGATAATGGCAGCTGCAGCTGCTAAAGAGAGTCCCATCCCTGCATCACCTCCAAACAGTACGAAAGCACTCCAATTACCTTCCACCTTTTAATATTGATTGCAACTCTAGACTTGTAATAAATGTTTTTATTTCAAATGATAGTTATCCAACTTTTTCATCATTCTAGAAATATCCCCATCTATCCTATCCAGAAAATGTTTGTCAAATTGCTTTCCCTTGAGTTTTTGTATAAAAAGCAAAGACTGGATGTGATCTCTCACTGGCAAATCAGAGGTTCCCTTGTTAGCGGTTTCCCCTTTCTTTCCTTCCTCAGTTATACCGCTGGAGTAATCAATTAAACTAATCTTCACATCTTCAGAAATCCACCCAACATCAACATAGTAATCTAATATGTCTGAAAGGTAAGAGCGCCTGCATTTATCGATAAGAAATTGAAGCCATTTCATCAAAACTACAACACTCTCAGGATCATTAGGAACCTCTGTTAATGGGTCTATATCTCCCTGGGCATATGGGACCTTTACATCTTCTGTTGTAACAGTCTTGGGTGATGATATTTTTTCTCCATTCATCCCAAACTGTATCTCCTCTCCTTCTGTAGTAATGTCAATATGGGTAGATTCATTGCTTTTACCTATTGCGTTTTCCACATTGGCGATTCTTTCCTGTAGTTCTTTTGTGGAATCAACAAGTTTTTTCATATCCACATTCAATTCTGTCCTTTTACCCATAGGTTGTTCTACGTCTGGGGCTTTATTCTTATCGTTGGATTGCCCAAATCTAGCATATGTATGCATTACGTCCCTTATTTTACTTGCAAGTAAATCAAGATCCGCTTTGCCGATTTTTACTTGCTTCTCTTTCAATTTCTGTTCCAATTTATCCGCAATATTCTTAGGAATTACATTTTTAGCAACTAGGGCAGACAACTCACTTTTTAACTCAAAATTTTCTGAAACTTTGTTTTCTCTCTCTCTCGAATTCTCTCCCACCTTTCTCACCTAGTTTTAATTTTCACTTTAAATTTTCTATAAACTCATCTATTATTAAATCAACCTTCTCCTCTGCCGTTAGTGCATTTAGAGACTCCTCTATTATATTGTCTATATCCTCCTTCCCAATTACCTTTTCTGAGGCATTTTTACTATGCCCTTCATTGGCCAACGTAGATCTTTGTTCCAGATTTTCGTTTAAATTTATGCCTGCCTGCTCGGCAAAAGACTCCATATCTTCCATTCTTGACTTTAAAGTTTCAACCTCTCTGGTGAAATTCTCCAGAGCATCAATCCTCTTTTTTGTAACTTTTGAAAGACCAACAAAAGGGTTCATTTGTTCTGATACAATCTCATACAGACTAACAAGATCATCAAGATCCCTTGTTACAGAGTCCAACTTCTGATTTAGATTAGTTATCCCACCTTGGTTTTTTTTAATTTGAAAATCAAAATCCTTCATGCCTTTGAGTACTTCCATGTTCTGTTCAGGGGGTTTCCCAGTCGTCGGATCTGGAGCAGAACCTGATATATCTTTCTCCTTCGGTACTTCCTCTGCTTTTTCATCTAACGCTTCAGATTTCTCAGTTTCAGTCGATGTTTCTTCAGGCGACTCAAGCTTGATAACTTTTCTTATGCTGTCTACATCTGCTTTTTCATCTAACGCTTCAGATTTTTTAATCTTTTCCTCAGGTTCCCTTGGAGTTGGTTTGGTTACAGGTTCAGAGTTTTCCCCATCTAATCGCTCTGCTGATCCATTCTCACCTTTTCCCATCTTCAATCTCATCCATACCCCTCCATATACAACATGTATACAGATTGGTTTATATATAATGCTCATCTGGTATTTATAATTTTACTTCTTATGATATTGGTCAGTGATTTGATACTATGTCAAGTTAAAACAAAAAGCTTTAAAGTAATTAAGGAATAGGTAGGGATAGTAAATTCAAAGACTTTAGCATCTAAGTATTTTACTAAAGGGGAAGATGGCTCGATATACTGAAGAATCAAAAGGAACGGACAGCGGGAATTTGCATAACCGCGAAGGTATCTTAGTGTTGAGTGTGGATAAAAATGGAAAAATCCTTCGATTCAACAAAGAATGTGAACTAATGTCGGGCAACGGTAAAAAAGAAGTATTAAATAGACAACTTTTCGATTTTTTGATACCAGAACGCCACGTTGAACAATGGGAAGAAATTTTTGATTATGCAAAACGGAATAAACCTATAAATGATTTTGAACTCCCCATATTAACACAACGTGGTCCTGAAGCCATGATATCGTGGAGTGCTTTTCCTGCTAGAAATGCTGGAGGTTTGGTTGAGAGTATAGCTTTTATGGGTAGGTTGATTTCCCATGAAAATGATGTTAAAAAATCTTCGGTTGAGCGCAAGGAAAAAAGGAATTTAGGAAATAAGACGGATAGGGAACCCTCCAATAAGAAAAACAAAAATAGGGTGTTGTTTGCGTCTGGAAATAAGAGATTAGTACTTGGAGGAGGCGCTCACAGACATTCAAAATCCTTCCGTGATGCCACAAAAACAAAAGTTCCGCCAAAGAGAGAAAAAAAGACAACAAATTCAAAAAAAGATAGGCGTATATGCAAAGTGAAAGTTGGAAAGAAAAAGTTGAATAAGAAGCATAAAGAGCAATTGGGTGATTACAATAATTTTAAAAAAACTATTAAAAAATTAAAGGAAATAAACGAGGAGTTGAAAAAGGAAAATAAAAAGTTAGGAAAAAAAGTAGTAATCCTAAAAACTCGCTTGACTGATGGGAAAGTGAAACAACAAAGATGGGATAAAACACGAGATTTAATTGAGAAAAAAACTGTAAGTTCATTTAACAGGGCGGCACATTTTTTGTTTGATTGTACTGGTGTAAACAGAAAAAATGATGAATTTGAGAGGATGATGCATGAGTTGAATGAACGTAGGAGTTTGCTGGATGATTTTGAATCTCAGATAGTTGATGATAAGAACAATCTTGCTGATAGAAGAAATGAGTTTTGTAAATGGAGAGAGAAACTTGAGATGTTAGAGGAGGAAATCACAAGGAGGCGTGTGGAGTTAGCAAAACAAGAGCAAAAGTTCGATGAGTATATTGTTTCCTCCTTAAGCGGGGGAGTTCGCGAATGGTCATCTACTGACCCAGGTGGCAAGGTTTCTTCTGATGTTGGTGATTTAGATGCAGAAACGGTAGAACATTTTGACAGCTTTGATAAAATTCCAAAATGTGCCGCTATCATTCAAAGGGGTAAATTTAAGCAAGTCAACCAATCTTTTGCAGAGTTGTTTGGTTATAATGCAGAAGAAATTGTGGAAGAAAGCTTGTTTGATTTTGTTGTATCTGAAGGTTTTTCAGATATTGAAAAATATTATTTGAGAAGATTGAAAGGTGAAAAGATTGATTCCTATGTGGCTATGTTTCATACCAAGCAGAATGGTAAAATGGCTATGGAGGTTAGTACGGAGCCTATTAATTATCGTGGAGAAAAAGCTGAGATCGCTGTGTTTAAAAAGTTAACAGACTCACATAAAGATGCTATAGCCGCTGATAAAGTTGAGGATGAAAAAGGGGATGCGAGTGTTTCTGGTGAACCTGGTAGTAAGCCAGAGGAGAATGCTGCTGGAGGCGAGATAGATCAGGATCAGATTAGTGATCTGGCTAAAAAGGTGCAAGAAGACAAGCAAAATGCTGGTTTTGAGGTTGATAAAAATGAAGGCGAATCGGGTGTTTCATCGGGGGAAGAAAAACCTTCAAAATCTACCGTTTATGGCAGCGCTCCAGGTACAATTCTGGAGGATTAAATTGGCGATATGGTTAAAAGGCTCAATTGGAAAAAAAGAATCACGATACTGACGGTAATGATCCGGCGGAGTAAGATTTATCTGTTGCTTCTGATTCTACTGGTATGACGAATCAGGCTGAAATTGATGCGATGATAAAAAAAATGGAAAATAAACAAGATTAAGTTAGTTATTTTAATGGTTTAAAAGGGAGAAAAAAAGAAAAAAAAGGATAACTTTTTTGTTTCACTTCGTATCCTTTACCAGAGATCAATGATTCTCTTTGCGTACACTGCAGGTGCAGTTATATCGTAGACGGCTCCTGCCCCTGTTTCAGGTTGCATTGATCCAGTTATTGTTTGTCTTGGGGGTAACCCGGTATCGTTCCACTGGGTGTTATTGCCGCCGCCTATCACAGCACTTAAATTTATGAGGATGTATATCCTATCGCCTCTATTAAGACCGTTTGTAGTTGTGATCGTATTGTCGGGATCATGAATCGCGATTGCGCCAAATGTGGTATTCGTTAATTTGGATAGGATAGTATTGCTGCTTCCAGCTGAAATGGGTGTATTAAATAAGCTTTTATTGTCAGTGTTAATAGTTGTAACAAGGGACTCATTCAATTTCAAAACTCTTAAGTCATCATATTGCGCCGTTAGTGTACATAGTGACAAGTCTATATCTTTTGATCCAGATCTTGGTCTTACCATGATTGCCATGTAGTTAATTTTTGTCTTATTTTCGTTTGTGTATCCAGTGATGTCAGTGATTGTCAGTCCAGCAGATACTTCTCTTATGGTTTGCATTCCAACGCTTCTTGCTCTTTGTTGGAGTGTTTCACTGGTTTGAATTAACACACTGGCTGCGACTGCTGCGATTAATACCATAGCAATGAAAACAATAAGCGTTCCAATTCCTACCATGCCTGTTTCATCTTTTTTCAGCGTTTTCTTGTATTCTCTATGTTTTTCATCTTTAGATTTTGGTTTGATTGCAACTATGGTATTTATGCGTAGGACTCCCAAGCCTTGTTTGGAGTTGATCATCACAAAACCGTCGTTGTAATCTACACCTTCCAGGGTGCCTATAACTACATTTGCTCTTTTTTCACCTGGCTCCTTAGCGACAATTTTACAGTATTTGCCTACCAGCCTTTTCATATACCTTTCATTCATTTCTTTTCACCACCTTTCAGTTCATTGTCGTGCCATCTATGGGCACGTCAATCATCTTCATGCTAACTGTTCTCAAGTAACGTTATATAAAGCTTCGCTGTCAGAAGTACAAACTGTAAATTTTGCTAAAAAATAAAAATCGTACAAATACAAAAATCACAATTTGACATTTTTACATGTTTTATGCTAAGGGGATGATTTATTCATTGGTGAAAAGTGTTTTAGGCCGTGCTGCGTCACCCGTTTTTCCAAATGTAATGGCATTAATTGTATAATAAGATTTATATATTATCTTCCCCAAAAATACTATTGAATACAAAAGTGATAAAATGAATAATCGGGGAGGCATAGGAATATCCGCTGCGATATTGCTCATCAGTTTCATACTGATATCGATTACAATAGCGTCAATCATGACAGGTGGAACTACGGAGCCATCCGAGGAAAATATGGACGAGATACTGGATGATGTCCTTGATGAGATTTCCACATACTTACAAATAAAAGATATGATGGGTAAATATTATTCTACAGGTGGGGAACAAAGGATAGAAAAAATAGCGATAATGATAAAACCACTAATATCGCAAGATATAGATATGTCTGAATTAACAATAAAACTATGTGATGGAAACACAGTAAAAATGCTTGGTTATAGCGGAAATGCAGAACTCATTGAGTCAAACTCTCTTTTCGAACATCCGGTGTGGAACAATATTACAGATAGCAATTTTGGGTTTGTTGTTATACATGATAAAGATAGATCGTTAGTGGATTATGATGCTATAAATGATAATACAGATATGGCATATATAATAATCAATCTTTCAGAAGAATTCTCCATGGTTAAAGGAGAAACTATGGATGTGACTCTCTTCCCTTCAACAGGAATACAAAAAGCAATAACACTCAAAGCACCTCTTCCGATGAAACAATTAGTTAATCTGTGGTAGCACTAATTTCAATATGCTATTATTCTTCATCATCAAATTTTTCTGTCTTTATATTGTCATCGACAATATTCGATTCTTTAGAAATCTCGTTAAATACCCTAATTTTTTCTTGTAAGTTTTCACCCACTAATCTCTGGATCTCGTTTTTGATTTCTAGTTCTCTTTGTCCTGTTTTCACCTGTCTTACTTCTTCATCTTTTTCCAGTAGCTCGCTTTTCATTTGTTCAAATTCTGTTTGTAATTGATCAACCATCTTATTTTTATCTGCGAGTGTTGTTTGATTATCTGCTAATTGTTTTCTCATCTCGTTTATTTCAAAATTTCTTTTTTCCAAATCGTTGTCTAATGTCACAATTCCTTCATTTTTTTCCCCTAAATCTTTTTTTAACCAGTTCAAAGCTGCCCTGCCCGCTCTTGCTTCTCTGTCTGTTTCCTCTATTTCTCTTTGCAGTATCTCTATTTCTTCATTTTTTGATTCAAGTAATTGACGTATATTTTCCAATTCGTTTTGTGGTTGCACCCTTTCGCTATGTCCGTTTTTAAATTCCTGTTTAATTTGTTGCAATTTCGTCTGTATCTGCTCTCCTCGCTTGTTTAATTCTTGTTCCCATGCATCCATTTTTCTAAACCTATCTTCAGTCCTTTTTTGTAATTGCTGCATCTCCTCTCGTTTATTGCATAATTCGCTGTCAATAAGTTCTAGATCTCTGTTTTTATCTTCCAATTCTTTTTGTAGTTGTGTTATGTTTTCTTCTTTCCTCTTTAAATCCAGATTTTTGCTTTCAAATTCCTCCAGTATCTGATTTAACTTTGTTTGCATTTTTAAAATTTCTTCGCTTATCATGATATTTCTTCCTCACCCCAAGCGCCCTATTTTATGATGACTTTGTTTTCTCTACGTTGCACGGCCATAGGAATGCGTTACATGAATATTAATCTTTTTTAATTAACCTATTTTCCGATACGTATACTTTATTTATCAAAAACCTGTTATCTTGTTTCAGCAATCAACTGGTGATGGTGAGAGAAATAGTGGAATTGGAACAATTGAATCGAGAAGATTCCTCGGGGCTAAAAACGCATAATGAAATATTGGAATTAATCGGAGAAATTAAGTCAATTGAAGATAAATTGAAAGATCCAGAGTTGCTGAAAGAAATCCCTACTGAAAAAGGATTTGTAAAACAGGAACTAGAGCAAACTGAAACAACCGAAGAATTAACAAATGAGGTTCAATTTCTTGAAGTTCAAACTAAATCTGAATCAAATGAGGAGACTCAGCTAGAGAAAAAGAAAGATAAGAGACATAAGATTAATTTCCCAATTAAGATACGATGGAAGAGAAAACCTGAAGGGGCCAAAACTTGGCATTCACTCAGAGATAGAAATGTTAAACCTGATGATAACGGATACCCAGAATTTATTGAATTGCAAGATCAACCTGAAGAAATTAAACCTGATATTAATTCACCCATCAATAGTACCTTCACATTGAGAATAGATGATCAGGGCGCCCTTGTAGGATTAAACATTAAAAAGCCTAAACCAGAAAAAAAACTTAGAGAACTCCTATCATTTGGAAAAAGTGCAACCAAGGAATCTGGTGCTGAAGCGACAGAGGAGCCGGGCATAAAAGGAAAGATTAAGGGTTTACTTTCCCGAATTAAGCCGAAGCAATCGGGAGAGTCCGGTGGTTCAAAGATATCAATCTTATTAGGTAAAATCAAAGGTGTTCTTCCAAAAAGATGATTGAGACAGAGTGCAATACGATAAATGTAATGAACGATATTAGAACATATGGATGGATAGTTGAGAATAAAGTAACTCTGTCATGCAACTGTTTATCTTGATTTGAATGGATTAAATATATAAAACATCATTTCACCACTTGAAGTGTCATTTCCCTCTTTATCATATATCTTTGTTTCAAGTGTGTGTTTTAGATATGCTTTTTCGTTCCACTTCCATAAATATGGTGGACTTGTCAACGCATCCTTTAACTTCCCATCCACATAGAATTCTGCTTTGCTTATATTATCACTATCTACATTAACGCTCACTGGGCCGAATATTATTGTTCTAAAGAATGGCAGTATCTTTTTGTTTTTTATATAGATAAAATCATCAATTATTATTAGTTTATACTTAAACGCAAAAAATGCTGTTACTAAGATTGTAATTGTTGTACCTAGCGCTATCCACATCCAATTCTTTTCGATGAAACTTTCCTGAGGCGGCTCGGCATAAGCAAAATATATGTAGGTGGCACTTGAAGAGACATAGTCTTTGCCGTGTAAAGCTTGGGCATCAATTTCAAGTGTATATACTCCATCGTCCAAATATGGTAAAGGGGTGTAGGTAAATATTTTATTGTCTGTTGTAATTAGATTTGATTCTATTTGTGATGATCCAAATGCAGCGTATGTAAGTTTGACTGGAGCATTATATGAAATGGTTATTGTTGTGCTGTTTTCGTTAATTATACATCCATCCACCGGAGAAAATGTAGGGGAGTTCAACTCAGGAAATATGTTTTTAAAAACAAAGTAATATTTCGTATCAGGATCATCTAGTACGTATATTTTATCGTTTTTTCGCCAAATCATATCTGAATAAATGTTGCTTCCATCCCCCCTTTTAACTGTTAAGGGGGATTTTGGATATTTATCATCTATTTCAATATATATCCAGTTTGCCTTATCAACTGTGACGAGCATAGTGGCTTGTTCACTCTCGTCATCCTCTACGATATCATCATCGTCGACTTGTATTTTAAAATAAGATACTGGGGTGATTTCATCACTGAATGTGTTCCATAAACATTCTGGTGTTTCATCGTCATCCACAGATAACAGGAATGAACTGATTCCACTAATATTTACATGGCAGTTATGTACTGAAGTCAATTTGTCATTTGGATCGAAAAATGTATCTACCATTCCGTCGCCGTCTGTATCATAACCATAAAATTTCTCGGTGAGATTTAGGTTATATGTACTGGATATACTGTTCATTGTGTAATCTGATGTTTCTATTTTGGTAAAATCAATTATGCTGGCGTGAGTGGTGCTCGTGTGGGTGCTACCACCATTGTCAGTGACTGTTAGTGCTATCACGTAATTCCCGTTTGAATAATAGGTGTGTGTATTGGCAGAAGTGTTTCCAGTGGTTCCATCTCCAAAGTTCCAAAGGTAATTGGTTATTTCACCATCGAGATCAAAACTATCAGTTCCATTAAACGTTATCTCCTCAAGTACAGAACCAGAATATGGTCCACCAGAAATGGAAGTTGGGTTCTTAGTATTGTTTGAATTGCCGGATGTGTCGTTTGCATAGATGACGCAATAAATATTGTCAAAAGTAGCCTCAGAAAAAATTACTTTTTTATAGTAGTTGTTTCCCATGTAATCCATATCACTCTTCATATTGCTGCTGCTGTTATACCAATATTCTATGGATACATTTGAAACCGCTGAATCATCTGTGACAGTTACAGCAAATGTATGGCTATTTGGAAAATCTTCAAAAGAGGGGCCGTGTCTTTCGATTTTTATTGATGGTGGTTGGGTATCAGTTATTGTTACTGTTTCGTTATCACTTGTAACGGCATTGCCCCATCTATCTCTGACATAGAAATGATATCTGAGATCATTGATACTTTTATTTAAAGATACATTTAGCTCAAAGTAATTTCCAACAACATTAATCATTGATTGGTTTTTCCATTTGCTAGTGTGATTCCAAATTACATATACTTCAATATCTGATGTACTGGTTTCACCACTGGTAACCATTACATTGAAAGTAAAATTAATATTTGGGGGACTTGTGGTTGGGGAATTATCCACTATTACTGGTGGTTCTCCCTCATGTATATAAAATGTAACATTACTCGAGTTAGCCCAATTTCTGGGATCTTTTGCAGTTATTCTGAAGCTGTAATTACCAACAGATAAAAACTGTTTGTTACAGAAGTATGTATCTCCAGTTTTATTTTGGGTGATTGAAAAATTGCTTGTCTGTTCGTTTGGGTTGGTAATAATAAGATACGCGTCTCTGACTTCTGTATTATCTGTAACGATTACAGATATGTTTGTGTAGTCTCCAATTGATTGCGAGCTAGGAGAAACTTGAGGTGTACCTATGCTAGGTGGAGTAACATCAAGTAATGGTTCATTATCTTTATTGGTATTGGATCCGTATATTAGGTAAACGCTGTCAGCAAATCCATCGCTATTATTATCGTAGGCTCCCTCGTCCGATTCATCAAAATCATCCCAATAGTTGCCCGAAATATCGGGCCCTCCAACTATGTTTGGTCCACTTTGTGTAAACTGCCACGTGTTGAGATTTCTGCTTTTGTCCACTGCATTTTTAGTGTTGTCATGGAAATAATTATTCCAAATTCTATTCCCTTTTGTAAAAAAATCTAGGTAAGCTCCATATTGGATGTTGTTGTATATTTCATTACCATAGATGCGGCTATCAGTTGAATTATATAACCTTACGCCTGCTAATGTATTGTGGCTAATTGCATTATTTGAATATATTGTAGTGTTATCGTCGGCAGTTAGATATATCCCATCTTTCTTGTTATGTGAAATAACGTTGTTATATACATTATTATCTGAACCAACTATCATAATGCCATAATTTGTGTTCCCATTGACCGTATTAGCATTGCTAATTGTTGTGACACTGCAATTTTCCAAAACTATCCCCGACTCTTTATTATTACATATCTCATTATTCAAGATTACTGATGAGTTGCTGTAGTCATTAAGATATATCCCGTTTTGATTGTTGTTGGATATATTATTCCCCGTAATTGTCACATTATGACATGTTTTGTTTAAGAAAATCCCGTGCCCTTCATTATTTTGAATTTTATTTTCATAAATATTATTGGATTGCGATTTGTATAGGTAGATACCATTGTGATTTCCAGTAATTGTATTATAGCTAATATTGTCGTTTAGACTAGAAGTAATAAGCCTAACACCGTCACCGCCATTATCCGTTATTTCGTTATCATGAATAAAATAACCATTCGAGTTGTTAATGAGGATGCCGTGGTATCCATTTGATATTCTATTTTCTGTTATAATTAAATTATTTCCACTCTCAACTTTAATTATTGCATTGTCATTAGTGCTTCCACTATTTTCTATCGTAAAGTGACTAATATTTACGTTTGTGGCATGAATTTTGATTACATTAACACTGCCATTTCCAACGATTTTTGTGTTGGTTTCATCCTCACCAAAAAGATCAAGTTTATGCGCAATAGTTAGATTTTCGGAGTATGTTCCGTTGTACACCACGATTCTGTATCCCGAACTAGAATTATCGATTGCATCTTGAATTGACGTATATGATTCACCTTTCCCAACATATAATGTAGGTGGGCCATCTGCTTCACAAGTTTGATTAAAAGAAAAAAGACCAATGCTGTGTATGGAAATTAGAACTATAACTAAAACTGTCCTTAAAGTCTTTGACTTTATCCCATCCACTTGCATCACCACTTGCATATGCAAATATGCTTGTACAATAAAAACATTGTCATAAAGCTGATGTGTCGAGTGAATGCCTTTTAAAGAGAGTATCAAAATAAATGGTGAAAAACAACGAAAAAACAATTAAATGCCTTTGCGATATGCAATAAAGAGAGGGAAGAAACGTGGCGAGAACTATTATGGTAGTGGATGATGAATCCGATATACTTTTTGCTATCAAAAGAGGATTAGAAGCTTTCGCGGAAGAATATAAAATCATAGGTGCTAATAGTGGACGTGAATGTTTTGAAATATTAAAAAATGGTCAGGTACCTGATTTAATTCTTCTAGATATCATGATGCCAGAAATGAATGGCTGGGATGTATTTACAAAATTGAAAGAAAACCCAAAGTGGAAAGAGATATCTGTAGTTTTTCTAACTGCGAGAACCGATCAATATAGCAAAGGATTTGGAACGCCATTAGCAAATGATTATATTGAAAAACCATTTGAAATAGATGATTTGAAAGAAAGAATCGATAATGCTTTGAAGTGAATAAAATGTCCAACTTAAAAAATTCCCAAGCTGTTAGATGCGTGTTGCAGACGCTCATTAATAAAATAGGCAGAAGAACCTCTAAAGGTTTTGCCACAGTAACATTAGATGAGGTAATCAAGGAACTCATGCCAAGGTATGATTTTTTAAAATATATTAAGATAGAAAAAATGTTTTATTCTGGAGGAATCGATGCTGTTAGTGTCTCTTCTGATATAAACTTAGTTGACCCTGCCAAGTTTTACACTGCCATTGAAGACGTTATGGAAACGACGGTTAAAAATATTAAAAAAAAAGCAGATTTCTTTTTTATACGGGAGGTAGAAGAAGAGCTCAACGATGTTTATGGTTTAAACCTGAAAGAAAGAAACATAGATCTACGTCGGATGCAGCTCCAATTTATTGTTGATAAAAGGCAAGAATTCCAGATGAAAAACTCTGAAATGGTAGAGATTGTGATAGGTGCATTAAATAATATAATATATGGAAAGTTTCCTGAAACGCAAAAAACAAAAAAAATAGTTGAATCAATCAGAGAACTAGAGAAAAAATACGATTTTTTAAGTTATGTAGAAATAAGCAATGAACCAACTTCAGGAGGTTTACATCGTATTAGCGTGTTATCTAGCATAAATAAAGTATCTCCTCTTATTGTATCTGAGGCAATTCAAAAACATATACATGATGTAGGTAAATCATTGGATTGGACGGGCGACAAATCGTTTATAGAATCTCTTGAAGAAGAACTTGGAGAAAAACATCTTGCTGAGATTAAAAAAATTGGTATTAATCTAAAACACATAAATTTTATATTGATGCAACGAGAACACAAAATACTAGTTGAAAAGACATTGGAAGCGCTTGTACATATACTAGGTAAATATACTTCTAATGGTTCTGCTGTTGCTGTCATAGATGCTGCAATTGAGAAACTTGAGGAAAGACACGATGTTTTAAAGTATATTAAGATAGACAAATCACGATATGATGAAGGTGCAGATGCTATTAGCGTTATGCCTGAGATAAACAATGTTGAATCATACAGGCTTGGCAAAGCAATTAGGCAAGTCATTAGAATAACAGGTAGTAAACTTGGGAGTAGAACGGCCACATTTATTGAGGATTTTAAAAATCAACTTGGAGCCGAATATCTTTTTGAAATTGGAAAAATTGGAGTGAATCTACATTTTCTAGAATTAAAATTTGCGTGATATGTATTGCATTGAAACTGAAAATTGATGATTACCAACTAAAGTTTTGAATGGAATAATAAAATTTGCGTGGTTTTTTACTAAACTCTTGATCTTTCTCCATTTTGGCCATTTTACAGACATCTGAATTAGGAACACTCCTGGAATAAATTTCGGTGAAAAACCGTACAGTTCATCTCTTCTGGCAACCATCTCAATCGTAATATCCTCAATAATCTGAATGTTCATTTGATTGAATCCATTACAAGCCTCTTGACCAATCGTTCTGTGACTGCAGAAAGTAAATCCGCTCAGAAGAAACAACAGATGGTATCCCCATTTTCATCTTGAATGCTGATTTTCCCAGGAGGCTGAATATTCCTAATTCAGATGTCTTATTAAATTCTACGAAAGAAAAAACAGGAGTACATGCCCTTTCAAAAAATATTGATTATAGGAGAGTCTGATTCAGCCGTCTAAAAATTTTGGAGAAAGATCGAGAAACTCCCATTTGGGAACCAATCAATAAGTATCTGCGGTCTGTAATGCCTCCGGCGAGGTTTTATGTAGTTGATGTTGAAAATTATTTTTTCTTCCTATGCTCTAAACGAAAAAACGTAATATTCTTGCCATGGAAAAAATGTTACCAATGTTCCTTGACCTTATATGCGTCACCTAAAATATGCGTTTAATACGTATTGTTGAACCATTCTACTTGTGTTAAAAAATGATGCATTGATTGCGATGCAACTCCTCATTGTTCGTGTCCAATTATCCCTGTCTGTGTAGAATTTTGGTATAATCCACGTCTCCAGTTTATGATACAAGTCGTTTCTATCTGTTTCGTCATCTGACGAATCCTCTTTTGTTTTCTCAGGGCCTATTGACCATCCTGTGATATTTTCAACGCATCCTTCAATCCACCAGCCATCAAGAGTACTAAATTGTGGTACGCCGTTGTGCGCTGCTTTCATGCCAGATGTTCCTGAAGCTTCATGTGGTCGCCGTGGCGTGTTTAACCATATGTCTGATCCAGCCGTCATCATTTTGCCGATAGCCATGTTGTAGTTGTGGATGTAGGCAATTTTTACCTTGCCCTCTATTGATTTCATAACGTCGTAGATGTGTTTTATTGAATCTCTACCGGAGCCATCTTTTGGATGGGCTTTTCCGGCGTAGATTATCTGGATAGGTCCTGCTTTCTCGGCGATATCCATCAACCTCTCTGGATCTGATATTAATAGATCGGGGCGTTTATACGCGGTTTGTCTACGAGCAAATCCGATAGTGAAATCGTTATAGTTCATACCAACGTTATAACGGCCGTTTACAAAATCGATAAGTGTTCTTTTTGCCTCTAAATGTGATTCCCATACCTCTTGCTTGTCGATGCTATATGCAGAACGTAAGCTATATGGATCTGAACGCCAACCTGGTATATGTTTATCAAATAATATTTGAAAAGGTTCAGAGACCCAAGTGGCAGTATGAACGCCATTTGTTATAGAATCTATGGCGTGCCCTGGAAACATAGTTCTCGAAACCTCTCCATGTTTCTTTGCAACGCCGTTAACATAATGGCTAAAAAACAATGCAAGCCGGGTCATATTTAACTTGTTTTCATAAGTAATCTCGTTAATAAGCGAATCTGGTAGTAAATCGCCAATCATGGGTTTTGCAAAAGATAGATCAAACCGATCATGGCCCGCTGCTACCGGTGTATGGGTGGTGAAAACACATTGTTCTCGGACTTTGTCTATATCGTTAAACTGACGATAAAGCTCAAGAGTTAAAAGAGCCGCATGTCCTTCATTCATATGAAATTTATCGATTGTTTTATATCCAAGCGCCTGCAATATTCGAACTCCGCCAGCACCTAGTACTATTTCTTGAGCAAGTCGATATTTCTCGTCACCGCCATACAAATGTTTTGTAATCTCTCTGTCCCAGACATCATTCCCCTCAATATTTGAATCTAGGAAAAAAACAGGAACAATGTAGTCGCTTATGCCTTTGTATTCGTAACACCAAACACGTAGGTTTACGTCTCTATCATCAATTTTTATCTTTGTTTGACTCGGGAGTGGTTTTAGAAAATTCGCAACATCAAACTGTATCGGCATTTCAAATTGAGATCCATTTTCATCTATTTTCTGGTAAAAATAGCCATTTTCAGAAAGAAGGGTAACACCCACAAGTGGAATACTCAAATCAGCACAGGATTTAATAGTATCCCCTGCGAGAACTCCAAGACCACCACTATATGTCGGTACTTGTTCGTCAATGCCTATCTCCATTGAAAAATATGCAATCTTTGGTTTCCCTTTAAGATCAGTTATGCGGGTTTTCTTATTAAGCTCTTTATCCATCCTTTGCTTCCGCCGCTTGACTTATTGTGATAGTATTTTAGAGGAGGATATTATTACAATGATTTATAACCTATCGTTTTGCAAAGCAAGCCAGCAGTTGTAGAAACCCGCATTGGCAACATTCATTTTCTACTCACTAACATGGGGTGCTGAGGGTGCATTGATAGAATGTCTCGATTACTAGGCTAAGCGTTTAACAACTTGTGGGTAAATCTCCGTTTTTCGAAAGTGAAGTCATTGATTCGAAGCGCGCTTTGTGCAACTGTCCGTTAAGTGGCAAAAACCTCCTCCCTTCATTTCTCTATTCAGAAGAGGTATAATCGGCATGCCTGATAGTCAGCTGGTGAAAGTCCAGATATGAGCTTTAAAAGGAGAAAACAGGTAGACGGCAGGGCACCTGAAGAAACTTTCATCTGTTTCTCCGTATGGGGGATATGGTTATAGTCGCAGAATTTTTTAAAAATCAAATGCCCACTCTATATGCTTATAATGAATCAGAGGCATTTGTCCAAATTTTATTCGTTGGGAAACGTTATATATGGAGCATAAATTTTTATTGTAGTTTTCAGAGTTTCGATTAATTTCTTTTGCTCTTCTATTTGCTCTTTCAGTGCTATCTTATCATAATGATCATCATCTGCTTCTTCTTGTACTGACAATTCAACCATCTTTTTCCACTCCTTGTTTTAACATTGACAACATATGTCATGTTGCAATTTGATGATGATAATATATAAGTCTACGGTGTCGGAATGTCAATATGAAAAAATGACGAACTAAAATTAAAATGCGGAGAATTACTAATTTTAAAGATGATAATGTGCTTATCATTTGACGATTGAAGATATAGTGGTATATTTAATCTCATGAAACTGGAATATGAGATAAATCCATGTGTCATCGTCTAAGCAATTTCCGGGAGATAAATGAGTCGCGAGGTCATCGAAGATTGGCTGTGAGAAAAACCTAATATCGAAAGGAGAATTTACTGATTCTGAAAGGATTTTTAATCGTAAATGTCATATTGTAAAAACGAGCAAAAATAGCAGGTATTTTGCCCATTTTCTGCTTAACCGATGATGCATGGATGCCATTCTTAAGGGTTCAAATGAAGTTAACATTGCATTGCAACGAAAGTTGTGGCTATTACAAAATATTTAAATCAAAGCGCGTTATCTTCATTTTGACAGAATAGGTGAGGAGAGCGCATGAAAAAGATAATCCTAGATGAAAATGAAATCCCTAAACAATGGTACAATATACAAGCTGATTTAAAAACACCTTTAGATCCCCCGCTAAACCCAAAAACTCAAGAACCAATTGGGCCAGAAGATCTAAAGGCAATATTTCCAATGGGTCTAATAAAACAAGAGGTAAGCCAGGAAAGATACATACCAATTCCTGAAGAGGTTAGAGAAATTTATCGCATATGGCGACCTTCTCCTTTATATAGGGCAGAACGCCTTGAAAAAGCTCTTAAAACCCCTGCAAAGATTTACTACAAATGGGAGGGAGTAAGTCCCCCAGGGAGCCATAAACCTAATTCTGCGGTAGCTCAGGCATACTATAACATGAAAGAGGGCGTTGAGAGACTTGCGACAGAAACAGGAGCTGGCCAATGGGGCTCTTCACTTGCATTTGCCACTCAAATTTTTGATATCAAATGCAGAGTCTATATGGTAAAATGCAGCTATGAACAAAAACCTTACAGGCGAGTACTTATGGAAAACTGGGGTGCCGAGGTTTTTTCAAGTCCTACAAATCTTACAAATGTGGGAAAAGAAATCTTAAAAAAGGATCCTAATACGTCAGGAAGCTTGGGAATATCGATCAGTGAAGCAGTTGAAGATGCAGCAACCCATGATGATACGAACTATGCACTTGGATCCGTATTAAACCATGTAGTGCTTCATCAGACGATTATTGGCCAGGAAATGAAAAAACAATTCGAACTTATTGATGATTACCCAGATATTGTCATTGGATGTGTTGGAGGAGGCAGTAACTTCTCTGGAGCGGCTTTTCCGTTTGTTAGAGATAAAATAATTGGAGAAAAACCAGATTTGAGAATAGTTTCAGTTGAGCCGCTTGCATGCCCAACGCTTACAAAAGGCGAATACCGCTATGATTTTGGAGATAGTGTTGGTCTGACGCCATTTCTTAAGATGTACACACTTGGCCATAGCTTTATTCCTGCAGCAATACATGCAGGAGGTCTTAGATATCATGGGGACTCACCACTTCTTAGTAAGCTAACAAAGGATGGATACATGGAGGCTGTTGCCTATTATCAAAAAGAAGTCTTTGAAGCCGCGGAGTTATTTTCTAGAACAGAAGGATTTGTGGTGGCCCCTGAAGCTGCCCACGCTGTAAAGGCTGCAATTGATTTTGCGTTGATGTGCAAAAAGGATAACGAGGAGAAAACAATTGTATTTGCAAACAGCGGTCATGGGCATTTCGATCTTTCTGCATATGATGCATATCACAACAACGAAATCAAAGATTACCAACATCCAGACGAGTTGATCAAAAAGGCAACTGCAGAACTTCCAGATATCTGAAATTGTAAGTAACTGTTCTGCATACGTCTAACTCTTTTTATTCTTCTTTTTATGCCCAAAAAGAATTTGAATATGAAGGACTGTAATGTAGAAAGACTTGAGCAGCTGCTAATAAACGTAAGAAAAATATTTGAAGAAATAGATTATTAAACAAAAAACTTCTATTATTCTGTGCTTTCAAGGGGGAAGTAGTTGAAAAATATTAAAATCAGAGGAGCAAGGGAACACAACTTAAAGAACATAGATGTCGAGATTCCAAGAGACAAATTCATTGTAATTACAGGATTATCTGGTTCTGGAAAATCAACACTGGCATTTGACACAATTTATGCGGAAGGACAAAGAAGATATGTTGAGTCACTTTCTACATATGCAAGGCAGTTTTTGGGGTTGATGAGCAAGCCAAATGTTGACAGTATCGAAGGGCTCTCCCCCGCAATATCAATTGAACAAAAGACAACAAGTAAAAATCCAAGAAGTACAGTTGGGACAATAACTGAAATCTATGATTATCTTAGACTATTTTTTGCACGAGTAGGAACTCCATATTGTCCAGAACACAACCTAAAAATAGAATCACAATCCCCACAAAAAATTGCAAAAAGAATTGCAAAAGATTTTCATGAGATGATAACAATTCTTTCACCGGTTGTACGACAAAAAAAGGGCACATATGAACAACTTTTTAAGGATATGGACAAAGAGGGATATGCTAGAGTAAGAGTAGATAGGGCAATCTATAGAACAGATGAAAAAATCAAACTAGATCGTTATAAAAAACACGATATAGAAATTGTTGTTGACAGGTTAAATCCAAGTGATAAATCAAGACTTGCTGAGGCATGTGAGGGGGCACTAAAAAAATCAGACGGACTTTTAATTATCCTTGATAAAAAAGGAAATGAACGTATTTATTCTTCTAAAATGACGTGTCCTGAATGTGGTATGGTATTTGAAGAACTCCAGCCTAGGATGTTTTCTTTTAACAGTCCTTTCGGTGCATGTGAAGAGTGCCACGGCCTTGGGATAAAGATGGAATTTGACCCAGATCTTATAATTCCAGATGAAAGTAAATCGATTGTAGATGGTGCAATCAGACTTTACAAAAATGTGCGAGATGGATGGAGAATAAAATATCTCGGAGCGGTAGCTAGACATTTTGGATTTGACATTTTCACCCCAATTCAAGATCTAGATGAAACTCAATACGATGCATTGATGTATGGGTCATCAGAAAAGATAAGGTATAACCTAGTTATGAAGCGAGGGGAGTCTCATTGGTCAGGGAAAGGAAAATGGGAAGGATTAATACCACAATCCGAAAGACTCTATAGGCAAACTGAGTCAGATTACAGACGAAGAGAGATGGAAAAATTCATGCGGATTTCTCCATGTCCTGTATGCGGTGGGAAAAGACTGAAGTCAAAGATTCTTTCCGTAAAAATAGCAGATAAATCAATTGTTGACGTTACTGATATGTCAATAAAGCAATGTATTGTTTTTTTCAAAACTTTGATACTTTCCAAAAAACAAGAAGAGATTGCTTGGCAAATTTTAAAGGAAATCAAATCGCGTCTCGATTTTCTCGATAAGGTAGGCCTAAACTATCTCACACTTTCAAGAAGCTCTGGGACTCTTTCAGGAGGAGAAGCGCAAAGAATTAGACTTGCAACTCAGATCGGGTCCAATCTTATGGGTGTAATATATATTCTTGACGAACCATCAATTGGACTTCATCAACGCGATAATAAAAAATTAATTGATACACTGTACCATCTAAGAGATCTTGGAAATACTCTAATTGTTGTTGAACATGATGAGGAAACCATTAGACATGCAGATCATGTCATTGATATGGGGCCGGGGGCTGGACTGCACGGAGGCAAGATAGTGGCGGAGGGAACGCCTAAAGAAATTGAAAATCATCCAACATCACTTACTGGAAAATACCTTACAGGAGAACTACAAATAGACATTCCAGAACATAGAAGGAAATCTGAGAGTTATGTTCATATTAACGGATGTAAAGAACACAATCTGAAAAATATTGACGTGGATATTCCCATGGGGACTCTAACACTTGTTACCGGTGTTTCTGGAAGTGGAAAATCCACACTCATTTATGATATCCTGTACAAAGGATTGATGAAAAAATTACATAATTCAAGAGTAAGCCCTGGGATGCACGATTCAATCGAGTTTGACGATAGAATTGATAAAGTGGTAGTAATCGATCAAAGTCCAATAGGAAAGACGCCGCGAAGCAACCCTGCAACCTATACAAAAATATTCGATGCAATAAGAACATTATTTGCAAAAACACCTGAAGCAAAAAAAAGAGGTTACAAGTCAGGGCGTTTTTCGTTTAATGTAAAAGGCGGGAGATGTGAGGCATGTCATGGAGATGGAGTAATAAAAATTGAAATGAATTTCCTTCCAGATATCTATATTCAATGTGAAGAATGCAAAGGTAAAAGATACAACAAAGAAACGCTTGAGGTAACCTATAAGAGAAAAACAATAGCAGATGTTCTTGATATGAGTGTTGAAGAAGCAATAGATCTGTTTCAAAATATTCCTTATATCCGAAGAAAACTTGAGACGTTATCACGCGTCGGTCTTGATTACATTAAACTTGGTCAAAGATCGACAACTCTTTCTGGTGGCGAGGCCCAAAGGATAAAACTCACACGGGAACTATCAAAAAGAAGCACAGGAAGAACAATTTATCTTTTGGATGAACCAACTACTGGGCTACATTTCCATGATGTAAAAAAATTAATCAGCGTTCTCAACAGCTTAGTTGACAAAGGAAATACGGTAGTTGTGATAGAACACAATCTTGAGGTTATAAAATCGGCTGATCATATAATCGATCTTGGACCCGAGGGCGGAGATTTAGGCGGCGAGATTGTTGCATTTGGATCCCCTGAAGAGGTTTCCCAAAACAAAAAAAGCGATACAGGTAAAATCCTAAAAGATATCTTTTCTAAAAGAGAAGAAAAATGTTTGATGTAACGAATCTTCCAAAAAATCCAGGATGCTATCTCTTTAAAAATAAGAATGATAAAATAATTTATGTTGGCAAGGCAAAAAATATTGGAAAACGGGTCAGAAGTTACGTTCAAAAAAAAGATCTGGATGCAAAAACACAGAGTCTGGTTAAACGAGTGAATTTTGTTGACTACATTATAACTGATAATGAAGTTGAGGCTTTCATTCTTGAAAACACACTTATTAAAAAGTATCAACCGAAATATAACATTGATCTAAAAGATGCTAAGAGTTATGCATATATCAGACTAACCAACGAGGATTTTCCTAGAATTCTTATTGCAAGAAGAAAAGAAGGTAACGGAACATTCTATGGCCCATTTGTGTCTGCTAAAGAGCGAGACTATGTTTTACGATTTTTAAGAAAAACATTTATGCTTAGAACATGCAAAAAAATGCCTAAAAAACCATGTCTTAGATATCATATGGCTCTTTGCAGCGCTCCTTGCGCAGGACGTATCACCAAACAAGAGTATGATAAAGAAATTGAGAAGGTAAAACTTGTACTTTCAGCAAATGCAAAGAAGCTAATCAAGCAAATGAAAAAAGAAATGAACAATTATGCAAAAAAATCACAGTTTGAACAGGCACTTAAACTTAGAAATGAGATTGCAGCAGTAGAAAGACTTGGTGAACGCCAAAACATGCAACGGCAAAAAAGACATAATGAAGATATTATCAACTATAGGACTAAAGAGGAAAAAGTCTATTTGATGCTTTTCAATATTTACAAAGGTACACTTTCAAATAAAAACGAATACGTGTTTGATTTTAATGACGACTTCCTAGATGAATTTATCATTCAATACTATTCAGAAAATCCGGTGCCAAAAGAAATTATCGCTCCAAAGAAAATGAGCGATTCAATTGTTTCTTTTCTGCAGACTAAAAAAGGTGAAAACGTTAAGATTACAAAACCTCAAAGGGGAGAGAAAAAACAACTTTTAGATTTAGTTGAAAAAAATGTTGATATAACATTTTTTGCAGGCACCGGCAAAGTCAAAGCACTTAAAACAAAACTAAACCTTCACGAAACTCCTGCAGTAATTGAATGTTTCGACATCTCTCACCTATCTGGAACATCGACTGTTGGCTCCATGGTTCAATTTAGAACCGGAAAACCAGATAAGAGCAATTATAGGAGATTTAAAATACGAACGGTTAACAGAATCGATGATTTTGCAGCTATTGCAGAAGTGGTTAGAAGACGGTACACTCGGCTTAAAAACGAAGAGTCTGAGTTTCCTGATTTAATTGTCGTCGATGGTGGGAAGGGGCAACTTAACTTTGCATTAAGGGAGCTTGAAAAACTTGAATTAAAAATCCCAATAATTTCAATAGCCAAGCAATTTGAAGAGATATATGTTCCAGGAATGCTACATCCTCTAAGGCTTGCTAAAAAAGATAAAGCATTGAAATTTATCCAAGAAATCCGTGATGAAGCACATCGTTTTGCAATTAAATATAATAAATTACTTCGCAAAAAAGAATTGATACCATGAACAAATTTAGATTGGTTACAGATTTAAAGCCAAAAGGATCTCAGCCTGAGGCAATTAAAAAACTTGTACAAGGAATAGAAGATAACGACCGGTTCCAAACGTTATTGGGAGTTACGGGCAGCGGAAAAACTTTTTCTATGGCAAAAGTTATAGAAAAGGTACAGAAACCAACACTAGTTCTATCACACAACAAGACACTTGCCGCACAACTTTATAGCGAATTTAAAGATTTTTTTCCAGAAAATCGCGTGGAATATTTTGTTTCTTATTATGATTATTACCAGCCCGAATCATACATTCCACAAAAAGATCAATATATTGAAAAAGATGCAGACGTAAATCCAAAAATTGAGCAGATGAGACTTGCAGCAACTGCATCACTTCTGTCTAGAGAAGATGTGCTTGTTGTTGCTTCAGTTTCCTGTATTTACAGTGTTGGCGATCCCAGAGATTTTTCTATTCTTAGTTTTGAATTTAGGAAAGATCAACAAATACAGAGAAATGAAATTATTGAGCGGCTTGTTGATATGCAATACGATAGAAATGACATTGACTTAAAGCCTGGAAGATTTAGAGTAAAAGGGGACACCATCGATATTATTCCAGGATATTGCAACAACGTATTTCGCATTGAGATGTTTGGTGATGAAATTGAACGGATAAAAGAAATTGATAAGATTACCGGTGAGACAATAGATATCCCTAATTATGTTTTTATTTATCCTGCAAAACACTTTGTTATCGCTGAGGATAAAAAAGAGCGAGCAATAAAATCTATTAAAGAAGAGCTTGAAGAGCGTTTGCCGGATCTTGGAATGATTGAGGCCCACAGGCTAAAACAAAAGACTCTTTACGATATTGAAATGATTGAAGAAACAGGTTTTTGCAAAGGAATTGAGAATTACTCTAGGCATTTTGACGGGAGAAAAATTGGGGAAAAACCGTATTGTTTACTTGATTATTTCCCAAAGGATTTTCTTATATTTCTTGATGAAAGCCATCGTACTATTCCTCAGATTCATGGTATGCATCGTGGAGATTATTCAAGAAAAAAATCACTTATTGATTATGGTTTCAGACTCCCGAGTGCCTTTGATAACAGACCACTTACTTTTAATGAGTTTAAACAGTATATGAAAAAAACGATTTTTGTTTCAGCAACACCTGGCGGTTATGAACTAGAAATATCTGATCAAGTTGTTGAGCAGATTATTAGACCAACTGGTCTTGTTGATCCAAAAGTTGAAGTAAGAAAAATCAAAGGACAGATTCCTGATTTGATATCTAGAATTAATAAGACAATAAAAAGGGGAGATCGGGTAATTGTTACCACACTTACAAAGAGGCTTGCTGAGGAACTCTCAGAATACCTGGCGGAAAAAGAGATTAAAACACGCTATCTTCACTCAGAAATCGGTACGCTTGAGCGAACAGAAATAATTAGACAACTTAGGCTCGGAAAATTCGATGTTATTGTTGGAATCAATCTTTTAAGAGAAGGACTAGATATTCCCGAGGTTGGATTTATTGGTATTCTTGATGCGGACAAGGAAGGGTTTTTACGTGATGCAAGAAGTCTTATTCAAATCATTGGAAGAGCGGCAAGAAATGTGAATTCAAAAGTTGTTTTGTATGCAGACAATCTTACGGGTTCAATTAAAAAAGCCCTTGAAGAAACAAACCGAAGAAGAAGTATCCAACTGGAGTTTAACAAAAAACACAATATTGTCCCTACTACGATTGTAAAACCTATAAAAGAAAAGGTAGTCGATGTAAAAGATACTAAACATATTCCTAAAAGAGATATTCCAAAGATGATAATTGAGCTTGAAATTGAGATGGGAAACGCAGTAGATAATTTGGATTTTGAAAGGGCGATATTTCTAAGAGATAAGATAAATGCACTCAAACAAACAATATCTGGGTAAATTAAATGAATAACAAAGAAAAAGGTAGAATAGTTTTTTTCTTGATTTTAGTTTGCTTGATTGTAGCACTGGCTGTTTTTTACCAGTTGACTGTAGTAAATATAGAAAACGCAAATGAAAAACAATCAGCGGTTGTTACTTTTTTACCTGATAATTCAACCTCACTGACCATAACTTGCAAGGTAGCCTCTTCTCCTAAACAACTCTCGAAGGGGCTTATGTATCAAGAGAAGTTACCTGATGGTGAAGGTATGCTTTTTGTATTTGATTGTCCTCGCAATGTTTCTTACTGGATGAAAAATGTGTTGATACCGTTGGATATTATATTTTTAGATGAAAATTGCGCTGTAATTAATATAGAGAATGCCGAAGTTGAGGTAAATGTATCTGATGATGAACTTAAGAGATATCATAGTGCTAGCCCGGCCAAATGGGTTGTAGAAATAAATCAAGGTCTTTGCAGTTCATATGGCATTGAAAAAGGGACGGAAGTTTCGATCGAATATCTATAAATTTTGAAGAAATATTCCTAATTTTTTTGGCATTGAACAACATCTTTTTAATAAATCGTTATGCCTTTTATTCCTTTCACTTGCTTTATTTTCGATATTAATTTACTGGGTATAGATTTCTCAGTTACTATGAGAAATCGTGGGTTTTCAGTGAGTTCATAGTCTTCACCTATGGCTTGTCTAATACTAATTCCCTCATCCGCGATAATTTTGGCAACTCCTAGAAATATACCAGGAATGTGTGGGTTTTCTGGTATGAGTTCAATAACTCCCCATCCAACTTTTTGCGCTGTGTTTTTTAGATTTGGCGTTGGTTCTATAGATGAGAAGAAATTTTTCAATTCAGGATCCTTTTTGATTTTTTTTATTGTATCAGTCACAGCTCTATAATCAACGGAGATTGCCCTGGCCAGTTTAGAGTTGGATTGTTCTATGGGTCCACAATAAATCTTATCTCCTTCTATTTTTAATCCGTATCTGAGCAGAAGATATGCAATTTTTTTTTGTACATAATGCCCTTCGAAGTATTCGTCTATTTTTTGCCGTAGATTCATGTATCCGATATAGAATACATAGTATATAAATATTGCACACTTTTATACATATTTAAGACCATTAGTATATTAATACTCTATAATGATGAATAAAACATTAATTTGGGAATATATCAACATTAACCGATGATTGTATACGTTAATGTATAATTTTAGAAAAGTTTAAATAGACACTTGCGTTATTGAATGTAGAAGAGGTGAAAAAATGGGAAAAAAAATATGTAAAAAAGGATTTGTTTTGGGGGCAACACTCCTATTTGTTGGGGCGATGGTTACACCTTCTGTAACTTCTGTTGATACCCTAGAAAACCCTGGATCATCAATCATAGAAAATGTATATGATCAAAATATTTCTGATGGTACAAAATATTATGCTGTAATAGTCGGCGTCGAAAAATTCGAAGATGTTGAGTTCCCAGAGGAAGATTACATAGATGATACTGCTGTTGCTATGTATGACAAGCTTTTAGAGAGTGACAACTGGAAAGAGGAAAACATAAAACTATTACTAAATGAGAATGCTACAAAAGAGGGTATTCGAGATGCCATAACAAATTGGCTGGATGAGAAGGAAACAAAAAACGATGTGGTATTATACTATTTCACGGGTCACAGCTGGAAAATGCCAATTCATAAAAGACTGAATGGTCACACGTATACCTTTCCATATGATATTTCAGATACTGGTTATTCGGAAGACAAAATTACTGATGTGGAACTTGATTCATGGTTAGATGAGTTAGATTCAAAACATGTTGCTGTTATACTAGATACGTGCTATTCTGGAAGGATGCTCTCATTGCGGCAGAGGGGTAGAGTCATATTAACTGCAGGCGGTAAATATCTTTTCTGTCCTGTTGATGAGGATGACATGTTAGAATGTGGTATTTTCTCTTATTTTCTGTTTCAGGGTCTTGACGGTTTTGCAGATATAAATAATGATGGATGGATTTCTGCTAAAGAGTTATTTCGATATGCTCGTATACCAACATTTCATTTTTCATTTTGGAAGCAGTTTCCGTTTACTAAATATCTGCCACTTTTTATTGGGCCTCAACTTCCATATATTTATGATCGTCATCCTGGGGAGTTACAGCTGGTTCAATTGTCGTTAAACTAGGAAATGAGAATAATGTAGCGGGTGATAGAAGTTTGATAAATACTGAGATAAATATCATTATAGAAACATTTAAGTTAATATATCATATTCGGAAATTCACGTATCTATTGGGGGAAAAGCGTTGGTGAAACTAGGTAATTGTAATGCCGTCATGGCATTATCAGTTTTATGTATGATACTCAGCCCGGTGCTTTTACCTGTTATTTCAGCAGATGATGTTGATCACATAAAAGGTTTTGATAAGGGGCCGTCTTATGAACCTGTTATCCCATTGAAAAAAATTACTTTTGTAAATTATGATGAAAACTCATATTTAGATGACTATGCTTATTTGGCAGCAGTCCCTACTGCAGTTTTTGATGATGGGGGGAGACTGTTTTCGCATCCATTGGTGTTCTATCAAGATACATATTATGTAACAGAAGACAAAGAACGTTCTTTGAACGCTCGTCAAGGAATAGACTATTTTATGGAAGATTGGATGAGTTACTGTAATGGTAAAGCAGACCAGATGACTTTAATAAATATTCCAAAAAATAAATTGGACAGTAGTTGGAGGGCAAGGGAATACGCTACGATAGAGTATGATAATCCGTATGATATTGCAAGTGAACTTGCTCTTAATGAATGGTCTTATTCGAGCGATGCTGTTATTGCTGTCATAGATGAGAGTTTCGAAAAATCGGATTATGAAATATCTGGAGAGTTAAGCAGAGGGATGCCTGCTAAAAAGATAAAAAGTGAACATTTTGAAACTCCTCAAACAAATGATTTAAATCCAGTGTTTAATGAGTTTAACGTTCCAAAGGGGTATAGGTATCTGAAGGCAAGAGCGTGGTACCCATGTTTCTATTGGGAATCTGAAATATTAAAAGGATTCCAAGTGAGTTCGAATATATCAGTTCCAGCAGGAGACAAAGACATTCAACTCTATTGTAAGCATAAAGGCGAATGGATGCAAACATCGGTGAGGTCAGAATGGAACCAGAAATTTGGAATGGATACTGACATTGTCCAATCATATGTTTATGAAAATGGGCAATGGCGGGTTGGAATAACGGATGTGCCGACAAAAGGAATTGGGAAATATGGCACTATTAGAGAGATTCTCAAGGAAATGCGTACTGGAGTGGAATACCAGGTAGAAGTTAAGTTATATCCTGGTGTAGAAATATCAGTTCCTGATACCCCTCCATTTGGTTGTAGAAACGCAAAATTTGAATTATCTTGGGATAATTCAAATGTAAATTTAGGATTCTCTCTCATAGGACCTGGTGGTGAAGAAGTATTAACTGTGATTAATGAGAGTAGGACTGATTTTCAAGAAATGCATCTGGATCAACTTGGTGAATGTTTAGAAAACGAGTGTTATTCGATCTGCGTTTTTGCATTAAATGATGTTTCCACTGACTTCGATTTCAAGATATCTTATTCTTGGGAACAAGGAATCTCAGAAGAATATGGTGATTCTTTAACATCTGCAACAGAGGGTGCTGTACTTGCTAGTACACTCAACGCACCATTGGTTTATACAAAGAAAACGGAATTACCTGAAGCTACCAGGGATTGTCTTTATAAAATAGGTGTGGAAAAAATACATCTAGTAGATATCGGCGATAACATAAATTCTGATGCATTTGATGAAATAAAGAAAATAGCCGAGGTCGAGAAACATTACACTCTATTCGAAGACATAAATACTGCCATTCGTGATAAGACAGGTAGTAATGATGTTGTGTTTTCAACGCTTGATCCATGGTCATATTGGTATGTGGCAGAAATGAAAGTCGCGGGAGAATATCCTGGAGCCTTGTTTTTAGGACCTGCCGCGTATATTGCTGCTTATCATGGCACGCCCGTACTCATCGTTGATAGTCATCCTCATCTATCTTCTGCAGTTGTATGGCATAATGAATTTTGGAAAAGAACGGCCCGTAGTCCAGATGAGCATACTCTCTCTGTTTCAGAAATGTATCTAACGGGAAAACGTGTTTATGATTTTCTAAAAAAATACGAGTTCGATAAGCCTGGGAGAGAATCAATAGTGACTGTTGCTGGTCAGTTTGATATCAGCCCCTCTTGGGATCGTATGTTCCCAGGTATGGCAAAACCTGGTAGATTCATGTATTCACCAGTGGACTGTGCATATTGGATTTCAAGAAATATATTCTATCCCGCCTTGATTTTTGTAAACCCTGCTATGAGTTCAAGCGGTGTTGAGTTGATAAATGGTAGTATCAACGAGAGAAGAACACTTCTTGCACGTGGACCTTTTGGGTTAAAAACCATTAGAGATGCAGGAGAAGAAACGTTGAAATATCCAGTTCATATGACATTTGTTTCTTATCAACACCGGTGGAATGAACGGACCAGTAAATATTATGGTTCTAAATATCAATCAGCCGATGGTATTGTTCCAAGCGAAACAAGATCTTTTGAGCCAATAGATCAAGGTTCAATTAAGAAATACACCGGCCAGGATGGATCTTTCTGGCCTGATATGAGTCCAAGTGAAGTTATTCCATTTTATATGGAAAGAGGTGGCTTTGACAGTGCTTTCTGCAGTAATTTCGAAGACACCATGTATAACTTGAATCAAGGAGTATTGTATTGGCATCTAGGATCTCATGGTGGTCATCCTAATAGTGGATCGGTTTTATTCTGGGATCCACAAGAAAAGGGAAAAGAAATTGGTGCAATGCCCGCATCTTTGCCTATACCTCCTGGTTCAGCAGGTAGAAAAGATCTAAATCCTTGGAGATCTTATGATTGGTATCTTGGCTCTACTGATGAACCTGATACGCTCACTGCTGATATTCATGGAGTGATTCCCTCGGTTCTTGGAAATCCAAATTTCAACGGTTTACTTAGAACTGCAATTGATTGGGCTCCTGCAAAAAAACCCATTCGAGATTTGATGAATAATATTCTCGCTAAAATACCTATTATTAATAGACTATTACCGGAGGGACAGCTCGATACTCAGGATTATTACGATGGAGGAATCTGTGTCAGTCTTTTCAGTAAAATGGGTTATAGTTTTTATACAGGTTGGAATGTAGATGACACGTTAGGTAACTTACATTCTATGGTGTTTAATACAGGTGTGTGCCTTGTTGCAGGTAAATATATGCATCTGGCGATGGTTAGACATGGTTCTGTTGGTCAAATAATTGATCCATGGTCAACATCTTGGTATAGTGCTATGTGGGCTCAATCAATACCTAGAGATATTATTCTTGGTGATACCATGGGAGAAGCGTACAATAAGGGCATTAGTCATGTTGGAATATTGTACATTGGTGATAATGATGGGCCGCAGCAATGGTGGTGGGATGAATATGAAAACGTCTGCTATTTTGGCGACCCAAATCTTAGAATGTTTGTACCTGGGAAAACTTACAGCGATACAAACTACTGGGAGAAAGAAGATACAATGCCATTACGTTATGATGTTGATCTCTCAATCGATGGCCATATGCCCTTTGGTGCAGCTGAGTATCCTCATGAAAAGGAACCTGAAATTATGTTGCCTTTGTGGGTTATTGCAACCATCTTAATTGTTTCAATTGTTATAGTTTCACTTGTGATTGTTACCCTCAAAAAAACTAAGAAAAAGCAGTAATTGTAGGAGTCAAATCGTTGGTGAAATGGCAATAGGCAATATAACATCTTGAGGTAAAACGGGGGAGCAGGATCAATAAATTAATAATGCTTTGACTCCTATTGCCCCTCTTATTTTCGATATGAGTCTACCAGGTATTGGCTGTTCTGTGACTATAAATAATTTGGGCTCTTCAGTTAATTCAAAATCATCTACAATGGATTGTCGCACACTAATCTTTTCATCTGCTAAAATCTTTGAAACTCCTGCTAGTATTCCAGGCATACTAGGATCTTCAGGAATTATTTCTATTACGCCCCATTTCATCTCTGCTGCTACTTCTTTTAAATGGCAGGTTGGTTTTAGTCTTGAAAAAATTCTGTCCAGATCTTTTTTATCTGTTATTGTTTTAATGGTGGTATTTATGATTCTCCTGTCTATGTTAAAAGCTCTTGCTATTTTTGAATCGGATAGTTCTATTTGACCGCAATATATCTTACCAGAACTTATTCGCAGGCCATATTCAATTAACTTTTGTGCAAGTTTCCTTCTTTTTGGATACTTATCGAAATACTTGGCAATTTTTCTCCACATATAAGTTTAGTAAGGTCAAATGAATATATAAAAGTTGTACATTGCTATCATTTATATGTATAGTAACGTTTAATAATGTACATTAATGCACATAAATTGACAACTTATATATAGTGTAGTCGACATTCATCTATTTGATAGCATGAATAAAAAAATAATCCTTGATGAAAATGAAATCCCTAAACAATGGTACAATATACAAGCTGATTTAAAAACACCTTTAGATCCCCCGCTAAACCCAAAAACTCAAGAACCAATTGGGCCAGAAGATCTAAAGGCAATATTTCCAA